>Ga0129306_1002492_pt1 | contig 16124 bp, 11 predicted proteins | sample P827metagenome_FD_94438 | JGI IMG/M metagenome (GOLD analysis project Ga0129306, IMG submission 94438) | Capybara group fecal microbial communities from Wisconsin, USA - P827 metagenome | ecosystem: Host-associated > Mammals > Digestive system > Large intestine > Fecal | place: USA: Wisconsin...
ACAAGGGTAACAAAATGTTATCAAAAGGGGTATATTTTGTTCTTAATAACTATTTAACCACATTCTTTGCCGAAGTTTCACGGATAACCAGCTGCTGGGGTACAATCTCTTTGTATACTTTTGGATCGCCATTGATACTCTTCAGCAAGAGCTGGCAGGCGGTAATACCCATCTGACGTGACTGGTCTTCAATGGCTGACATGCGGGGAGTCACATACGCTGCATGGACATCATCGGTGAAACCAATCAGGGCCACATCCTCAGGAATACGCAATCCGTTGTTCTTGATAGCCGTAAAAGCTGCAAAGGTGATGATGTCATTGAAAGCAAGAATGGCATCGGGCCGTTTTTCTTCGTTGAGCAATTTCTCGACAGCCTGCAAAGCGACATCATAGTCGATCTTATCGCAAACCACCAAATCGCGGTCTATTCCAATCCGATTCTCACGAAGAGCCTCCAGGTAGCCATGCTTACGACGACGCACCATATCCAAATGATTCGGGCCACCGATGAAAGCGATGCGACGGCTACCGGTATCAATCAGGTGCTGGGTGGCCATCTGGGCTGCCTCATCACCATTTGCCGTCACGCAAGAGAAGCGGTCGGTCAGACAAGTACGTCCGAAGAATACCAAAGGGATACCCATTTCCGATATTTCCTCGAAATGGCTATAATCAGTAGTGTTCTGGGCCAGACAGGCTATGATGCCCTCAACATGCAAACCGATAAAATTGTCGATAGCATGCCGCTCATCATCAAAATTCTCATGACTGTTGGCACTGATAACGCTATAACCTTCACGACGGGCCTCATCCTCAATACCATCAAGAACGGCTGCATAATAATGGGTCACCAAATTGGGAACTACAACACCAATGACCTTTGGAGCCTCCTTACGCAGGCTCTGGGCGAAAGGATTGGGGCGATAATTCATCTGCTTGGCCAAATCCTTCACCTTCTGCTGCATCTCCTTACCGATTTCTGACGAGCCTCTCAGAGCCCGACTGACGGTTGCAATGCTGACGCCTAACTCCCTTGCCAAATCTTTCAGGGAGGTTCTGTGTTGTTTCTTGATATTCATACACAAAACGTTCTTTGTGGGGCAAAGATAATAAAAATTGTGGAAATTCGCAAACGTTTACGTGAGTTTTTTTAGTTTTTTTGCTACATATAATATAAAAAGGTCGTATCTTTGCATCGGAATTTAGAATGAGTAATGAATAGTTGATAATAAGTTAGTTAGAAAACAAGGGCTAAGAATGTCGTGAGACATTCTTAGTTTTTTTATGTTTCAACGTTGGTTACTTGTTGGTTTTCAAGCCCTTCGAATGAATCTCTCCAGAGCCACGAGTGTAGCTGTTAAGCTTAGTGGCATCACCTTGCAGCGTGATATCGCCTGATCCCAGCAAGCGGCAGTCAACAGTTCCGCAATTTACCAGAGAAAGTTTCACGTCACCCGAACCTTTCAGCTCCACTTTGGTTTGCTTGACTTGCTGCTCCCCTACCCTGATATCGCCAGAGCCTATCAGTTCAATATCCGACTGAATGGCAACCACCTTGTCAACATTCAAGTCGCCACTACCGATAACCGACACGCTGAGATTGTCGCAGATAACATCCTTGAAGTCAATATCACCAGACCCTTTCAGCAAAAGCCGGAGCTGGTCGCTATCCACATGACCTTTGCACTCAAAGTCGCCACTGCCCAGTAGTTCGAGGCCTATCAAATCGGGAGAGGTGACATAGACCACCACCTGGTTCTCCTTGCTGCCGAAATTGAACACCCACTTAGGATTCTTGATGCTAACCACCAACTGATTTCCTTCTACGCGCGTCTCAACATTTTTAATGATGCTCTTAGGCGCTCTTACCTCAACACTGGTCTGATTGCCTTGCCTGTATTTGATGGTGGGAGAGCCCATCAGCTTGATACGCTCGAAAGAATTCACATTACGACGTTCGGTCACATTTTGACCGTTACCTGCAGAAACCTGTACGCTTGCCAGCAAGGCCAGCAAAACTACCCATGCAAAAAAATACTTTTTCATACGCTTATTTTTAATTGATTTTACCCGTTAGACGGAAAAGGCAACCAAAAAGTTGCAGACATGAATCATTACTTCCTTACGCGCGTACATTATATATTATTATTCAATGGGGATATCGGCCCAGAACAACGAACCCTCACCCAACGTCGACTGCATGCCCACTTTTCCTCCAAGACTCAGAGCCATACTCCGGCAGATGCTCAATCCCAGACCTGTACCAGGCACAAACTCGTCGACCTTCACAAAACGTTCGAAGAGATGGTCGTTACAACGGTCTTCAGGAATACCTTTTCCCGTATCCTGCACCCACATGTGTAAAATCTTGTTCTGGAGTTCAGCGCCTATCGTGATACTGCCGTCTTCAGTAAATTTCACGGCATTGTTGACATACTGGTTCATGATTTCAATCAGTCGGCCACGATCAGAGTAAACCTCCAGATTGCCGTCTGTCTCTGCAACATGCAACTTGACCCTATTGGGATCCACCAGTTTGGAGTAGCGTTCTGCCACTTCCGACAACAGCAACTTGACATCAAAGCGATTCTTTTTAATCGTCTCGCCACCGGCTTCCAGCTTAGACATATGCACCATATCGTCAAAGAGCCGCAGCAAATGGGCATTATTCGTCTTAATCAGTTCTATCAGCTGGTCACGCTCCTCCTTGGTTTCTACCATCGGCAGCACATCACTGAAACCGACAATGGCATTCAACGGTGTACGGATTTCATGACTGATATTAGCCAAGAAGGCTGATTTCAGACGATCACTCTCTTCTGCCTGATTACGGGCAACAATCAGTTCGCGTTCTATCTCTTTTTGTTTGTCAATACGGACAGAGGTACCCACAATGGTCAAAGGATTTCCGTGCAAATCACGCTTGTCAACAGTAGCGTACGACTCCGACCAATAGATTCGGTCGCTGTGCGGAACCCTTATCTCGTATTGCATGTGGACCTCGTCAATACGACCGGTCAACAAGTCTTCTGAATTTCGTTTAAAAGCCTCTACATATTCTGGTACGAGCATACCGATAATCACGTCCAGACTGGTTGCTGGCGGGAATACAATCGAATCAGCAGCATCGCGATAGTCGCTGTCAAAGGTCACCGTCCTCGTCGCAACATCCAATCGCCAGATACTGATCTTCATTGCTTTCAACACCAGTTCGTATTCTACGGTATGACGCTTAATACGTGACAATTGCGACAATTCATCCTGCAATTGACGCGTCTGCCGCTGTTGAAAGTATAGCCAAACGACAGCTGCCAACACTACCGGGACGCCAAAAAACCATGCAAGGATGTCAAACCGCATCACCGAATTCAGATCCAAAAGGAATATCGTACTCACTATCACCATGGGGTTAAGTTTTACTTGAGTCTGGGCAAAGTTACGCAAAAGATTTGGATTAACAAAAATAAATCCATATTTATTTTGTGATTTGATAGGTTTGCACTAACTTTGCACCACATTTACATACACATACATAATGGCACAACAATTTGACCTCATCGCCAAGACCTTTATGGGGCTGGAACCCGTTTTGGCGAAAGAACTGACGCAACTGGGCGCAACCGACGTACAAATTGGACGTCGAATGGTATCATTCACGGGCGATCAAGAACTCATGTATCGCGCTAATTTCCAATTGCATACTGCAATTCGTATCCTTAAGCCAATCAAGCAATTCAAAGCACTTTCTGCAGATGATGTCTATGAGAACGTTAAGGACATCGACTGGACTGATTACATCGGGATTGACAAGACTTTTGCTGTTGATTCTGTTGTTTTCTCAGAGGAATTCCGCCATTCCAAATTCGTTGCCTATAAGGTAAAAGACGCTATTGTCGACCAATTCCGCGAGAAGACAGGCAAGCGTCCTAATATCAGTGTGGCTAATCCTGACATCCGTTTGAACATTCATATCGCTGAAGACAACTGCACACTGGCACTCGATTCCAGTGGAGAGAGTCTTCATCGTCGCGGTTATCGTCAGGAGTCTGTAGAAGCTCCTCTGAATGAGGTTCTGGCAGCTGGTATGATCCTGATGACAGGATGGCAAGGCGAGACCGACTTCATCGACCCCATGTGCGGCAGCGGCACCCTGCTCATTGAGGCTGCCCTCATAGCCCGAAACATGGCACCAGGACTCTTCCGCAAGGAATTTGCCTTTGAGAAATGGGCTGACTTTGACGCAGAGCTGTTTGACAAGATATACAATGACGACTCCAATGAGCGTGAATTCAAGCATCACATCTATGGCTACGATGTCGATATCAAGGCCGTAAATACTGCCCGTCTCAATGTCAAAGCCGCAGGACTCAGCAGCGATATCACCATCGAGGAGCGCGACTTCAAAGACTTCACGCAGCCTCAGAACAAGAGCATCATCGTGACTAATCCTCCCTATGGCGAGCGCATCTCAACGCCCGATTTGCTGGGCACTTACAAGATGATCGGAGAGCGTCTGAAGCATCAGTTCACGAACAACGAGGCGTGGATACTCAGCTACCGTGAAGAGTGTTTCGACCAGATTGGCCTGAAGCCCAGCTTGAAGACACCTTTGTATAACGGCAGTCTGGAGTGTGAGTTCCGCAAATACCAGATTTTCGACGGAAAGATGAAGGATTTCCGTTCCGAAGGTGGTATTGTCAAAACGGATGAAGAGAAACGGCAGATGGCTGAAAAGCGCCGTTTCAAGCAGAACCGTGAGTTCAAGAAGCGCATGGACGAACAGGAAGAGAATGCCGAAGCAGACATTCGTTCCTTCAAATTCCGTTCGCTGGAGCGTAAAGAGCTTAAGGCTCCGAAAGAGCCCAGACGTACCCGAGAATCAAAGGATTTCAAGGAATCCCGCAATCGTGGCGGCCATGACCGTTTCGACCGTAACGGAGGGAAAAAGCCTTATAAGAACAACCGCGAAAAGAATAACCGCGACTTTGGGAAAAAGAACAGGAGGTTTAACGATGAGGAAGACTAATCTTTTTCTTTTCCTATTGACTGTCTTTATCTCGATGAGTGCACAGGACAAGCTCTTCACCCTTGAAGACCTGAACTTTGGCGGGACTAATTACCGCAATCTGCAGCCCAAGAACATGTGGCTGACATGGTGGGGCAACCAGCTGGTGCGCACGGATGTGGAAGAGTGTTTCCTCGTGGATGCCAAGACTGGCAAGGAGCAGTTGCTGTTTACCCTCAAAGACATCAACAAATGGGCAGAGAGTAACGACACCTACTATGTGCGCCACCTGATGAATGCCACTTTCCCCTACCCTGACCAGCCTATAGTAGCCGTCGGCAACAAAAAGGCTTTCATCCTGGTAGACTTCAAGGCGAAGAAAGTCGTGTGGCAGGACAGCATCTCCGGACAGACTGCCAACGACTGGAACAAGGTGTCGAAAGCGACAGCCTATGTGGAGAACGACCAGCTGTTTGTTGCAGACGGTGAGGGCAAGAAACACCAGATTTCTACCGACGGTTCTCGCGAAATCGTCTACGGACAGAGCGTTCATCGCAATGAATTCGGCATCAGGAAAGGAACATTCTGGAGTCCTGACGGTTGCCTTCTGGCTTTCTACCGCATGGACCAGTCTATGGTGACAGACTATCCGCAGGTCGACATTTTCCCACGTGTTGCAAGCTACGAGCCCGATAAATACCCGATGGCCGGTGAGCTATCGCACAAGGTCACTGTAGGGGTCTATAACCTGAACACCCAGCAGACCGTCTATCTCCAGGCAGGAGATCCTACCGACCGCTATTTCACCAATATATCATGGTCGCCCGATAGTAAGACCGTCTATATGTTTGAGCTGAATCGCGACCAGAACGACTGTCGCCTGGTGAGTTACGATGCCCTGACTGGTGAGAAGCGAGCCGAACTGTATCGGGAAACCAGCGAGAAGTACGTGGAGCCACAAAACCCCATCCTGTTCCTGCCCTGGGACAGCAGCAAATTCATCATGCAAAGTCAGCGTGACGGCTATAACCACCTGTACCTGTATGATAAAAGCGGGAAACTGATTCGGCGACTGACTCAAGGAAGTTTTGTCGTTCAAGACGTGTTGGGCTTTAACAAGAAGCAGAAAAGCGTCATTATCACTTCCAATGAGGCTCACCCGATTCAGCATAACACCTATGCCGTCAACATATCCAACGGGAAGCGCACCTTGCTCGACAACGGACGCGGTTCACACCGCGCTGTGGTTTCCGAAGACGGCCAATGGTTCTACGACAGATACACTGAACCTGATGTTCCACGCAACATCGACCTTGTCAACACCAGCACCCGTAAGGCACAGCGCCTGCTGACTGCCGAAGACCCCTGGAAAGGTTACGTACAACCTATTTTTGAAAATGGAACCATCAAGGCCGCCGACGGGGTGACAGACCTATATTTCCGCATGGTCAAGCCTCACGACTTCGACCCTGCCAAGAAATATCCCACCGTCATCTATGTCTACGGTGGTCCACACGCCCATAACGTAGAGGCTGCATGGCATTGGTACAGCCGTTCCTGGGAGACCTATATGGCGCAGAAGGGCTACATCCTGTTTATCCTGGACAATCGTGGCTCAGAGAGTCGCGGACGTGACTTCGAGCAAGCCACTTTCCGTCAACTCGGACAGATAGAGATGCAAGACCAGATGAAAGGTGTCGACTATCTGCGTAGCCTCCCCTATGTCGATATGCAACGCTTGGGTGTTCATGGCTGGTCGTTTGGCGGCTTCATGACCATTTCGCTTATGCTGAACTATCCCGATGTCTTCAAGGTCGGGGTGGCCGGAGGTCCCGTTATCGACTGGAAATGGTATGAAGTCATGTACGGAGAGCGTTATATGGACACTCCCCAACAGAATCCTGAAGGCTATGAGAAAACCAGTCTGATCAACAAGGCTGGCAATCTGAAGGGTAAGCTGCAGATCATTACGGGCTACAACGACAACACCGTTGTTCCCCAGCATTGCCTTTCTTTCCTCAACGCCTGCATCAAGGCCGGCACCCAACCCGATTTCTTCGCCTATCCTGGTGAAGAGCATAACATGAGGGGACATGCCAGTGTTCATTTGCACGAACGTATCACACAGTATTTTGAAGATTATTTGAAATGAAAGAAGAGCAGATATTAGTCCGCATTACAGGACAAGACCGTCCTGGACTGACAGCATCCGTGATGGGTATTCTGGCTAAGTTCGACGCTCAGATTCTGGACATCGGACAGGCTGACATCCACTCCACCCTCTCCCTTGGCATTCTCATCCGCATGGACGAGATGAAGTCGGGTTTGGCCATGAAGGAGTTGCTTTTCAAGGCCACCGAACTGGGCGTGAACATCGGATTCTCGCCTATCAGTGACGAGGAATACGAGAGCTGGGTCGGTCATCAGGGCAAGAACCGCTACATCCTGATGGTACTGGGCCGTCAGTTGGAAGCCCGTCAGATTGAGGCTGCCACCCGCATCCTTGCCGACCAGGGGCTCAACATCGACTCCATTCTTCGTCTAACGGGTCGTAAGAGTATTAAGAATCCTGCGAAGCATGTTCGTGCCTGCATTCAGTTCTCTTTGCGTGGCGAACCTATCAATCGTCAGGAGATGCAGTCGAAGCTGATGAAACTGTCGCAGGAGATGGAGATCGACTTCTCTTTCCAGCGTGACGATATGTTCCGCCGTATGCGCCGTCTCATCTGCTTTGATATGGACTCCACGCTCATCCAGACCGAGTGTATCGATGAGTTGGCTGAGCGCAATGGTGTCGGAGCTGAGGTACGCGCCATCACCGAGAGTGCCATGCGTGGTGAGATTGACTTCAAGGAGAGCTTTACCCGTCGTGTTGCACTGCTCAAGGGCCTCGATGTCAGCGTCATGCAAGACATTGCCGAGCATCTGCCCATCACGGAGGGTGTCGACCGTCTGATGAGCATCCTGAAGACCTGCGGTTATAAGATAGCCATTCTGAGTGGTGGATTCACCTATTTCGGCGAATACCTGCAACGCCGCTATGGCATCGACTATGTCTACGCTAACGAGTTGGAGATTGACGAAAACGGCAAACTCACAGGCCGCTATGTCGGCGAGATTGTCGATGGTCACCGCAAGGTCGAACTGCTCAAGCTGATTGCACAAGTTGAGAAAGTGAACCTGGCTCAGACCATTGCTGTGGGCGATGGAGCCAACGACCTCCCCATGATCAGTGAGGCCGGACTGGGCATCGCTTTCCATGCGAAACCACGTGTGGTAGCGAATGCAGAGCAGAGCATCAACACCATCGGACTGGATGGCGTACTCTATTTCCTCGGCTTTAAGGACAGCTATCTTGGCGAACAAGGGAAACTTTAACATCATAACGAAATAACGATATAACAACAATGAAAATATTACTGTTAGGCAGTGGCGGTCGTGAGCACGCACTGGCATGGAAAATTGCTCAGAGTGAGAAATGTGACAAGTTATATATTGCCCCAGGAAACGCCGGCACATCCAATTGCGGAGAGAACGTAGCCATGAAGGCTGACGACTTCGAGGCCGTTAAGGCATTCTGTGTGGACAAGCAGATCAACATGGTAGTCGTGGGTCCGGAAGACCCCTTGGTAAAAGGCATCTACGACAATCTGAAGGCTGACCCTCGCACCAAGGACATTCCCGTCATCGGTCCCTCCAAGGCTGGTGCTGTATTGGAAGGTTCCAAGGATTTCGCCAAGGGCTTTATGCAGCGTCATAACATCCCGACAGCCCGCTATCAGACCTTCGATGGCGAACACTTACAAGAAGGTTTAGCCTTCCTGGAAACCCTTGAAGCTCCCTACGTCCTGAAGGCCGACGGTCTCTGTGCCGGAAAGGGTGTTCTCATCCTCCCCACCCTCGACGAAGCCAAGAAGGAGCTGAAGGAGATGCTGGGCGGCATGTTCGGCAACGCTTCCAGCCAGGTGGTTATCGAGGAGTTCCTCAGCGGCATCGAATGTTCCGTATTTGTCCTGACGGATGGCGACCATTACAAGATTCTGCCTGAGGCCAAGGACTACAAGCGCATTGGTGAGCACGACACGGGTTTGAACACAGGTGGTATGGGCTCTGTCACGCCCGTTCCTTTTGCTACGAAGGAATGGATGCAGAAAGTGGAGGACCGTATTATCCGTCCTACCGTAGAGGGTCTGAAAGCCGAAAACATTGATTATAAGGGCTTTATCTTCTTCGGCCTCATCAATGTCAAGGGTGAGCCGATGGTCATTGAGTACAACTGCCGCATGGGCGATCCTGAGACCGAGAGCGTTATGCTTCGTCTGAAGAGCGACCTTGTCGACCTCTTCGAAGGTGTTGCTGAGGGCAATCTCGACCAGCGCAGCATTGAGTTCGACCCCCGTGCAGCCGTCTGCGTCATGATGGTTAGCGGTGGCTATCCCCAGGAATACAAGAAAGGTTTCCCCATTACCGGCATCGACCAGGTAGAAGGCAGCATCGTCTTCCATAGCGGCACTGCCATCAAGGATGGTCAGGTGGTCACCGCTGGTGGACGCGTCATTGCCGTCTCCTCGTATGGTAAAGACAAGTCGGAGGCCCTTCAGAAATCTTTCGAAGAAGCTCAGAAGATACAGTTTACTGGCAAATATTTCCGCCGCGACATCGGTGCCGACCTCTAAATGGCAAGACTACTCCAGAATAGAATAGCGGAAAGCAGGTTGTCACTGCTGGTTACTGCCCTGTATGCCGTTGCTGTCTGGCTCCTCAGCGGAGTGATTCAAGGACAGTGGTGGCTACAGTTCGCTTGCTTTGCCGTCAGCGTCTACCTGGTCGCCCAACTCAACAGCGTCAATTCGCTGATTCGCGTCTATTCCCGCATGGTAAGCTGTTCGTTCCTTGTCCTGTCCTGCATGCACTGCGACCTCTTCCCGTCGACCGTAGGGGCTGTGACAAGCCTGCTCGTCATCCTTACCAACCTTCTTCTATTCATGAGTTATCAGGACAAAGAGGCTAAGGGGTACGCCTTCTATGCCTTTTTGACTATCGGACTGGCCAGTCTGGCCTATGTCCATCTGCTGTATTATGTTCCTGTCGTTTGGATTCTGATGGGGGCCAAGCTCAAGTCGTTGTCGTGGCGCACCTGGGGCTCTTCCCTGCTTGGGTTACTGACCCCATACTGGCTGATGGCCGGCTGGCAATTCTACAATGGCCAGATAGCGTCATTGCCTGAGCATTTCCAGCCATTAGGCACCTTCCAGCCCCTTTCCGACTGGTCGGTGTTCAGCTATAGCCAGCTCCACATCCTCGTATTCCTGATCATCCTGATGCTGACGGGTACCATCCACTTCCTGCGCAATAATTACTACGACAACACGCGCACCCGTATGTACTACGGACTCTTCATCTGGGTAGACCTCGTCACCATCGCGTTTATCCTGTTGCAGCCCCAGCATCACGACATCCTGATTCGCATCATGATCATCAACACGGCTCCCCTGATTGGCCATTTCATCGCGCTCACCTCCACCAAGTTCACCAACGTGGTTTTCTGCATCTTCTGTGCCTTGTCCGTCACACTCACCATCTACGATTTATGGATTACATCATTGCTCTTTTAGTGAGCTACGGCTATTGGGGAATGCTCGTCACCGCATTTGTGGCCGGCTCTTTCTTTCCCTTCTCCAGCGAGGCTGTCATGACGGGCTTGCTGGCAGCAGGATTAGACCCCTGGGGACTGATCATCTATGGAACCATCGGCAACGTGGCAGGCGGTATGTTCAACTATTTCGTTGGACGAATGGGAAAGCTGGAATGGATAGAGCGCTACCTGCACGTCAAGCAGAAAGACCTCGACCGTGCCACCCGCTTCATGGCGGGACGCGGTGCCTGGATGGGTTTCTTTGCCTTTGTACCCGTCTTGGGCAGTGCCATTACCATTGTCCTTGGACTGATGCGCGCCAACATCCCCATTTCCCTGACCAGTATTGCCATCGGCAAATTCCTGCGTTATGTGATACTCATCTATGGTGCACAACTGTTTATTTAAGTTAATTCTTCATTCTTCATTCTTCATTCTTAATTTAAAGCAGTACCTTTGCAGATTAGAATAAAACAAAACCGAATTAATAAGTCATGAAACATTTTAGACTTGTGGACAACATCTTAGGCTGGCTGACCTTCGCCATTGCCGCCTTTGTCTATTGTTCCACCATCGAGCCTACAGCCTCCTTCTGGGACTGTCCGGAATTCATATCCACTGGCTACAAGCTGGAAATCGGCCACCCACCCGGTGCGCCCTTCTTCATGCTGACAGCCAATCTTTTCTCGCAGTTTGCCAGCGACCCCAGCCAAGTGGCCTACATGGTGAATACCACTAGTGCGTTGCTTTCAGCAGCCACCATCCTATTCCTGTTCTGGACCATTTCGCACCTTGTCCGCCGGCTTCTCATCAAAGACTGGAGCGAGCTGACCACAGCGAAGCTGATTGCCATTGAGGCTTCAGCGATGGTGGGTGCACTCATCTACACCTTCAGCGACACCTTCTGGTTCTCTGCCGTCGAAGGCGAGGTTTACGCCTACTCTTCTGCCTTTACCGCAGTGGTGTTCTGGCTCATCCTGAAGTGGGAAGATCAGGCCGACCAGCCGCATGCCGACCGTTGGCTCGTACTCATCATGTATATGACGGGACTGTCCATCGGCGTCCACCTGCTCAATCTGCTGTGTCTGCCGGCCATCGTCCTGGTTTACTATTACCGCAAGTTCCCCACTGACGATCCTAAGCGCGACCTGAAGGGAAGCCTCATCGCCCTGTTCATCTCGGTGGTCATCCTGGCTGCCGTGCTCTATGGCGTTGTTCCTGGCATCGTACAGGTAGGTGGCTGGTTCGAACTGTTGTTCGTCAACATGCTCGGAATGCCGTTCAACACGGGTGAGATCATCTATATCTTCCTGCTCATCGGCATCACTGTATGGGCCATCTACGAGACCTACAGCGACCAGAACGAGAAACGCCAGAACATCGCCTTCCTGCTGGCTGTCGCCATGCTGGGTATTCCCTTCTACGGCCACGGCTGGATGTCGGTCATCATCGGCATCGTCGTACTGGCCATCCTGTGGTTTGTACTGCAGTACAAGCAGACCATCAAGGGTCAGCAGCCCAAGGCTTTGGTTTCTGCCCGCATCAAGAACACATCGCTGCTTTGCATGCTGATGCTGATGATTGGCTACTCCTCTTATGCGCTCATCGTCATCCGTTCTGCGGCTAACCCGCCCATGGACCAGAACTCGCCTGAGGATATCTTCACCCTCGGCGAATACCTGGGTCGTGAGCAGTACGGACAGCGTCCCCTGCTCTACGGACCTGCCTACACGTCACAGGTAGCCTTGGAGAAAGACGGCGAATACTGCAAGCCCGTCATGACCAAGGGCGATCCTGTCTGGCAGCGTAAGGAGAAAGCCTCTCCCGACGAGAAGGACGAATACTTCATCGTACGCACCAAAGACGAATACAAATACGCTCAGAACATGCTCTTCCCCCGTATGTACAGTTCAAGTCATCGGGGTGCCTACGAGAGCTGGATGGGCGATATCAGCGGCCACGAGGAGACCTTCGACCGCTGTGGCGAGATGGTTTCCGTCAAGGTGCCCTCACAGTTCGAAAACCTGCGCTTCTTCATCTCCTACCAGTGCAACTTCATGTACTGGCGCTACTTCATGTGGAACTTTGCCGGTCGTCAGAACGACTTGCAGGGTAATGGTGAGCTGGAGCACGGCAACTGGCTGAGCGGCTGGGACTGGCTCGACAACTGGCGCCTGGGCGATCAGGACCATCTGCCCGACGAGCTGAAGAACAACAAGGGTCACAACGTGTTCTACATGCTGCCCCTCATCCTGGGTCTCATCGGACTCTTCTGGCAGTCGTTGGCCAAGCATCATGGCAATGCCAAGGACCAGACGGGCATCCGTCAGTTCTGGGTAGTCTTCTTCCTGTTCTTCATGACGGGTCTGGCCATTGTCATCTACCTCAACCAGACACCCATGCAGCCTCGTGAGCGCGACTACGCCTACGCGGGTTCCTTCTATGCCTATGCCATCTGGTGTGGTATCGGTGTCGCAGCCATCATCGAGATGATAAGGGAAAAGGTAAAAGTGAATAGTGAAAAATTTGCTACCGCCCTGGCTAGCATTGTCGCTATCGTTTGTCTGATGGTCCCCATCCAGATGGCCTCTCAGACATGGGACGACCACGACCGCAGCGGCCGCTACACCTGCCGCGACTTCGGGCAGAACTACCTCATGTCGCTGCAACAGGAGGGCAATCCCATTATCTATACCAATGGTGACAACGACACCTTCCCGCTTTGGTACAACCAGGATGTAGAGGGCGTACGTACCGATGCCCGTGTCTGCAACCTGTCGTACCTGCAGACCGACTGGTATATCGACCAGATGCGCCGTCCGGCCTACGACTCTCCCTCCGTGCCTATCTCATGGGAGCGTATCGAATACTGTTCGGGCACCAACGAGTATGTGCGCGTAGAGCCTTCCATGAAGGAGGCCGTGCTGGAGCACTACCGTCAGAATCCGGAGCAGGCCAAGCAGCAGTTTGGCGACGAGCCCTTCGAACTGAAGAACGTCCTCAAATACTGGGTTCGCTCCAAGAATCCTGACCTGCACATCATACCTACCGACACGCTCTACATGACCATCGACAAGGAGGCCGTGCGCAAGAGTGGCATGATGATGGCATCCGACTCCATCCCCGACCGCATGACCATATCGCTCAAGGGTAAGAGCGCGCTCTACAAGGGCGACCTCATGATACTCGAGATGCTGGCTGGCTGTAATTGGACGCGTCCTATCTATGTGGCCATCTCCGTGGGCGACGACAACTATATCAACCTCGGCGACAATACCATCACCGAAGGACTCGCCTACCGCATCACGCCGTTCACCACCAGCGTGGGTGGCAAGACGCTGCCGGGTGTCAAGAACTTCGATACCGAGCGCACCTACGACAATGTCATGCACCGCTTCAAGTTCGGCGGCCTCGACAAGCCCGGCCTCTATCTGGACGAGACGGTGATGCGCATGTGCTACACCCACCGTCGCACCATGGCCCGTCTGGCTCTCGAACTGCTCAACGAAGGCAAGGACCAGAAGGCTGCCGAGGTGCTGAAGTACACGGCCAAGATGATTCCTGCCTACAATGTTCCTCACAACTACAGTTCCGGCTCACTCGACATGGCTCGCGCCTGGACCACGTTAGGACAGAAGAAGCAGGCTCTCGACATCATCAACAGCCTCTGGAAGAACTCCGTACAGTACATGAAATGGTACTGCTCACTCACTGGTTTCCGTTTCGACTCTGCCAAGCAAGACTGCCTCATGCACTTCTACATCCTGCAGCAGGTGAACGCCCTTACGCAGATTGCCGACTCGAAGCTTGCCGAAAAGCAGATGGAAGAGCTGACCATACTCGGCACCATCTACCAGGAGAAAGGCGGCGATTTAGGACTTGAATAGAGACTGCACGAACAAGCGATAGAACGCCGTGATTATCGAGCAACCCTCCATCTGGCTGCGCTGGCTATACCCTAAGGCATTATGGCGCATGGACCGTCACGAGAAGGCCGTCTATCTGACCTTCGACGACGGCCCCATCCCGGAGGCCACTCCCTATGTGCTCGATGTGCTGGCCAAGTATGGCATCAAGGCCACTTTCTTCATGGTGGGCGATAATGTTCGCAAGTATCCCGAAATCTATGAGCGTGTGGTGGCCGAGGGCCATCGCATCGGCAACCACACGCATAATCATATCAGCGGCTTTCGCCATTCCATCCGCGACTACAGCTACAACGTAGAGAAAGCCAATGCCTATCTGCACACCAATCTGGTGCGCCCTCCTCACGGATGGATGCGTCTCAGCCAGTATGCCTGGCTTTCACGCAAGTATAAGATTGTGATGTGGGACCTCGTCACCCGCGACTATTCCAAGTGGATGAGCGCCGCCAATGTGCTTTACAATGTGAAGCATTACGTGCGCAACGGCTCCATCATCACCTTCCACGACTCCATCAAGAGCATCGAGAAGCTAAAAACAGCATTGCCTCAAGCCATCGAGTGGTTGATGGCTCAAGGCTATGCTTTCAAAGTCTTCGACTAATCCCCCTTTTCGAAAGTTTGTTTATCCGAAATAATGCTCGTCAGACTTCTGGGAGTGAGCATCAACCTGGCGCTGAAGGACGTTTACCTTATCGGCCAGCTCCTGGATGCGCTTGGTCTGACGGGTGTTGATTTCACGTAGTTTCGCCAACTGGTTGGCCAGATGCTCCTTCTCAGGGTCGACATACTGCTCCTTGTAGCGGCGAGAGGCTCGGTCGGCCAGCCAGATGACGATGCCGATGATGAACAGGCTGGCAATCTGCAGGATGACCGTGACGATACCACCACGGCTGATGCCCTCGCTCAAGTTCTGAGCCAGTATGCTGACATCCTTCAGCGGTACGTCGGCAAAGAAGACGCCTACCGTTTTGCCTCCCACGCGGACGGGAACGACATAGGTGCACATCAGGATATGCGTGCCACCCTTGTCGACATAGGGCTGCGTCCACAGGCTGATGCCCTCGGTCATCGGCCGCTGATACCACTCGCGGTCAGTATAGTCGAATCCCAAGTTGTTGAAATTGACATTGGGTTTGCCTTTGCCGCTGGTCAGCTCGGCCTCGGGGCGGGTGTCGAAGGCATAGGGCGCATAGAGCCTTTCCTCATTACCCCGATCGGGATAGTAGTCGGGCTTGAAGGCCACACCAGCTCCCACGATGTTGGTGTTGTTGGCCACAATCTGCGCTGTCAACCCACGGAACAGGTCAGGATTCTCGACGGCTTTCTGCACATCGGGCAGAATGTTTCTTACGGCGCTCTCCACCTCGGCTTTGGTGGAGGCCACGCGCTTGCTCTCCACCATGTCGCGCTCAGCCTTGGCCAGCATTTCATGACGGAAACTGCTGCGAACCATGAAATACTGAGCAGCACCCAACACCTCGATGATAATGAGGGCGGCAAAAATCAGCAAAAGGGTATATTTTCTCATAATTTTGTGTGCAAAGATAATGTTTTTC
>Ga0129306_1002493_pt1 | contig 16119 bp, 12 predicted proteins | sample P827metagenome_FD_94438 | JGI IMG/M metagenome (GOLD analysis project Ga0129306, IMG submission 94438) | Capybara group fecal microbial communities from Wisconsin, USA - P827 metagenome | ecosystem: Host-associated > Mammals > Digestive system > Large intestine > Fecal | place: USA: Wisconsin...
AAACCAGTCTGCAGTTTGTGTGGTTAAAACAAAAACACTTGAAAGCTTTAGATTTTTTGCTTTTGAAATAAGGTAAGACACAATTTGCGGACCAATACCAATGTGCGAACAGGTTTCATCGACTGCAAGAGCGGCAATTTCGCCTTGTTTATCATCGAAGCTATGTAAAGCTGCACAGGCTTTTATTCCGCCATCTAATTCGTAAACAATAAAATCTTTGAGTTCGTTTAATAACTGGCTGTCTGTTCTTGGCAAAAGTTTGCCTTTTTTTACGAACGGCCGCATTAATCGCAGAACGCCTGGAATATCTTCCTGAATCATGTCGCGGATTTTTCCATAGTTATTGGTATAAATCATTGTTCCAGAACCCAGATCAGAAAAAATTTCGCATGGAATTACACCGTCGGAAAGCCCGTTAAGAATATGCGCACGGCCTACACCGTTTGTGCAGGCTTTTTTTGCAAGTTCAAGCAGGAACAGCATTTTGCTTTTTTCATCATCTTGTTCGGCTGATAGTTTTTTTGTATCTGCTTTATTTACAGAAATAAATTGGTCTAATTGTGTAATGCTCATTGCAGGAATGCAGCCTTCATCTGAAAGACCAAAATTTTCGGGAATTGTAAAAAGGTTTTTAGAAATTTCAGCCTGTGGAATTACATAAAAAAGTTTATCTGCCTGCAAATATTCGGCAATCTGTTCTGCAAGCTGCAACGAAGAAATATTATAGGGCTTGCCTGTTAAGCTCCAGCCTATGCATGGAAAAATCGGGATGAATCCTTTTTCCAAAATAGTACGGATTGAATCAATTTCAAGCTTGTCAATTTCGCCTGCTGTTCCATAATCAAAACCGTCAATTACGCCTTTGCCACGGGCGCGAACCCAGTTACCGATTACAGCCGGCAAATGCTGACCTGCAAGACTTGTCATTATTATGTTTGAAGTTTCAAAAGCTGCAGTCTTGATTAAGGGCATGGCTTCTTCGCTTGTAACACGATAGCCGTTTTTTGTCTGCCAGGGTATGTCGCCCGCATTTAATGTTTTGTCAATGTGATTGCGTGCGCCAGGTACAATAACAACATTTAGACCAGCCTGATGAATTAAAGATATATCGCGGATATGACCTGAAAAAAGAGGTGAACTGAGGATTTCATCATCTAAATAAATTACGATTACAGAGTTTTTGAATTTCTTTATATAGCGGATGACGCTTCTTATCTGTTCGGCTTTTTTGTGTCTTTCAATTTCATTTGGCATTAGAGCATCCTAAACTTAAAATAAGCTTAAACGTAATATACGCTTTTATAGCTGATAAATTCTTTAAATTTATCGGCACAAGTTGTGCTATTCTGTTGTATTTTTTCTTATAAAGCAACGGGTATAAATAAAAACCGGCAGAAAAACTTTCTGCCGGTTGAACTTGTTGAAGAGGCCTTTGCAATGTTTGAAACTATTGGTTTGGGTTTCAAAGCCGGTCTTTCCCTCAACAAAATTAGCATATCAGAGATTGCTAAAAAATCAAGATAATTTTAAGTGTATTTTATTTAAATTTTAATATTACTCTACAGTAATTCTTCCAAATCCAATTCACCGGCAACACAAGGAACTGTAATTGCCCAGTTTTCAAGTACAGAAGGATGAACTTCGCCGAAAACTCCGACTTTTTTGCCGTTTACCATAATTGCTGCCTGACGTCCTGGAATAAAGCGCGGGTCAGAAGATTCTTTTACTTCGTATTTGTGGTCAAGGTAATAAAGCAAAGCCGAAAGTTCACTTGCAGCACTGTTGAAGTTTGCATTGTTTGCGGCGGTTAAGAAGCCTAAAGACTGGCGTGTTCTTGTTCCTGTATTTTCTTCATCGCAGATGTAAGCAACTTTACCGATTTCAAAAATCTTATGCGGGAAAATTGCATTTGCAGAAACACTTTCTGCTTTAAGAAGTGAAGAAATTATAGAAGAGCGGATAAACTGATAGTTTTCGCTCATCGGGTTTGCAATTTCAATTACATCAGAACCGTCAATATTCATTTTTTCTATATAATCTTGACGGCTTCCAACATAGTTAAAAATCATTTCCTGATAGCCAAGTCCTACAAGAATGTTTTTTGTCTTGCGGCTGAACTGTGTAATCGGCAAAAGACGTCCGATTGTAAAATCATTTGGTTTTTCAGGGTTGAATGTTTCAAGGTCGCGTCCAATCATAACGTCTTCAATTACATCAACTTCGTGTAAAAAGTCGTTGCGGTATGGCGGCGGAGCCAGAGTAAATTCAACATCGTCACCTTTCTTTTCAGAAGTAACGGAATTTCCCATACGGTTGAGGGCTTCAATAACTTCTTTTTCTGTAAAGGAAGAGCCCAAAAGCTTGTTGATGTGAGAAAGTGTTGCTTTTGTTGTAGGCTGATAATAGAAAGGTACCATAATGTCCTTGCCAAGCCCTGTATCATAAGGATGTTTAACAAGAATCGGTTTAATTTCGTAACCTTCATCAGCAAAATCACATGCAACGATATTTGCAGAAAGAATAAGGTTTTCAATATTGTCGCCGGTAAGTTCTACCATCAAATCTTTATCGCCAACCTGAACGGCTCCCAATGTTGCAGAGTTGATAATCGGAGCCATAGAAAGAACTTCGTTGTTTGCATCGCTTAAAAGCGGGAATTTCTTGCAGTCAGCCAAAATCCAGCCAAAGTCCTTGCCTTTCGGGTGATCAGTTAAAATCTGGCGGCAAGTCATAGGAGATTCGCACTGCAAAGGAACAAATGAAGTTTTATCAGGATCTACGGCATGATATTTTACAGGGAATTTTATCTGGTCAATGCGGTAAACACCCATCGAAATTGATTTACGCTTGCGGCCAAAGTTCCAGCAAAGTTTTTCCTGAGTCTGAATAATGTCTAAAAGCATTGGCTCGTCGATTGGTTTTCCTGCAATCATAAAGGCAACCATGTATGGACGAACATCTTTTAAAGCGGCATCAACTTCAACAACGCGGTTTTCATAATTGTTGTTACCGTGGTTAGACATAAGCTTCATGTAATCAACAGTTTTTCCACCATTGTGAAGGCGAATCTGGCGGGCAACACCGTTTGTTGACCAAAGGTCAGGACGGTTTGTGTCGTTCAATTCAATTTTTATAACGCGTTTATCTTCCGGCAAGGATGTATCCGGTTTTTCGTCTAATTCTGCTTTTCCGCAGGTTAATTTTCTTTCAAGTTCATCATAACTATATTTTTTTCCAATCTGATTAAAAAATAACTGTTCGTTGACTTCGATTTTAGGCATACAGACCTCTTAAAAAGCTGTCAAAAAGATTTAACTGTCATCTGTCAATAAAAAATGACAAAGCGGAACTTTTAGACATGCTCGTATTTATAATTTGTTCAATTATAACAAAATCAATTTGTACTGTCCATTGCTCAAAGGAATTACAAATTTATGTGAAGTCCAAGACCGTTTCCATAATACGCTAAAGAAACTTTTTCTTCGCGTTTTCTTCCATCTCGTAGAGCAGCATAACTTTTTCCGACGGTGCGGCCAATTGCAAAACCTGTAAAGGCTCCTGCAAAAACGTCGCTTGCCCAGTGTGCACGCATAGACATGCTGAAACCTATAAAGGCAGAATATGCAATTGCCCCTACTTTAATGGCAAAACTATCAGGATATAATGTTATAAGAGTTGTAGACATTGCCACAGCAACACTTGTGTGACCTGAAGGCCAGCCGTCTACAATTCCGCCGCGCCAAAAACCGAATCTAAAATCAGCACTGTAATCATCTTGATAATGTTTATCTCCTTTTACGGCATCTGAAATATGCGGAGGAACACGACCGGTAATAGTTTTTATCATACTGGATACTAAGGCCCCTTGCATCGCAGCTTGCCCGAGGGCAAGGCCTGTAAATTGTATATCTGTATTATCAGACCAGAAATACATTATAAGTGGTGCAAAAACAGGAGCTACAGAACCTACGCCGACGCCGAAAAGTGGTGCAAAAAGAGAAAGATTATGATATCGGACATTGAACCTGTTCCATTCCCAGTCAGCACCACTTTTTACAAAACCATATGTTCCTGCTGTACCGATAATTAACGGAAGTCCATAACCATAGGTAAAAGAGCCGATGGTATTTTTACCAAAATCATGGAATAAGGTAGAAAAAAGAGGAACGGTATTATCGTCGTGAAAATGAATTGATATGTTATTTGAAGAATCTGAGGAAAGCTTTTTTACAGAAACAACAGAAGTTTCTGCAAAAATAATATTAGAGTAATTATTGATAAAAAAAATAAGGCAGAAGAATAAAAAACATTTTTTCATAAGATACTCGAAATGGTATTAGAGATATTCATTATATAGTTCATGGCGATACTTTTCTAGTAAATATTATTGTAGAAAAAGTGGAAAAAACGTTGTAAAATTATTTATATTGTTAACAAAAACCGTAAATATGGGTTACAATGTATACAACAACTAGAAAATAGGACTAAAAATGAAAAAAGAAACATTAAAACAGAAAGCGTATAATTTTATTCTTGAGAAAATCATAAATTGTGATTATTCACCTAACACGATGCTGAACGAAGAGCAGCTTAAAATAGAAACAGGTATGAGCCGCACTCCAATCCGCGATGCATTAAGCCGATTGGAACAGGATGGTCTTGTTTCCATAAAGTCTAAAAAAGGAATTCTCGTAAAACCGTTGAGTTTTAATGAAATAAATCATCTTTTCGAAACCCGTATTTTAATTGAACCGTTTGCATTGCAGGAATACGGTTATACTTTGGATGGACAGACGGTTTTAAGTTTTTATAGAAAAGCTCTGAATCTTAAAGGAACAGAAACACAAGCAGAAAACTTTGAACTCGATGATGAATTTCATTCTATGATAGTAAACAATATTCCTAATCCGTTTTTGAAACAGTGCTATGCTATTACTTCTGCACAGATTAAACGCAGCCGGGTTTTTACAGGTTCTTATAAACAGGGGCGTCTTGCAGAATCAAATAGAGAACACATTCTTATTCTTGAAGAATGTCTTAAAAACAATTGGGATGCAGCGGCAGAAGCGATGAGAAAACATCTTATAACTTCAAAAAATATTACGCTTTCAATTCTTTTGGAAAATGATGTTATTTCCAAATATTAAAAAAATAAAAAAATTAAATATAGGAAACAAACATGAAAATCAGAATTCTTGAAATGCCGTTGGATTTTGGTGCAAGCCGCCATGGTTCTGATATGGGGCCGGCTGCCATAAGATTAGCAGGTCTTCAGGATAGGCTTAAAGATCTTGGTCATGAAATTTGCGGTTACTATTCTCCGATAAAAATAGAAACAAAAGATTATGCTGAGGAAGGAAATCCGAAGGCTAAGTTTTTAAAACCAATTGTTGCAGCTTGTACGAAACTTGCACAGGATGTTGAAGATACTTTGGAAAAAAATGAATTTCCGCTTATTTTAGGTGGTGACCATTCAATTGCATTGGGATCTATTGCAGGAGCAGCAGCAAACTGTAAAAAAACTGGCAAAAAACTTGGTATTTTATATGTTGATGCTCACGGTGATTTTAATACGCCGGAAACAACAATTTCAGGAAACATACATGGAGAATGTCTTGCGGCATCCTGCGGATACGGTCTGCCGGATTTGACAAATCTTTATTACGATGGACAGAAAGTAAAACCTGAAAATGTCTGTTTTATTGGAACACGAGATTTAGACCCAAAAGAAAAACTTTTGATGAAAGAAGCAGGCGTTACTGTTTTTTCTATGAGTGAAATAGACAGGCAGGGGTTTCCGGCAATCCTACAGAAAATAAAGGTATTTTTTAAAAGCCGCGTAGATGCTGTTCATTTAAGTTTTGACCTTGATGTTCTTGATCCAATGTTTGCACCTGGAACAGGTATACCGTTGCAGGCAGGGCTTTCAAACAGAGAAGGTTTGATGATTATGGAAGAAATGTGTGACACAGGCCTTGTAAAATCTGCCGAAATTGTCGAATTGAATCCTGTTCTTGATATGCAGAATGAAACAGCAGTTTTGGCAGTGGATTTAATAGCAAGGCTTTTAGGGGATAAGATTTATTAAAAAACTATTTTCGGTTTTGGTATTATATTTTTTACCACTATATTTTTTGCAACCGTTACAAATTCATACAAAATCTTCTCTTGGTGATGTTGCGTGGGTTCTGGAAAAAACTTCTGGAACTTTACGGGTTAGGAATGAAATATCATATGAAGATGGAGCGAAAAAAGAATTTTACAAGGCCCTTAATTATACAGGAGCTTTAATCAGTGTAGAAATCGATGATTATATAATAATTCGTTCACTTTCAAATTTCGGAGTACTTTACCATCCGGAAGTTGTTGCCTGGTCGGATATAGAAGAAAAGTCAGAAAACATTTACGCATTGTTTTTCCAGGAAACGGCAGGGGTAGCCATAGATTGGGATTACAATAAAAAGTTGATTCCGTTTGTAGGGTATTCGTATTTAAAACTAGATTATACAGACCATTACAGTTTTTTGCCTTCAGGATTTTTAGGCCACAAAGTTTATCACAATTACCTGTTTGGATTGGAAGAAGATTTTATCGTAAACAGGTGGTTAAAATTCAGTTTAAAAGGAATCATAACGCCACTTGCGTATTATTATCCGTTGAATAATTCAAAAGCTCTTTGCACAGAACTGGGAGCCGAATCTTTTTTGGATTTTCAAGATTTCGGAATACATTTGTATATTTCGAACAGAAGAACACGAGAATACGGTTCTGCATATAAAGAATACTTTTCTTCTATAAGTGATTTTGGCTTTACGTTCAGATTAGGTTCTAAATTTACAGAAGATTAAAATTTCTTGCCGTTTTACCTTTTCTATTAGTACATTTTAATAGTTAGAGGAGTACTGAAAAATCTGTATTCGGAGTTGTTCAGTATTTTCTCAGAATTGTAAATTCTTAAAAATTCAGGAGATATAAAAATGGCAACTTATCAATTTCAAACAGAAGTTAATCAGCTTCTAAAGTTGATTATTCATTCAATGTATTCGAACAAAGACATCTTTTTGCGTGAAATTGTTTCCAACGCATCTGATGCTATTGATAAATTGAAGTATCTTACTGTTTCTGACGATGCTTATAAATCAATAAAATTCGAACCAAGAATTGATATTTCTTTTGAAGAAAACAGCAGCATTCTTACCGTTCAGGATACAGGAATCGGTATGAATGAAAAAGATTTGACAGACAATCTTGGAACAATTGCCCGCTCAGGAACAAAAGCTTTTATTGAAAAAATTGCAGAAGATAAATCTGCCGGAGATTCAAATCTTATCGGACAGTTTGGTGTTGGTTTCTACTCTGCATTTATGGCCGCAAAAAGAATTGATGTTTACACACGCAAAGCGGGAGATGCAGATGCAAAAATCTGGCACTGGTCAAGTGACGGCACAAATTCTTATGAAATAGAAGAAATTGCTGCAGACAGCGAAATTGCCAAAAAATACGGTTTTGACAAAAAAGAACTTACAGGTTCTGCAATTGAAATGCACTTAAATGATGAAAGCAAAGAATATGCAAGCCGTTGGAAGATTGAAGAATTGATCAAATTATACAGCGACCATATTGCTTTCCCGATTTATCTTCACTATACACAGAACAAATACGATGACAAAGGCAAAGTAACTGGTTCTGAAAATAAAATTGATCAGGTAAACAGCGCAAGCGCATTGTGGAAACGTTCAAAATCTGAATTGAAAGAAAAAGATTATAATGACTTCTACAAAACAATGAGTCATGATTCTTCTGATCCATTGATGTATGTACACACACATGCAGAAGGAACACAGGAATATACAACTTTGTTTTACGTTCCGCAGGCAGCTCCGTTTGATATGTATCAGGCAGATTATAAAAGCGGTGTAAAACTGTATGTAAAACGTGTATTTATTACAGATGATGACCGCGAACTTTTACCAGCTTATCTGCGATTTGTACGAGGTATAATCGACAGTGAAGATTTGCCATTGAACGTAAGCCGTGAGATTTTGCAGCAGAATCATGTTTTGAGCAATATACGCACAGCTTCTGTAAAGAAACTTTTAAGCGAATTCAAAAAAATGGGCGAGGCTGCAGATAAAGCAAATAAAATTGCTGAAGCGGACCGCAAAGACAGCGACAAGCAGGCTATTGAAAAATGGAACAAATTTGTTACAGCTTTTAACCGTCCGATTAAAGAAGGCCTTTACAGTGATTATGCAAACCGTGAAGAACTTGCAGAGATTGTTCGTTTCAAAAGTACCGACGAATCTGGAAATGGTGAAAATAAATGGACAAGTTTTGCAGACTATGTTCAGCGTATGAAGCCGGAACAGAAAGCTATTTATTATATTACAGGAACAGATGAAAAGAATTTGCGTTCAAGTCCTCTTTTGGAAGCATATAAAAATAAAGGTTTTGAAGTTCTTATAATGGCTGATGAAATTGATGATATCGTAATTCCTTCATTCGGCAAATATAAAGATTTTGAACTTAAAGCTGTAAACCGTGCCGGTAGTGATGAAGAACTTGGAGTCGATAAAAAAGAAGCTGAAAAGAAAGACAAGGAATTCAAACCTGTTGTTGAAAAAATAAAGAAGGCTCTTGGAGACCGTGTAAAAGATGTCCGCTTGAGTAAACGCCTTTCAGACAGTCCGTCTTGTATAGTTGTTGATGAAAACGATCCTTCTTATCAGATGGAACGAATGATGAAGGCAATGGGACATACAGAACTGCCTGAAACAAAACCGATTCTTGAAGTTAATGGAGAACATGCTATTTTAGCTAAAATCCGTGATTCTGAAGACGAAGCATTTATCGAAAAGGTTTCTACGGTACTTCTTGATCAGGCTTTGTTAATCAGTGGAGTTGAACTAAAAGATCCGGCTGATTTTGTAAAGAAACTGAACGATTTGTTGAGTAAGTAGGTTTGAAGGAAAAACTTCTGTAACCGTAAAGTTTCAGAAGTTTTTGTACCGCATTATACATGCCTGTGTGTAAAGTTTTGATTTGCAATAAAGACTATGCACACGGGCATTTTTCTTTATCAATGCGTGATACAATGATATTTGACACCCAGATATCTGACAGGTATAATTTTTGAAATGAATGTATTTAAAGGGATTTCTGCATCTGATGGAATCAGCATAGGAAAGGCTTTTGTTATTCCAGAATTCGGAAAAAAGTTTATTCCACAAAAAGCAATTTCCATAACAGAACTAGAAGCCGGTTGGACAAGATTCGAAAAAGCCGTTGCTTTGGTTTCGAAACAGCTTTCAGAAGAATTGAAAGAAGCCGGTGATGATAAAATTCAAAAAGATATTTTTACAACATATCTTGTTATGCTTGCAGATGCAGTTTTTATAAAAGAAGTAAAAACTGCTTATGAAGAAGAACTTTTTAATATTGAATACATTCTTGATAAAAAAATTGAAGAATATGCGGAACGGTTAAGAAGTTCTGGAAATGAATATTTGACCGAACGATCAAAAGATATTTGGGATGTTTTCGGCAGAGTTCTAAATGAACTTTTGGATTATCATCCATTCAATATAAATTCTGTTCCCGACGGCAGTGTAATTGTTGCTAAACAAATGAATCCTTCGGATACAATGATTTTGTCAAAACGCAAAATTGTAGGTCTTGCATTGACAGAAGGCGGAATTTCGAGCCATGTTTCTATTCTTGCCCGGAATTTTGGAATACCGCTTATTTTTGCACTGAATAGAATTACTTCGGAAATAAAAACCGGCGAAACAGTAATAGTAGACGGAAAAAAGGGAATAACAATTTCCCGGCCGACACCTAAAACTCTTGAAAAATATCACAAAAAAATTCAAGAAGAGGAAGAACACGCAAAAAAGCTGAAACTTTTCAGAGCAAAGCCAGGACAGACAAAGGATGGAACAAAATTCAATATTCTTGCGAACATTGGAACTTTGGAAGAAGCAGAACTGGCTTTAAAAGAAGGGGCTGATGGAATCGGACTGTTCAGAACTGAATTCCTTTTTATGAGCGAAACTCAGAACAAAGGTGACAAAAATTCTTCAAAATTTTCAGAAGAAACGCAGTTTGAAACTTATAAAAAAGTTCTTGAAATAATGAAAGGAAAACCTGTTTGTATAAGAACTTTGGATGCAGGCGGCGACAAACTTATAAACAGTATAGAAATTCCGCTGAAGGAAGAAAAAAATCCTTTGATGGGTCTTCGTGCTGTCCGCCTGAGTCTTGCTTATCCGCAGCTTTTAAAAACTCAGTTAAGGGCTTTATATCGAGCAAGTGTTTACGGTGAATTAAAAATAATTCTGCCGCTTATAACAGGCGTAGATCAGGTTTTAAAAATACATGAAATTATCAATACCGTTCAGCAGGAACTTACTCTTGAAAAAAAGCCGTTTAAAAAAGATGTTCCTGTAGGAATTATGGTTGAAACAGCTGCTGCAGCAATAATTTCTGACTGCCTTGCAAAACATTCGGATTTCTTTTCTTTGGGAACAAACGATTTAACTCAGTATACAATCGGAATAGACCGGGAAAATCCAGCGGTTGCCTCGCTTTATAACGAATTCCATCATTCTGTTTTACGAATGATAAATACAACTATTGTGAATGCAGAAAAACAAGGAATACCGATATCTGTTTGCGGAGAAATGGCAAGCCGCAAAGAAAGTGTAATAATATTAGGTGGAATGGGTATCAGAACTTTAAGTATGACACCCAAACAAATTTCAACAGTTAAGGAAATTCTTTCAAGGTTTACAATCCGTGAACTGGAATCAATTTCGTCAAAATCTTTGAATAATCTGTAAGTTATTCTGAAAATATAAGTGGGATATTTATGGCCAAAAAAGCAAAACCGGATTTCAGCAAGCCGAAACCGGTAGAAACTGAAAGCGAAAATAAAGAAAAAATAAAAGAATTTGACCCGGAAAAAACATATTATAATCTTCCGTTAATAGTAATTGCAGGTCGTCCGAATGTAGGGAAATCTACTCTATTTAACAGGTTTATGAAAAAACGCCTTGCAATTACTGATCCGACGCCCGGTGTAACCCGTGACCCTGTTGAAGGAACCGCTTTTATTAATGGCAAGCCTGTTCATTTAATGGATACTGGCGGATATAAGCTTGACCGCGAAATAGGAACAATGGAAGCCGTTATGGACAAGCTTGTTTCTGAAAAATCCGTAGAAATGCTGAAAAAAGCAGACCGCATACTTTTACTTTTGGAAGCGGGCGAAATAACTGGCGAAGATGAAGAATTTATGGCATTGCTTCGTCCATATTGGGATAAAGTTATTGCTGCTGTAAATAAAACAGAAGGTGGCCGAAACGAAGAAAATGCATGGAATTATTTGAAATATGGATTTAAAGAACTGATTCTTATTTCTGCAGAACACGGTGACCGCATAAATGAACTTTCAGATGCTCTTGTAAAAGATCTGGATTTTTCGAATGTAATGGAAGGTGAAGAAAACCGGCCTATACGAATTGCAATTTTAGGCAAACCAAATACTGGAAAATCAACTCTTTCAAACAGGTTAACGCATACAGAAGCTTCTATAGTAAGTGATTACGCAGGAACAACGCGAGATGTCGTTGAAGGAAATTTCAAATATGGCGGCAGACAGATACAGATTCTTGATACAGCAGGAATCCGACGAAAAGCAAAAGTAACGGAAAATGTAGAATATTATTCAGTTAACCGCGCGATAAAATCATTGGATAACTGCGACATTGTTTTTTTGATGATAGATGTAAATGACGGGCTTGCAGAACAGGATAAGAAAATTTGTTCGCTTGCTTTTGAGAGAGGCCGAGGAATTATTTTTGTAATGAACAAATGGGATGCTTACAAAGATAAAGAAGAAACAAAATTCAAGGATATTGTAAAAAATATAAGAATTATGTTCGGTCACATGAATTTTGCTCCAATTCTGCCGCTTTCTGCAAAAGAAGGTGATGGAATAAAGGTTTTGATGGATACGGCATTGGAACTGTATGGACAGTTGACCAAGAAAATAGATACTTCAACTTTGAACACAGCGTTAAATGACTGGCTGTTTAAATATCCGCCGCCAGCATCACGTACTGCGCATTTTAAAATCCGTTATATTACACAGAAAAGCGTAAATCCTGTGAATTTTTTAATTTTTGCTACAAGACCGGAAGTTGTTCCGGAAACATATCTTGCGTATTTGAAGAACAGAATTCGGGAAGATCTTGGTTTTGACAAAATTCCTGTACAATTGGAAATGAAAGCAAGCCGTGTAAAATGGGAGAACCGAGAGTAAAGAAAAATGGGACAATATTTAATCGGTGATATTGAGGAACTGACAGGTATAAAAGCTCATATTCTGCGGTATTGGGAAGAAGTAATACCAAGTATTGCCCCCAAAAAAGATTTAGGCGGCCGAAGGATTTACACCCAACGAAATCTGGATATCATTCTACGCCTTAAATATTTGATTTACGAAAAAAAATACACAATTGAAGGTGCCCGCGATAATTTGATTTCTGAAATGGATGCACGCAACGAAAATGCAGAACTTCTTCAGACAATTCAGGAAATGCGCAGTGAATTGACAGATTTATATTTGCTGGTTCGTAAATACAGGGATAACAGCAGTAAATGAAAAAAAACACAAAAGGTTCGGAAAATGAAAATATAGAAAAATGGTATGATAAGTTTTCCAAAAAACCTAAACAGACAAAGGCCAAGAAAACCGGACCAAAAGAGTTTATAAAACAGAAGAAATCAGAACCGGCTTTTGTGCGGCCTAAAAATGCGCAGGGCGTTTTAAAAACGAGAAAGGCCGCACCTTCTGTATTTGTTCAGAAAAAAAACAGTATGTTTTCACTGGATCGCGTGCCGGATGATTCCCGAAAGATAATAGAAAATTTTTTGGATATTATACAGCAGGTAAAACCGCTGAATAGCCGTCAACTTGCAAAAGTTCCTTTGGAAATCCGCGAATTGTCACATGAATTGACGGACGAACGTTCAGAACGCAAAAAAGGATATATGAATGAAACAATAAGGCTTTCATCGTATGTCCGTTATTATATGTGGTGGAATCTTGTGCGACTGACACGGCTTTTTGCCAATTTGGATGAAAAAGCGTTTACTCTGTCTGATAATGCTGTTTGTCTTGATATCGGCAGTGGGCCTTTAACAGTTGTAACGGCATTGTGGCTTGCACGTCCAGAACTTAGAAAAAAGAATTTAACATGGTATTGTCTTGATCTTTCGCAATCGGCATTGAGTTTTGGTGAAGAAATATATCTTTCAATTGCAGCAAAAACTTTGAAAGATTCCGAAACCGTTCCGTGGAAAATTGTTCGTGTAAAAGGCGAAAATGGAACATTTATTAAGCAAAAAGCGGAATTTATAACTTGTGCGAACATGTTCAACGAACTTCTTCAAAAAACAGATATGCCTCCAGATTTTTCTGCAAAAAAATATTGTGAAAATCTTTTAGGCTATGCAGCGGATAAAAAATCTATTTTTGTTGTAGAACCGGGAGTTCCAGCTTCTGCAAGACTGTTGAGCCTTATGCGCGATTCTTTTATGCGCAAAGGAATGATACCTGTTTCACCTTGTCCGCATACAGAAATTTGTCCGATGGAAGGTAAACGGGGCGGAAAATGGTGCAACTTTGCATTTTTTACGGACGATGCTCCGGCAAAACTTTTAAAACTTTCGGCAAGTGCAGATTTGCCAAAAGAAAGAGCGGTTTTGAGCTATCTTTTTGTTACTGATAAAGAAAACGAAAAGAACGTAAAAGCGGAAAATACAGAATTACGTGTAACTTCAGATGTAATAAAACTTCCGGGAAATAAAGAAGGTTTTTATGCCTGTTCGGAAAAAGGTCTTGTTCTGCTTGTAAATCAAGACGATAAAAAAATACTATCGGGCGACAAAATAGAAATATCTGCGCAGGCGTTAAATAAAAGTTCTGAAATTGATGCAAAATCTGGAGCTGTAAAAATTTATATAAAATAAAGTAGATTCTAAAATCAGCAGACAGTTTTTTAGTTAGTGCAGAATGCGGCTAAGGTTCCGTACAGTTTATCAGGATTTACAGGCTTAGTTAGATGTGCAACCATGCCAATCGAAAGTGATTCTTTTATATTACCTAAAAAACCATCTGCGGACATTGCAATAATCGGCGTAGAAAGAGCATCCGGTCGGGCAAGGGAACGAATGGCTTTTGTTGCTTCATAGCCGTTCATCACAGGCATTTGAATATCCATTAAAATGGCATTGAATGTTCCTGGTTTTGAATCGGTAAAAATTTTCAATGCATCTTGTCCATCAACAGCCTGAATAACATTCATTTTTTTAATTGTAAGCTGGCGACAACAAATTTCTCTGTTGAGATAATTATCTTCAACTAAAAGAACTGTTTTTCCTTCAAGATTTGAATACTCTTCGACATATTGTGGTTTTTCTGTAGATGCAAATGCAGTTTTTGCAAGAGGCATGGATAAAGAAATAATGATTTTATTTATTCCCTTTTTTTTATCCTGCAAAAATTTTATTTTTCCATTAAGCAGAAAAACATATGTTTTTACAAGGACCATCCATACACCTAAAATTTGACATTTGTAAATTTCTGGAAGACTTTCTATTTTAAAAAGTTCCTGAATATTTTTTTTCTCTTCGTCTGTAAAAATGGTGTCAGGTGTTGAAATTACAAAATCAGCTATAAAAAGATCATTTTTAACTTTTTTATCTTCGATAGAGAGGGAAATTTCTTCTCCACCGTTGGTATTCTTTTGCAAAACAGCAAAAAGATTATAAAAGACTTGATTAAAACGCTGCCGGTCAATCATGAGAGTAGGAAAAGAATCCTTCATGTTGCATTTGAAAAAAATATTTTTGTTTTTGAAGTGAGAAACAGCAGGTATAAGTACAAGATTTGAAAAATCAGAAAAAGAATATGATTCTTGCCGAATTTCAAAAACTCCACTTTCAATCTGCAGTATATCTGTAATATCATTAAAAATACTGGCTAAAATCTGACATGAATTATTTATATGTTCCAAATAGGAATGCATATTTTCAGGAGAGATATTATTATCTTTTGCAAGATTTATAATTCCAGAAATGTTGTTTAATTCTGTTCTTGTATCATGGTTTATGTGGGCAAGAAGGTTTATCCTGCTGGATTTATCTTTTTTAAGACTATTAAGGGAATTAACATCATAATGATTTTTCTCTTCTGAAGTTCCTAAAGCCATAAAAGCAATAATGTCTTTGGATTCTGGAGTTCGTGAAAGAAAAACAGCAAGTTCAAGCCACAGCGGCTTATTGTTTATAGTCTGTTGAAATTGAATTCTTTGGCGACTGTTTCCCTGCAAGAAAGAAGAAGTTAGACGGTCGCGGTCGGTAAAATCTGCAATACGTTCTTTATCTGGTGGATTTGATGTAAAAGATAAAAAATAATCCCGGCCTTCATCATAACTTGAAAAAGAAAATGTCTTGTTTGTAATTTCTGAGAATGCCTTAAGATTGATTATTGTGTTTTTAGTTATATTACAGATACAGCAGAAAATTTGTTCTTGAGAGGCTTTCCATTCGTTGTTTTGAGACGGATTAAGCGGTTTTTCAAAAAGAGGATCCGATGAATGTAAAGACTCAAGATTAAAATTATTATCTGATGACATTTTAAAAACAAAACTAAATAATAAAAAATCGGTTACAAAAGAATCCCGAATTTTCGTTTTTCTTCCTTCTCGGAAGGACGGTAAAAGACAGCTATATTACCGATTATTCGAACTAATGCAGAATTTAATTTTTCTGAAATTTCTTCAGAGATTTCCTGTTTTTCTTCTTTGAATTCAAGAAATTTTACTTTTATAAGTTCATGTGCTGCAAGCGATTCGTCAATCTTTGCTAAAACAGATTCAGTTAATCCGTTCTGTCCAATTTGAACTACAGGCTTTAATGTCTGAGCAGCCTGCGTAAGAATTTTTCTCTGATTACTATTTAAAGTATTCATATATATTATTTTAACCTACTTTTTATAAAAAAAAATCAACTGAAATAAAACAGTTTGAAAAATGAAAAAGAAACTTTTTG
>Ga0129306_1002494_pt1 | contig 16117 bp, 14 predicted proteins | sample P827metagenome_FD_94438 | JGI IMG/M metagenome (GOLD analysis project Ga0129306, IMG submission 94438) | Capybara group fecal microbial communities from Wisconsin, USA - P827 metagenome | ecosystem: Host-associated > Mammals > Digestive system > Large intestine > Fecal | place: USA: Wisconsin...
ATGTTTTGTACTATGACAGCGCCGCTGAGTGCGCCAAAGCTCTGGCAGATACTGAGGGCAATATCCTGCTGACCACCGGAAGTAAGGAACTCGGTGTATTCTGCGAGGACCAGGCTCTGAGAGACAGACTTATCGTCAGAGTGATACCGGGCATAGAGAGTATAGGTATATGTAATGAATGCGGCATCGCGCCCGGCAGGATAGTGGCTGCGCAGGGCCCGTTTACCGAGGAGGAGAATATCGCTCTCATCCACAGGTATAACATCAGCCATCTGGTGACTAAGGAGAGCGGTGTGACAGGCGGAGAGGATACCAAGCTGTCTGCCGCACATAAAACTCATGTCACTGTACATATGATCAGAAGACCGGCAGATACGGAGGGATACTCTTTTGCGGAGGTGGTATCGCGGCTGGAAGAAAAGCTGGGAATAGTGCTTAAGCGCGGCACGGTGAATGTCTCTCTCATAGGTATCGGATGCGGCTCTGACTTAAATATGACTGTGGAAGCAAAAGACACCATAGCCCGGTCTGAATATGTATTCGGAGCTCAGCGTATGCTTGATTCCGTTAGGACGGGAGTGGTTAAGTATCCGTATTATCTGAAGAATGACATCATCCCGGTATTGGATCGGATATGCGCAGAAAGATATGATGACTGCATGGTCAGTGTGCTTTTCTCTGGAGATACCGGATTCTGCAGCGGAGCAGGTGTACTGTATGATGCGCTTAAGGACAGAGATGACATCACAGTAAATATACTGCCGGGCATATCCAGCATATCCATGCTCTCGGCGAGAACCGGTATCAGCTGGAATGATGCAAAGCTTATCAGTACTCACGGAGCAGATCCGGATGAGTGGATGTTCAGGATGTATCAGGCGGTCAGACTTCACCGCAAGGTATTTTTTATCACTTCCGGAGTGGAGGATATACATCGTATCGGATCCGTCATGGAGCGTGTGGGCACAGATGCCCTGAAAGCATATATAGGATATCGCCTGTCTTATCCGGATGAATGGGTGCTTATTTTGAGTGCCCGGGAATGCATGGAACTTAAAGACGAAGGTCTATATGTCGGATGCATCACTAACGGCGATCCTGATGAGCGGTCTGTGATGCGTGTGATCTCTGACGATGACTTTATACGTGATAAGACTCCTATGACCAAAGAGGATATACGCACGCTCTCGATAGCGAGACTCGGATTAAGCGCCGGGTCGATCATGTATGATATAGGAGCGGGCACCGGCTCGGTATCCGTACAGGCGGCTGCATTATCACCAGAGATACAGGTATATGCCATAGAGAGAGACAGTGACGCCCTCGAACTTATCAGACGTAACCGCAAGAAGTTCATGACGGATAATGTCCGGATAGTGGAGGGCGAAGCACCTGACTGCCTGGAAGATCTGCCCTCAGCGGACTGCGCATTCATAGGCGGAAGCGGAGGCAGGCTGGATGAGATACTTACCCGTCTGCATGACATTAATCCCCATATGAGGATAGTGATGAATGCAGTAACACTTGAGAGCATCAGTCTCATGCACGAGCTGGTTCGTAAATATTCAGACGGAGATGCTGACATCGTACAGGTGTCTGTTGACAGAGTATGCAGGCTTGGAGAACATGATATGCTCAGGCCCGATACTCCCGTATTCATATTTGCTTTTGATATGAGATGAGAAGTGAATTCATGATAGCCGCTCCGGGCAGCGGCTCAGGCAAAACAACCATAACGTGTGCGATGCTTGAGGCTCTTAAGAGACGCGGGCTTAATGTCAGAGCCTTTAAGTGCGGACCTGATTATATCGATCCCATATTTCACAACGAGGTGCTCGGTATCAGATCGAGGAATCTGGATACATTCTTCAGTGATGAGGATGAACTGCGGGCATTATATGCGTATGACAACGAATGCGATGTCACTGTAGTCGAGGGAGTGATGGGACTGTATGACGGTCTGTCACCTGATTCCGATGCAGGCTCATCATATGAGATCGCCCGTATCCTGGGTCTTCCGATAGTGCTGATAGTGGATGCTCATGGTATGGGCAGATCCGTGATCGCTCTGATCAGAGGCTTTCAGTCCATGGACGAGGCCGGTCTGATACGGGGTGTGATACTGAATCGTATGACAGCATCATACTATGGGAGGATAGCTCCGGTCATAGAAGCCGAGACAGGTCTAAAAGTGTTCGGATACATGCCTAAGCTGGCAGCAGGCATATCAGGCGAGAGATATCTGGGACTTAAGCTTCCGGCAGGAGATGAGACAGGCAGAGTCAGAGACCATATAGGAATTGTGGCCGGGAAGCTTACAGACAGTGTTGATATGGATGCGATCCTGTTATGCAGCGAAGCTCATACCCGCAGAGAGATCGCAGCGGATATACATATTAAGATGGTAAAAGGGGACGAGCGTGTGCGCATCGGTATAGCCCGCGATGAGGCATTCTGCTTTTACTACGAGGATAACTTAAGACTCTTAAGAGAAGCCGGCGCAGAGCTTGTAGAGTTCTCTCCGCTGTCAGACAGCCGGATACCGGATGGTATATGCGGACTGATACTGGGCGGAGGATATCCCGAGCTGTATGCAGACAGGCTGAGTGTCAACAGCTCGATGATTGAGAGCATCCGGAATGCGATCAATACCGGTATGCCGTCCGTTGCTGAGTGTGGGGGATTCATGTATCTGCATGACGCGATATGTACCGCTGACGGTCAGAGGTGTAGTATGGTCGGGGCGGTATCCGGGACGTGCGCATATACCGGACATCTGGTAAGATTTGGTATGGTATCCGTGGAGGATAGCGGACATCGCTTTTTGCCGGCAGGTGCGCAAGTCATACGCGGACATGAGTTCCACTATTATGACTCGGATAACAACGGCGCAGACTGCACAGCGAGAAAGCACAGCACAGGCACGGAGTAGTCATGTGCCCATGTGGCGGAGGATCACTGGTGGGGATTCGCACATCTGTACTATCAGTCCGATCCGGACTTTGTGCGCACGTTCGTAAAGAAATGTATGGAATATGATAATCAAACTGATCAGACACGGTGAAACAGAATATAACTCAGAGCACAGATATCAGGGTCAGACGGATATACCGCTCAGTGAGTCCGGCAGGACGAAACTCAGGACAGCTAAGATACTCCCGGATATCGTATATACCTCCATGCTCATGCGTACCCGTGAGACTGCGGATATAGTATTCCCCGGCGTCAGACAGATAGTGGCCGGCGGAATTGAGGAGATGGATTTCGGCTCGTTTGAGGGTAAGACATATGATGAGCTGAAAGACAATCCCGATTACAGTGCCTGGCTTGATTCCGGCGGAATGATACGTGTACCCGGAGGAGAGAGCGGGGATGAGTATATCAGTCGCACGGTTGAGGCATTGATCCGGATCATCGACGAATGCTCACAGGTGGGATATGAATTCCCGGCGATCGTGGCTCACGGCGGAACGATCATGGCAGGCTTAAACAGGTTCGAGGGACGTGGCGAGTACTATGAGTGGCTCCCGGAGCCAGGCGGCGGATACGAGATAGAGGTCATCGGTACCGGCCCTGATATGAAGTGGCATGTGAAAAAGCGCATATCATACGCTGCAGGTAGCGGCCTCACACATCTTTACTATGGAGAGGGGCGTGGCAAGTCATCGATCGCAGCCGGCACTGCACTCAGATCACTGGATGCGGATATGCCCGTATACTATATACAGTTGTGCAAGAGCGGGAATAGCGGAGAGATCAGACAGCTGTCCGGACTGGGGGCAAAGGTTTATATAGGCAAAGAAGAGCTAGGATTCGCCTCCGGAATGAATACGGGGCAGAAGGCAGCAGTTAAGGAACGTCAGACTTTACTCTTAAAAGAGATCATATACGAACTCAGAGCAATTCCATCAAGTCAGCATACGCTGTTAGTCATAGACGAAGCATGTGCAGCCCTTGAGTATGATCTGATAGATGAGGATTTGCTGTGGGATGCGGTTTTGAGAAAGCCCGCATTATGTGATATCATTCTGACCGGCAGACATCCCGCACAGTGGATGATCGATGCAGCCGATTATTGTTCTGAGATACATTGTGATAAACATCCGTATACGGATGGTATTATAGCTCGATCGGGGATCGAGTATTAAGAGAGGAGACATTATGAAGAACACAAAAACCATCATCATCTCAGTAGTTGCTGTACTTGCAGTGATCGCCATCCTGGCAGGTGTATATTTCGCACTGGCACCCAAGGCACAGCAGGGTTCAAAGAGCGTGACCGTAGAAGTTGTCGATGACCAGGGCACTACCAAATCCTATGAGCTTAAGACAGACGCTGAGTTCTTAAGCCAGGTAATGGATGAACTGACCAAGGCCGGTGATTTCTCATATGAGGGAACAAACGGTGACTACGGTCTCTACATCACAGCTATCAACGGCGTAACAGCTGACTACGACGCTGACGGTGCATACTGGTCCATCCTCGTAAATGACGAGTATGGTATGTTCGGTGCCGATTCACAGCCCGTAGCCGACGGAGATGATTTCAAGTTCGTGTATGAGGTTTATGTACAGTAATACCGAGCCTGATAACAAAGAGCATAAGAAGATATTCAGCGTACTGGACATAGCCACGATAGGAGTCATGGCGGCTTTGCTCGAGGTGGTTAAAGTTGCCCTGCAGGCTGTGCCCAATGTGGAACTCGTGACGCTGCTTATCATCGTGTTTACACTGTATCTGGGTCCCAAATCGCTTATAGCGGTTTGGGGCTTTGTGGGTATGGAATGCGCAGTCTACGGACTGGGCTTATGGACCATCATGTATGTCTATGTGTGGCCCATACTGGTCCTTATTACCTGCCTGCTCAGGAAGCACAGATCATCACAGTGGCCTTTCGTGGTGCTTGCTTCCATGTTCGGGCTCTTCTTCGGAGCCATGTGCTCCATTCCCTATTTCTTTATGGGAGGCTATGCTACCGCTCTCGCGTGGTGGGTAGCCGGTATCCCCTTTGACATCCTGCACGGTGTGACTAATTTCATCGGTGCAGCGGTTCTCTTTACCCCTCTTACTAAGGCGCTTGACCGTATTAGCAGAATGCAACAATAGATACGATCGGGAGTGCGATTTTTCGGATATATTGTACTTGACAGGTTAGCCAGCGCTAACTATAATGATTTACGGTTAGCGATAACTAACTCGCGCGTGCCTATAAGTAATTAATTGATGGGAGATGATTAATCATGACAGAATGGCTCATGGCAAATATAGCCAATATAGTGATAACCGCGATCCTGGTGTTCATCGTTGCATGTATCATACACAAGCTGATCCGGGATAAGAAGCGCGGCATCTCATCATGCGGCAGCAACTGTGCACATTGCAGCTTAAGCGGTACCTGCCATAACAGACAGAAATAGACGAGGAGACATTATGAACGAGGAATTCCTGAAGATCAAAGACTTAAAAAAGAGTTTCGGTACGGGAGAAGCTAAGCAGGATGTATTAAGGGGCATGGATTTCACGGTTAAGAAAGGCGAGTTCTGTGTACTGCTCGGCCCGTCCGGGTCCGGCAAGTCCACACTTTTAAACATCATCGGAGGTATAGACACCCCGGATTCGGGATATGTCAGCATAAACGGTGACAAACTCGAGGAGATGGACGAAAAGCAGCTGACGCTATACAGACGCAAACACTTAGGCTACGTATTCCAGATGTATAACCTGATCCCGAATCTGAATGTCAAAGAGAATATAGAGGTGGGAGCTTATCTTTCGGATGATCCGCTCGATGTGGAGGAAGTGATATCCACTTTGGGACTTCAGGATCATAAATACAAATACCCCAATCAATTATCCGGTGGACAGCAGCAGAGAGTATCAATAGGCCGTGCTGTAGTCAAGAATCCGGATATTCTTATGTGTGATGAACCGACTGGTGCGCTTGATTATAAGACTTCCAAGGAGATACTCGCGCTCATCGAGGATTGTAATCAGAAGTACGGTAACACGGTCATCATGGTCACACATAATGAGGCCATCAAATATATGGCGGATCATGTGATCAAGCTTCGTGACGGCGTTGTCAGACACAATGACATCAATGAGAGCAAGATATCTGCTTTTGATCTGGAATGGTAAGGAGGATGAGAAAGATGAGGAATCCTCTTATCAAAAGAATACCCAAGGAACTTATCTCCGACTGGCATAAATATCTGGTGATCATAGTATTCATGGTCGTGATGATAGGAGTCATCTCCGGTATGTATGTCGGTCATGACAGCATGCTGGCATCTATAAACGCCGGCAGAGAGCAGCTCAATCTGGAGGACGGATGCTTTGAACTGTCGAAGCGTGCATCGGGAGGTCTTCTTGAAGACATCAGTACGGGTGAGATGGCTGATGTACGTCAGCATTTCATAGACAAGGGCATGCGGAAAGCCGATAAAGAGGTGGCAAAGGCCATAGATGAAGAGCTTGATCAGCACGTGAGAGAGGCGATCGAAGAAGGCGTTCGAGCTCAGTGTGAGGCATATGGTATCACCGATGAGGACATGATCTCGGAGCAGATCGATACCGCCATCGAAGAGAGTTATGAGGAAGCTCTCGCGGAAGCCAGAGAGACTGACGAGTTTAAGGAAGCTGAAACAGAAGCATACGAAGAAGCCCACGATACAGTCATAGAGAAAGTAGATGAAGAGTGGGATGATATTGCCGACAGATACGATCTGAATGAGAAAGGATTTACTCCGGTCCCGGTTACGATCACGGAGCATTTCTACAGGGAGGAAGATGAGGATTATGACAATAACGGCACCGCGGATGCCACTGTCAGGATATATAAGAGTGATTCATCCATAGATATGGCGTCATTTAACTACGGCCGTGCTCCCAGGAAGGATAATGAGATCGCAATCGACAGGATGCATGCCGATAATACGGGCATTGCGTTAGGGGATACGATCTCCATAGGAGGAAGAAAGTTTGAAGTAGTAGGCCTTTTGTCATATGTTAACTATCTGACTCTGCACGAGTCCAACACAGATCTGATGTTTGACGCGTTCGGCTTCGATGTGGCCATGGTGACTCCCGAGGCATTTACGCAGCTTCATTCCAGGATCCACTATAATTACGCATACCAATATGTTAATAAGCCTGCAGATAAGATCGAACAGGCCGATCACTCGGAGGCTTTTCTGAAATCCCTGATCACACAGACGCTTGTGTATGACAATGAGATAGAAGATTATCTTCCCGAATACTTAAGACAGGCCACAAACTTTGCCCCGTCCGATATCGAGGGAGACTCCTCTGCCACGAGCATACTGTGTTACATCCTGATCGGTGTCATCGCTTTCATATTTGCGATCACGATCAGCAACACGATAGATAAGGAAAGCTCGGTCATCGGGACGTTGCGTGCTTCCGGATACAGCAGAACAGAACTGGTCATTCACTATATGTCGATGCCGCTTATCGTCACCTTGATAGGTGCCGTACTCGGTAATGTGGTCGGTTATACGCTGTTCAGAAGCTTTGCGGTCAATCTCTACTATGAGAGTTATTCCCTGCCGGCCTGCCAACCAATATGGAGCAATACGGCACTGATCAAGACGACGGTGATACCCCTCATCCTCATGTTCTGCATTAATCTGACAGTCATAGTCAGGAAGCTTCAGTTAAGTCCTCTTAAGTTCTTAAGACATGATCTGGCCAGGTCAAGACGAACCAAAGCAAGACGTCTTCCGGGCTGGTCGTTTATGAGGAGGTTCAGACTCAGGATCCTGTTCCAGAATATGCCCAATTATCTGGTTCTGATCGTAGGCGTGGTGTTCATAGAGCTTATGATGTGCTTTGCATTCGGCCTGCCTGATTCTCTTTCATACTATGCCGACAGTGCACCTGATATGGTTTTCGCCGATTATCAGTACATGCTGATGGATTATCAGGATGAGGACGGGGATGTGATAGAAACATCCGAGGAGACCGCGGAACGTTTCAGCGCGAAGTCCCTCATGTATCCTAAGAAGAGGTCCTCAATGCGTGTCGGAATGGGAAGCGGAGGTGACGAGAGTACCACCGTGTATGGTATCGCGGAGGACAGCAACTATGTGCCACTCGGAGAATTCACTCATGATAACGGGGTTTATATATCGAGTGCCTTTGCATCCAAATTCGATCTGACAGCAGGAGACAGTATCATCCTGAACGAGGAATATGAGAACAGATCCTATGACTTCACTGTAGAAGGAATCGTAGAATATGACGGCGGTATAGCCGCATTCATGAGAAATGATGATTTCAATGAGTTATTTGACCATGATGAGGAAGAATTCTCCGGATACTTCTCCCGTAATGAGATCACTGACATAGATGAGCAGTATATAGCGACCGTGATCACGGTAGATGATATCCTGAAGGTTGCTAAACAGCTCGATCACTCTCTGGGCGGGATCGTAGGCATGTTCAGATATGCCCTGGTAGTCCTTGCGGCTGCCCTGATCTATCTGCTGGCGAAGATCATCATCGAGAGGAATGAGCATTCCATATCCATGGTCAAGATCCTCGGATTTAAGAACGGCGAGATCGGAAGTCTATATATCATACCCACTGCCGGAGTGGTCGTACTGTTCTCAATTATCGGCTTTGGACTGGGTTATTATCTCATGATGTGGGTATTCAAGGCATTTATGCTGCAGATGGACGGATACTTTGCCTTCTATATGAAGCCGGAATCCATGGTTCTGGCGGTTGTATATATGCTCATCGGTTATGCTTTTGTGTCGCTCGTCGATCTCATCCGGATAAAGAGGATCCCGCTGGATGTAGCGCTTAAGAATGTAGAGTAGAAAAAGTAACCGTAAGTCTATATAATTCGAAGTATGATACATATCACACTTCCCGCTGATGTTCAAAAGATAATAACAGAGCTGGAGGCAGCAGGCTATGAAGCTTATGCCGTCGGTGGATGCGTGCGTGATTCAATACTGGGACGCACTCCGGATGATTGGGACATCACTACTTCAGCACTTCCTGCTGATATAAAAAGCATATTCCGCAGGACCGTGGACACCGGCATACAGCACGGAACGGTGACCGTGCTGATGGGAAACTGCGGATATGAGGTCACTACATACCGTATAGACGGGATATATGAAGATTCCCGTCATCCGCGGGATGTTTCCTTTACGACAGATCTTAAAGAGGACCTGCGTCGCAGGGACTTTACCATCAATGCACTTGCATATAACGAATCGACCGGTCTCGTGGACGAGTTTGACGGTATCGGGGACCTTGAGAGGCACGTGATCCGCTGTGTCGGGAATCCGACGGAGCGTTTCTCCGAGGATGCCCTTCGCATGATGCGCGCAGTCAGATTTGCCGCACAGCTCGGGTTTGAGATCGATCCGGCCACACGTGATGCGGTAAAGGAGCTTGCTCCGAACTTAGAGCATGTCAGTGCCGAACGCAAGATGACGGAACTGACGAAACTCATCTGTTCTGCTCACCCGGAGCTTCTCGGAGTCTGCTATGAACTGGGATTGACAGCGATATTCCTGCCGGAATTTGATAAGTGCATGGAGACTCCCCAGAATATAATCCATCATTGCTATAATGTCGGCGAGCATATACTCCGGACGATGATGGCGTCCCCTTCCGATCGTGTGATCCGGTTTACCATGATGCTTCATGATATAGCCAAACCGGTAGTTTTGACGGTTGATGAGGACGGTATCATACATAATAAGGGCCATGCCACTGTGGGCGAGGAGATGGCCGGAGATATCCTCAGGCGGCTAAAGAGCGATAATGAACTGATCCGTCAGGTAACAACACTGGTCAGATACCATGACTGGCGCATAGAGGATGATAAAAGAAGCGTAAGACGCGCCGCGTCGACGCTGGGACATGATCTTTTTCCGCTGCTGATGCAGGTGCAGCGTGCCGATATCGCCGGCCAGAGTGATTATATGCGGGATGAGAAGAATGCCAAGCTGGACCGGATAATATCACTGTATGAAGAAATATGCCGTGACGGTGAGGCTATCTCCAGAGAGGATCTTGCTGTGACAGGTAAGGATATAATAGCTGCAGGTATTAAGCCCGGGCCGCAGATTGGCGATATATTAGACGAAATGCTCGAGCATGTCCTTGATGTGCCCGAGGATAATAAAAAAGAAATACTTATGAAGAAGTATGTGTTATAAATATATAGGATGAAAAAGAAAAGCACCGACGGAAAAAAACATATACCGATGATAAGCAGGACAGCCTCTTTGATAGCTATTGCCGGGTTATCCATGTTCCTGATGACGGGCTGTACCCCTGAGGCTTTCAATATAGGACAGGCTGCTGAAGCAGGACCTGAGACAGTTTCCGATGCCGTTATCTACTCAAGCTATAATTATGTGCCTGTGGGGACATATGACTCGGCTGATACGGCGATCCTTAAGACTATCAGCGAGGAAGATCATACCGTAACGCTGTATAATACAGTAGCCGCCAGGACTTATACCCTGAATTATGACGGTACTACCTATGCCTCTGATAAATACGGGACTACGATGTCCATGGCCCAGATGACAGAGGGTACCATAGTTAATGTCAATTTCTACAAGGCTACCAAGCAGCTGGTCAATATCCAGGTATCACCCGATGCGTGGACATATGAAGATGTGTCCAGGTTTGATCTGGGCGGGATCAATTCCACAGCCACCATAGGAGATCGCACATATGCTCTGACCAAGGGCGTTCAGGTATTCTCCGAAGGCCGTCAGACAGACCTTATGAATATAGTAGACGGAGATTCGATCACGGTATCGGGTATCGGCTATGACATATACTCCATCAAGGTCAACAGCGGCCACGGATATGTGAGGCTGAGTCATGATGAAGCACTGGTAGGCGGATGGGTAGAGGTCGGAGGAACGTTGATCACACAGATCAATGAGCCCGGGATGCTTCTGACCGTACCCGAAGGAACATATACGGTACGGATGTACAATAATAACAGCAGCGTTACTCAGGAGATCACGGTAGAGCGCAATCAGGAGATCATACTTGACTGCAGCGGAGTGACTGCGCCTGAGGAGACAACAGGCCGCATCATATTCCATCTGACTCCTGAGACTGCAACTCTGACCATGGACGGAGCTGTGAAGGACACATCGGGTATCATCACCGCAGAATACGGAGTTCATGAGATAGTAGTATCCGCTCCCGGTTATGATACACTCAGCAGATATGTCAATGTAAGCAATGAACTCTCAGAGATATCGATCATTCTGGATGAGACGAAGACTTACATAAGTGATAATTCCAACGGCTCGTTATGGAACAGCCTGTTTGGAAATACGGCGAGCGGCAACTCCGCCAGTGCGAATTCCGCAAGCAAGAACAGTTCCAGCAGTAATTCATCCAGTGCAAATACGACGAGCGGGAATAAAAAGACCGTGACCGCGGGCGGATATAACAGGGTATATATCTATTATCCCGATGAAGTGGAAGTATATGTAGACGGTGTATACGCCGGACTTACTCCCATGAGCTTCAGGAAAACGGCCGGATCACACACTATCATACTGAAGAAAGCCGGTTATGAGACCCGCAGTTATACGATATATCTCTATGATGATAAAGAAGATATGAGCATTTCCTTCTCGGAGCTTGAACCGGTGAATACGGGAAGCAGCAGCCAGACGTCGAATACTTCCGATGCTTCATCCTCTTCGTCCGGCACGGGAAGCAGCGGATCAACGAACAACGGCACGGGAAGCAGCGGATCAACGAACACCGGCACGGACAGCAGCGGATCTTCAGGAAGTTCAGGGACAGATAACAGTGGAAGCTCCTCCGGTACGGATTCATCCGATACGGCGGGCAATACATCTGCAGGTGATAATAACGGAAGCACTTCCGGAACGGATGCAGGTAATACCGGATCAGGCGATGATACCTCGGGTTCAGGGTCTTCTTCGGGGACTGACAGTACCGGCAACGGAAACGATTCTTCGAGCAGCTCTTCAACAGACTCGTCGAATGACACCGAAAGCGGTCAACATAACACCGAAAACCCTTGATTTTACGCTATTTTTTGGTATTTTAATCCTTGACAAGCCATGGCTAAACGATTATAAATATGTATAGACATTTGATTACAAACAAGTGTCAGAACGACAATCTTAAATGTAGGAGGAGTTCAGAATGAACAAAACAGAGTTAGTTGATGCAATCGCTAAGCAGGCAGGCCTTTCCAAGAAGGATTCTGAGGCAGCAGTTAAGGCTTTCACAGATGTTGTAAGCAAGGCACTCAAGAAGGGTGACAAGGTTCAGCTGGTTGGCTTCGGTACCTTCGAAGTTTCCAAGAGAGCTGCAAGAACCGGTAGAAATCCCCAGACTGGCGCTGAGATGAAGATTAAGGCTTCCAAGGCTCCTAAGTTCAAGGCTGGTAAGGCTCTTAAGGATCTTGTAAACGGCTGAGTATAAGATAAACTCAACTAAGGGCCCGTGCTTGCACGGGTCCTTTTTCTTTGGCATATATACAGGTGAATAACATGAGATTGGATAAATTTCTGAAAGTGTCCAGGCTGATCAAGCGCCGGACCGTAGCCAATGAGGCATGTGATGTCGGCAGAGTCATGATAAATGACCGTCCCGCCAAGGCTTCCGCCAATGTGAAGGTGGGTGATGTGATCACCATTCAATTCGGCAATAAAGAGACAAAAGTCGAGGTTTTAAGCATAGCGGAAACAGTCAAAAAGGAAGATGCTGCCAATATGTACAAATTTGTATAAAAAAATGTACATTTTCCCTTGACGGTTTACATAGTTAAATAATAAAATATTTTTATGTAAACAACTTTGGGGGAGGATTTTTTCTGATGGCGTCTCGCCAGGCCGCGCACCGGAGAAAACACAATAACAGATTTTCCATATTGCTCATTACCACAGTAGTTCTTATGATCACGATAGTTGTGGCTGTTAAATGCGGAGATCTGAGCCGTAAGGTTACGGAATATGAAGCCAGAGAGGCACAGCTGGAGATCCAGATCGAGGAACAGGAGGCCAGAGCCGAGGAACTGGTAGAATACGAGAAATACACCCAGACGATGAAATATATCGAAGATATCGCTAAGAGTAAGCTGGGACTCGTGTATGAAGGCGAGATCATATTTAAGGAAGAAAACTAAACCGAAGCTATCGCTTCGGTTTTTACTTATTTTGACTGTAAACCGTAGTATACTATCCATATGTCTGAATACTATTCCCGCATGTGTAATTACATAATGCAGCACGATATGCTGAACGAAGGGGACACTCTTCTTGCGGCTGTCAGCGGCGGTGCCGATTCCATGTGCATGCTCGATCTGCTGATCATGTACTGCGCAGAGCATGATATCCGTCTGGGCGTAGTTCATGTAAACCATGGCTTCAGGGAAGAAGCACAGTCGGAAGCAGAGTATGTGGCCGGATTTTGTGATGCAAGAGATATTCCCTTTTATCTGAAAGCCATAGAGCCCGGAAGCATACCGCAGACGGAGGAGGCTGCAAGGATCAGGAGATATGAGCTGATATCGGAAGTTGCAGCAGACTACGGCTATGAGAAGGTTGCGCTGGCCCACAATGAGCGTGACAGGGCCGAAACCATGCTGTTTAACATGTTCCGCGGTACCGGGATAAGCGGACTGACGGGTATCAGGCCCGTGAGGGAGATGTATATACGTCCCATAATGTGTCTGGACAGAGGTGACATTGAAGCGCACCTGCAGACAGAGGGTATAGCATATTGTACTGACCGCACCAATCTAGAGGACGATTATGCACGTAACCGGATCCGTCACCATATCATAACCGGTTCGGAATCCATAAATGAAAGAAGCGTGCATCACATGAACGAGCTGGCCGAGGATATCGGCGATATATGTGATCTGATCCGTGATCTGGCATCGGATGCATATGAGCATGCTGTCATAAGCACGGATGATCACAGAGAGTATTCGATCAGAATAGAAGATTATACAAAGCAGCGACCGGTGATCCGTTCAGAGCTGATACGGATGATCATCCTGGATATGACACCGCATCTGAAGGATATAACCAGAGAACACATCAGAAGTATAGATGAGCTGGCATACCGAGAGACTAACGGCCGCGTTGATCTCCCGTATGGGATACGGGCTTACAGGGAATATGATCACATAAGGATCATTTCGGACGAAAGCAAAGACGCTGAGGATCCTGCTTCTTCAAGGGGTGAAAATACATATCGCGAGATACAGATATCTCCGGACAGCCTGTCTGCGGGCGGGAAACCTGTGATCGCACGGACAGATGACGGGAGTGAGATACGGTTTAGCGTTTCGGATGCGGAAGTTACTCCGAAATCCGGGGAGCTCAAGCCGGCAGACAAATATACGAAACGGTTTGACTATGATAAAATAAAGGGGTTGATGACCCTTCGTTATCGCGGACCGGGAGATCAGATCGTCATAGATGAAGCGGGACATGAAAAGAAACTGTCCCGGTACATGATAGAGAGCAAGATACCGGAGCGTTTAAGGGACAGCATTCCGATCCTGGCTGCAGGATCCGATGTGATATGGATCATAGGATACCGTGATTCATGCGCATACCGGATAGATGCCGGGACCCGAAGGATCCTGGAAGTTACAGTCGAAACCATACGATAAAAGGAGAGAACAATGGCTGAACATGTAGAGATAATGCTTACCGAAGAAGAAGTGGATAACCGTATCCGTGAGATCGGGGAACAGATCAGCAAGGACTATGCAGGCAAAATGGTCCATCTGATATGTGTGCTTAAGGGAGGAAGCTTCTTTATGACGGAGCTGGCCAAGAGGATCACGGTTCCGGTATCTCTGGATTTCATGTCCGTGTCCAGCTACGGCGGAAGCACCAAATCCAGCGGCGTTGTCCGTATAGTTAAGGATCTGGATGAGCCTCTGGAAGGAAAAGACGTACTCGTAGTCGAGGATATCGTGGATTCCGGACGTACTCTCAGTTATCTGCTTGAGATGCTCCGTGACAGAAAGCCGGAGAGTGTTAAGCTCTGTACGCTGCTTGATAAACCTGACCGCAGAGTGGTTGATGTTAATGTGGATTATACAGGATTCCAGATTCCCGATGAGTTCGTAGTCGGATATGGTCTGGATTATGATCAGAAGTATCGTAATCTGCCCTATATCGGTGTGGTCAGATTTGATTAAGAGGATAAGATGAAACAGCAGGAGAAGCAGAAAAACTACGGTTTTATAATCTACTTTGTGGTCATTGTCGGGTTATTGCTCTTTACAGCCTGGATAGGAAACCGCAATAATCTGGACATATCATATACCAAAGGCGATCTGTACAGTGATATAGAGGCCGGGAAGGTCGTAAATGTAACCATTTCTCCATATAAGGCTACACCTACAGGAGAGGTTCAGGCCCAGTTTAAGTCGGGAGAGGTCAAAACGGTCTATGTGACCGACGTGAACGAGACAGAGCAGGAACTCAGGGAAGAATACGACATGGATCCGCAGGTCAGACAGGTTGAACAGGACAGCTGGTTTTTGACCAGTGCTCTTCCGGTATTGATGGCGGTTGTTGTATGTGTATTCTTCTTTGTGATATTTACTGGCCAGAATGCCGGTGCAGCCGGCGGCGGCCGTATGATGAATTTCGGCAAGAGCCGTGCAAGACTCGATAACGGCGACAAACCCATAACATTCAGCGACGTAGCCGGTCTTAAGGAAGAAAAAGAAGATCTGACCGAGATCGTGGACTTCCTAAAGAATCCCGCGAAGTACACAAATGTCGGGGCAAGGATCCCCAAGGGAATTCTTCTTGAAGGTGCACCCGGTACCGGTAAAACCCTTCTTGCCAAAGCTATAGCAGGCGAGGCCGGTGTTCCTTTCTTCTCGATATCCGGCTCTGATTTCGTGGAGATGTTCGTCGGTGTCGGCGCATCGCGTGTACGCGATATGTTTGAGGAAGCCAAGAAGAACTCGCCCTGTATCATCTTTATCGATGAGATCGATGCAGTTGCAAGACGCAGAGGTACCGGTCTCGGCGGCGGTCATGATGAGAGAGAACAGACTCTGAACCAGCTTCTGGTCGA
>Ga0129306_1002498_pt1 | contig 16077 bp, 13 predicted proteins | sample P827metagenome_FD_94438 | JGI IMG/M metagenome (GOLD analysis project Ga0129306, IMG submission 94438) | Capybara group fecal microbial communities from Wisconsin, USA - P827 metagenome | ecosystem: Host-associated > Mammals > Digestive system > Large intestine > Fecal | place: USA: Wisconsin...
TTGAGCAGAACGGAGTAAACCAAACACCCTAATCAAAAGGACAGCCGAGGAAATCGACTGTCCTTTTTCTATGCCGACAGGTAGAAAGGAGTGACCACCCATGACGAAACCGAGAGAAAAAAAACGCGAGGAATTGCAAGCCGAGATTGAGGACGGGAAGAAGAAAATCCGGCAGCTTGAAAATCGGGAAAAGGTGTTGCGGCAAAAGTTATCCCAAGAGGAACGCCGGACGCGCAGCCACCGGCTGGTCGTCCGAGGCGCAGTCTTTGAGAGCATTGTGCCGGAAGCCAAGACCATGACCGATGAGGAAGCCGCCGCCTTTCTCCGGCTTGCCCTGACGAGCGAGGAAGCGCGGGCTTATCTGAAAAAACGCACCGAGGGCGGGAAAAGCGAATAATCCCTTTGGAACAAAGGGCGCACTTATACACCCTTGCGGGCGTGTGCGCTCTGCCGAGGGCGTATCTCCGCACAGGGAACTTTCCCCGCGCTCCGATATGGCGGCTTTGCCGCAACAAGGGGCTGCACCCCTTGCGCCGCTTACGCGGCTATCCCTGCACACCCACAAAAACAGTACACCCGCCGTTGGCGTCTGTACCATTTTTGCGGGTTTGGTTATCCTATCCGGGAGGTGATACCCATAGCCATTTACCATTGTAACATCGGCATTGTGAGCCGAGGAAAAGGCAAGTCAGCCGTTGCCGCAGCCGCCTATCGAAGCGGCGAGAAAATCACAAACGAGTGGGACGGAATGACCCATGACTACACCCGCAAGCGCGGCGTTGTCCATACGGAAATCCTACTGCCGCCCCATGCCCCGCCCTCTTTCTCTGACCGTTCAACCTTGTGGAACAGCGTGGAGCTTTACGAGAAAGCCGGGAACGCCCAGCTTGCCAGAGAGATTGACGCAGCACTCCCCATAGAATTATCCAGAGAGGAACAGATCCGGCTTGTCCGTGAATACTGTTCCTCTCAATTTGTTTCAAGAGGAATGTGCGTTGATTTTGCCATTCACGACACCGACAGCGGCAACCCCCATTGTCATATCATGCTTACCATGCGCCCCCTTGACGAGCGCGGCGCATGGGCGGCGAAGTCCAAAAAGGAATATGACCTTGACGAGAACGGCGAGCGCATACGCTTACCAAGCGGCAGATACAAGACACACAAAGTTGACCTCACAGGCTGGAACGACAAGGGCAACGCGCTTTTATGGCGCAAGGCATGGGCGGATATTTCAAACGCCTACCTTGAACGCGCCGGACACCCGGAGCGTATCGACTACCGCAGCAACGCCGAGCGCGGCATTGACGAGCTGCCCACCGTCCACATGGGCGTAGCGGCCTGTCAAATGGAGAAGAAAGGCATAGCCACCGAGAAAGGCGAGCTGAACCGGAATATCCGAAAGGCAAACCGCCTTATCCGGGAAATCAGGGCGCAGATTGGAAAGCTCAAAGAATGGATTGGCGAACTGTTCAAGGCGCGGGAAACCGCCCCGGAGCAGCCCCCGCAATCCCCCGGCCTTGCAAATCTGCTGATGAAGTATTTAAGCGTTCAGAGAGAAAAGAGCCGGAAGTATTCGCAGAGTTGGCAAAGGCAGCACGCCGCCGATGAACTGAAAACCGTTGCAAAGGCGGTCAACTATCTTTCCGAGCATGGTATTTCTACCCTTGCGGAGCTGGACGCTGCCCTTTCCTCTGTCAGCGACCAAGCCGACGCTATCCGGGAGGGCATGAAAACCGCCGAGAAGCGCATGAAAGAATTGCAGAAATTGATTGAATACGGGAAGAACTACACCGAGTACAAGCCCATTCACGACGAGCTGAAAAAGCTGAAAAATGGCTGGACGAGCAAGCGTGACAAGTACGAGGAAGCCCACCGCGCCGAGCTTACGCTATGGAACGCAGCGAGCCGCTATCTCCATGCAAATCTGCCGAAAGGGACAAAGACCTTGCCTATCTCTGAATGGGAAAAAGAGTACGCCACTCTCAGCGGGCAGAGAACAGCGGAATATACCAAGCTGAAAGAAACCCGCGCCGAGGTTGCCGAGCTGCACAATATCCGCAAGTGCGTTGATATTGCACTGAAAGCCGACCAGCCGGAGCAGACCCGCGCCAAGCGGCACGACTTAGAACGATGAATGGAGTTGAGATTTTTGTACTACACCCAAGAACAGATAGACCGGGCGAATCAAGCCGACCTTGTTTCTTTCCTGCAATCACAGGGCGAGCAGCTTACCCGCGCCGGGAATGAATACCGCTGGAAACGGCACGACAGCTTGACCGTCCGGGGAAACAAATGGTACAGGCACAGCCAGAGCAAGGGCGGCGGCCCCGTTGATTTTGTTATAGAGTTTTTCGGCAAGAGCTTCACCGAAGCCGTGGAACTTCTCACAGGAGAAAAGGGAGCCGCACCGCCGCCGGACAGACCTTGCCCCGCGTCCCTTTCCGACTTCCGGCTACCACCCCCAAACAGCGACAACCGAACAGCGAGGAACTACCTCACAGCAGCCCGCCGCATTGATGAAGATGTGACGGGCTTTTTCTTTGCCCGCGGCGATATTTACGAGGACGCAGCCCACCACAACGCCGTATTTGTGGGGCGGGACGAGGACGGAATACCGCGCTACGCCCACAGCAAGGGAACGGCGGGAAACTTCCGGCTCGATGTGAAAGGCAGCGACAAAGCCTTTAATTTCTGTTACCGGGGCGAGGGCGACAGGCTTTTTGCCTTTGAAGCCCCCGTTGACCTGCTCTCTTTCCTCTGCCTGTTCAAAAAGGAATGGCAGAAGCAGAGCTATTTGTCATTGGGCGGCGTGGGAGAAAAAGCCCTATTGCGTTTCCTTTCTGACCGTCCGAACATCAAGACCGTTTACCTCTGCCTTGACAGCGACCAAGCCGGAAACGACGCTTGTAGCCGCCTTGCGGAGCTTGTGCCGGAGGGCTTGACCGTCCACCGCCTTGTGCCGCTGTTTAAGGACTGGAACGAGGTATTGCAGCACCGGGCAGAAATCACAGACGGGAAGTATATCCAGGAAGCAGTTTACGGCCTGAAAGAGCCGCCGCAGGAAGAAACCGTCGAGATTATCCGCATGAGCGAGGTTGACACGCAGACCGTTGAATGGCTATGGGAGCCGTATATCCCTTTCGGGAAAGTAACCATTGTGCAAGGCAACCCCGGCGAGGGCAAGACCACCTTTGCCCTACGCCTTGCCGCTGCCTGCACCACCGGGGGAACGCTGCCGGGAATGAAGCCCCTGCCGCCATTCCAAGTGATTTACCAGACCGCCGAGGACGGGCTGGGCGATACCGTCAAGCCCCGCTTGATAGAAGCCGAAGCCGACCTTGACCGCGTGCTTGTGATTGATGAAGCCAAGCGGGAGCTTACCCTCTCCGACGAGCGCATAGAAAAGGCAATCACGCAGAACGGGGCGCGGTTGATTATCCTTGACCCAATACAGGCGTACATGGGCGAAAAGACCGACATGAACCGGGCAAACGAAGTGCGCCCCATGTTCCGCCGTCTTGCCGATGTTGCCGAGCGTACCGGGTGCGCCGTTATCCTTATCGGACACTTGAACAAAGCTGCCGGAGGGCAGAGCGCATACCGGGGCTTAGGTTCTATCGACTTCCGCGCCGCAGCAAGGAGCGTCCTGCTGATCGGGCGCGTGAAGCGGGAGCCGAATGTGCGTGTTATCGTCCATGACAAATCTTCCCTGGCGCCGGAGGGCAAGCCCGTTGCCTTTTGCCTTGACCCGGAAACAGGCTTTTCATGGATAGGCGAATACGACATAACCGCCGACGAGCTGCTATCCGGCGCGGGCGGGAACACCGCCACCAAGACCGAACAAGCCGAGAAGCTGATACTTGACCTGCTTGCAGACGGGAAAGAGCTTGCCAGCGAGGACATTGTAAAGGCCGCAGCCGAAGCCGGAATATCCGAGAGGACGGTACAGAACGCCAAGCGCAACATGGGCAGCATTTTGGGCGCAAGGCGTGTCGGCGGTCAATGGTATAACTTCATCAAGAAGAAGCAGCCGCCCGAACCCGCAAGCTGAAAGTGCAAAACGCAGACCCTTTGCACTTTGCACTTTCGCACTTTCACAAGAATTTGCGTCAATAACTCAAAAAAGCACTTGACAAAACGCTTCATGGGGAACTCAAGAAGACATCGCTCCCTACATCGACCCGATACAGGATAACAACATCATCCTTACTCAGACGGAAAGCCTGACCATGAACAATCGACCCAAAGACCCCAAAACGGCAAGGAATAAGAATGTGCTGGTGGTGGGCGGCTCCGGCTCCGGTAAAACACGCTTCTTCATAAAGCCGAACCTGATGCAATGTGAGTCTAAGACCTACCCTGTCTCATTCGTCGTCACCGATCCGAAGGGCAGCCTGGTCGGAGAGGTAGGACACTTGCTGAGACGTAATAATTATCGTATCAAGGTGTTCAATACAATCAACTTCAAAAAGAGTATGCACTACAACCCTTTCGCATATATCCACTCGGAAAAAGACATTCTGAAGCTGGTTAATACGCTCATCTGCAATACCAAGGGAGACGGCAAATCAGGGGACGATTTCTGGGTCAAGGCAGAGACATTACTGTACTGCGCCCTTATCGGCTACATCCATTACGAAGCACCCGAAAATGAACAGAACTTCGCCACGCTCATCGAGTTGGTCAACGCCATGGAGGTGCGTGAGGACGATGAAACATTTGAAAATCCGGTGGATATTGCCTTTAAGGAACTGGCAAAGGAAAAACCGAACCACTTTGCCGTGCGCCAATATGCCAAATATAAGCTGGCGGCGGGCAAAACTGCTAAAAGTATTAACATTAGCTGCGGAGCCAGATTAGCCCCATTTGACATTCAGGAGCTTCGGGAGATCACCATGTACGACGAGCTGGAACTGGACACCCTTGGGGATAAAATTTACAAAAGCCCGGATGCGGACAAGGATGATTTCCAAAAGACCGCCCTGTTCCTCATCATGAGCGATACGGATAGCACCTTTAACTTCCTGATCTCCATGATTTACAGCCAGCTATTTAATCTGCTCTGCGAAAAGGCGGATGACAAGTACGGTGGCAGACTGCCGGTGCATGTGCGCTGTCTGATTGACGAGGCTGCCAATATCGGGCAGATCCCTAATCTGGAAAAGCTGGTGGCGACCATTCGAAGTCGCGAGATCTCGGCATGTCTGGTCTTGCAGGCACAGAGCCAGTTAAAGGCGCTGTATAAAGATAACGCTGATACCATTATCGGAAATATGGATTCCCGGCTCTTTTTGGGCGGTTCGGAGCCCACCACGCTGAAAGAGCTGAATCAGTCGCTCGGCAAGGAAACCATTGATACCGTGCGCCCAGATAGGGCGTTAAGCAAAGTAGTGTAAGGCACTACCCCGTAAGATAACACGGGAAACAACCTGCCTAACCGAAAGGCGAAAGCCGAAACGGGAACACAGCACGGCAGGAAAGCAGTAAGTCACCTAAAGATAACTTGGTGCGACTGAACTGCAATGTTAAGTGGATATGAGGCTTAAGTTGGGTTTACTGAACGCAAGTTTCTAATTTCTGTTATCGGTCAGACGGAGGAAAGTATCTGTAACCTCCGGCACATTGACGATTGATTATATGTGTCAATCAATCGGTTATCAGAAACGGTGTGCAATCTGTAGGAGAACCTATGGCAAGGAAACGAAAGCGGAGACCGAAAATCCACATTTGCCAATGCTTAACGCTAACTGGGGATGCCCTAAACAGGAACGCCAACCGAAGGAGGTGAAAATTCGGCTATGGCTGTAGAGCCTGAAAATCCTGCATGGGCACGGAACGCTCATAGTAGTCCGAGAGGGATAATGACCCTCACATGGCGAAGGGGCGTAGTTATTGTGTACTAAAATATACGTTGATTAGGGAGGAAATCCTCAAAATGCAACCAACAACCGAAATTTTAGCAAGAATCAGTAGAAACTCACTCGCAAATAAAGATGAAATATTCACCAGATTGTATCGCTATATGTTGCGCCCCGACCTTTATTTCGTGGCATACAAAAATCTGTATGCCAACAGCGGTGCCGCAACTAAGGGAGTAAATGACGACACGGCAGATGGATTCAGCGAAGCCAAAATCGCAAATATCATCCAAAGACTCGCTGATGAAACCTACCAGCCCACACCTGTTAGAAGAACCTATATCCAGAAAAAGAACAATCCTAAGAAAAAGCGTCCTCTGGGAATCCCGACATTCACAGATAAGCTGGTGCAGGAAGTTCTGCGAATGGTTCTCGAAGCGGTGTATGAGCCGGTTTTTCTGCCCGTGTCCCATGGATTCAGACCGAAAAGGAGCTGCCACACGGCGTTGAAATCTCTAAAAAGAGAGTTCAATGGTATGCGATGGTTCGTGGAGGGCGACATCAAAGGATGCTTTGACAATATTGACCACAGTGTTCTTGTTGGCTTGATTCACAGCAAAATCAAGGATGCCCGCATGATGAAGCTGATTTACAAATTTCTGAAAGCCGGATATTTGGAGGACTGGAAATACCATAAGACGTACAGCGGAACGCCGCAGGGCGGCATCATTTCTCCGCTCCTCGCCAACATTTATCTGCATGAGCTGGACAAGTTTGTAATGAAACTGAAAAGCGAATTTGACACCCATGGGCAAGAATCTGTCAGAACCGAATACCGTCTCCTGAGCAATGACCTTCAGAAGCTTTCCTACCACATTGGAAGATGCACCGATACAGAAAAAGAGCAGTTGCTTGCAGAGTACAACAAAAAGCGAAAGCTCATGCTGAAAATGCCATGTACAGCTCAGACAAAGAAGTGCATCAAGTATATCCGCTATGCAGATGACTTTATTCTCGGTGTGAAAGGAAGTCAGGAGGACTGCCGGTGGATAAAGAGTCAACTTTCTGAGTTTATCCGTGGAACTCTGAAAATGGAACTCAGCGAAGAAAAAACGCTCATTACCCACAGCAGTGAATGTGCCAGATTCTTAGGCTACGATGTGCGTGTTCGGAGATGTGCCGTTATTAAGCATGGAGGTCCGGGTAACAAGACAAAACGGACGCTCAATAATTCCTGTGAATTGGCTATCCCTTTGGATGACAAAATTCACAGCTTCATCTTTGCTAACAAAATTGCGATACAAAAGCCAGATGGGAAACTCATGCCTGTCCACCGTTCATCTCTTTTGCGACTCACAGATTTGGAAATCGTTTCTGCCTACAATGCGGAACTGCGGGGAATCTGCAACTACTATGGAATTGCCAGCAATTTTTATAAATTGTGCTATTTTTCCTATCTCATGGAATACAGTTGCCTCAAAACCCTCGCAAGCAAGCATAAATGCACCATAGCCAAGGTGGTTGAGAAATTCAAAGACCACAACGGCAAATGGGGTATTCCCTATGAAACCAAAGCAGGACAAAAACGATGCTATTTTGCTAAATACTCTGATTGCAAAGATGCAGCCAATCCAACGGACACCGTGTGCAATGCTGCGGTGGAATATGGATATTCTCGGACAACTCTGGAACAGAGATTGAAAGCAAGGGTCTGTGAGCTATGCGGTACGACCGAGAGCGATTGTTATGAAGTTCACCATGTCAACAAGCTTAAAAATCTCAAGGGTAAAAAGACGTGGGAAAGGATTATGATTGCAAAACGGCGTAAAACGCTGATTGTGTGCAAAAAATGCCATATTGCAATTCACAACCAGTGAGTAACTACTGACCGAACGATAACAGAGCCGGATACATTGAGAGATGTAAGTCCGGTTCCCGGAGAGGGTGGTGCAAACCTACCATAGCAATATGGCAAGGCGGTGCCTCCCTACTCCACTATAATACTGGCGAGAGCCGTGGGCGTGAGGTTTCCCATTCCCTGAATTATCAAAAGCTGGGCAAGGAACTGCTATATTCGTTTGTGATGAATTCAGTTGCCCAGAATAAAAGAATGAACAGGGACACGACTTCTGGATTCATCGGACATAAGAATAATGCACTTTTGTGGGAGGGATAATATGCTCTTGTTGAAGATTATCGCCAAGCTCCTGCTGATTCCTGTTGCCGTTATGCTGACACTGATTCAATGGATCTTGATCTTCCTGAACAGTTTCTCCGGCGTGGTCATGGGAATCCTCTCCTTCATTTTTATTCTGACTGGAATTGCCGGACTGGCTTTTGGGGTGGCATCCGGCCCAGAGATCCTGAAGGAATTGGCCTTGGCCTTTGTGTTATTTGTGATCCCTCATATCGGGGACTGGCTCGTAGAAAGGATTGTGCTGTTTCGATTCCGCTTAAGGTATTTCATCTGGTCATGAATCGGGGTACATAACGATAACTACACATACATATCTGAAGCCGTCATTCGTTTTAGGATGTCGGCTTTTCGTTTGAAGCGTTGTAAGCGGGAAATAAAACATACCAATTATCTCCCAGAGTCATTGACTTTCGTAAGGTGAAGTGTTAATATGGGGACGGATTTATAACCAAATAATTCCCAGGGGAGATTTATATGCCGAAACAGCTTCACATCAGACTAGAAGATTCCTTATTCGAAGCACTTTCTGAGTATACGGATTCTAGTGGACAATCGGTTCAGGATGTTATTTCCAGTTCCATTATGCAACTCCTGAGTAATCAAACACAGGTACCGGGACCATAAAAGCTCTGTGTGCGGGCAGAGACGCATAGAGCTGTAAATATTCCGCCGCCTCCTTAGTGCGGTGATCTGCAATCAGGTTGTCGATCAGATACATATAGGGAAGGGGCGTCCTGGGCTCGATGTGATCCTCCGCGATCACCTGCTTGTAAAAATCGATCACCCTGCTGTGGTTTGCGATATTCCAATCCCAGGGCTCACTTCCTTCCGCCTTCTGCAGTATCCATTGGCAGTCCTTTTTCTCGGGTGCCCGAAGGATCGCCTCCCGTGCATAAGTGGCGGCTTTTCCCGCGAAGCTTTCCAGTCGATGATGATACAGATGGGCCAATACACTGATCGCCTTCTCAGAGTTGGTTCCTGTCTGGATCTGCTCCTTGAGGAAATCCTCATACTCGCGAAACAGGTCGGGCTCCAACTCGTCCTGGAAATCCATCCTGTTTTCAATGCGACGGTACTTTTGCTCTGTTGTGAGATCGAACAATTCATCGATTGAGACGCCGAAGGTCTTCGCCAGTGCCGGGAGCAGGCTGATATCAGGCATGGTGACAGAATTCTCCCATTTTGATATGGCCTGGGCACTTAACCCCAGTCTCTCCGCAAGCTGCTCCTGGGTCAGAGAAGCCCTGTATCTGAGCTGTTTGATTTTATATCCAATATCCATAAGTTTTTTCCTCCTGTTTTTCCTGGTAAGGCGCCTTACAGAAAGCATCATAAGCTGTCAGGGAACAAAAGACAATAACTCATCATTCTCGTGTACTTAACCTGCGGTTGACATTCTGCTCAAAGGGCGCTGTTGAATGCGTTAAGGGAAAAGTGCAGGGAGCAAGGCGTGGGCGCTCTCATTGCGTTGATGGCGAATAACAATGAGGCACAAAGCTTTTATAAAAGCGTAGAAAACGCATCAATGCATGACACAGGTACTATATGAGAGAACCAATTGAAATGGGAAACAGAAAAAAAGAAACAAATCCTCGGAACAGGATGTATAATATATCTGTTTGATAGGAGGTCATTAAGATGGCAGAACTGAACCTGTACGAAGACTGCGGTTCTCTGAAAAACTTCGTGGAAAAATATATAGATGAGGAATTCGGTCCTTTCCTGAGGAGCGAACCTACTACAATGATGACCTACAAGGATGATACAGCTGAGCAAGTGGCTGCCGCAGCTATGATAGACACTTGGCATTCACTGGACCGCTTTACCGGATATCTTCAGATCGCCATCGCGGACTATCTGGAGGATCACGACGTTGTGGAATGGCCGAGATATGGTTACAAAGTCGGGATCTCAAATAGAGTGAGCACAGGAGACAGAGGCGCTGAATTCAACCAGAAGGTCAATGAGATCATTCAAAAGAGACTGAAGGATGGCGTACGGATAACACTGCCGGGAAAGGTAACACTGCCGCAGGTCCCCTTCATGGATATAGAAAGAGAATACAATGATCTGGAATTCAAATACAGAGAGTTCACCAAAGGAGACACAGTTGCCGGTGCGATATCGAGCTGGATCATCAGGCTGGTGGCGCTGGCTACACTTGGCGCCGTTCTGTACTATGTGTGGATCCATCAGTATCCCAGAGCCCTGGTCCAGTGGATGATACTGATCGGTGGGCTCTTTTCCTGGCCGACCATAGGCTTTCTCATTTATATGAGAGTAAAGGGCATAGCGCGAACATCCAAATACAGAGCAGAGAAAAAGGAGATGAAGCGTGAACTGAAGGCTATCCGAAATTCCGAAGAGTACAAGATAGCCGAACGCAGGCGCAAAGAGATGCCTCAGAGGATAGAAAAGTGGAAGCAGGAGATGAAGAAAGCTGTCAAATAGCGCAAAGAAAACACTTCCAGGAATAAATATCCACCCGCATAGCGGGTGGTATTTCATTTTCGGGCATAGCCCTAACGCAACTGGCTGCGCACAAGTGCGCATAGAGCGCCTGCCAGCATGCATCAATTACCTGCCACCCGTAAACGGGTCTTTTGGATCAAAAATACTCAGCTGATCTGATTCCTGATCCTGTTTTAGCTGATTCGCTATGTATTCTTTAATTGCTTTTGTGTTTTTCCCTACTGTATCGACATAGTATCCCTTACACCAAAATTCGCGGTTTCGGTATGCAAATTTCATATTCCCATACTTTTGGAATATCATCAGACTGCTTTTCCCCTTCAAATATCCCATAAAACCCGAAACGCTCATTTTGGGCGGGATACTCAGCAACAGGTGGATATGGTCAGGGCACACTTCTCCCTCTATTATCTCTACTCCCTTCCACTCACACAGCGTCCGAAGTATATCTCGGATCGCTTCCCTTTTTTCTTCATAGAACACTTTTCTGCGATACTTTGGCGCAAACACCACGTGGTACTTACAATTCCATTTTGTATGTGCTAAACTGTTTGTGGTTTTTTCATGTTCACTCATGATTACCTCCTAATGTCCTTTTCTGTTTTCAAGCTGGCAGGCTTTTCAACAGTTTAGCACATTAGGATTTTTTTGTTCATCGCTTAAGCTCTTTTCAACCACGCGACTATCGCGTGGTTTTCTTTTACAATGAACAAAACCGCCTTTATCGGGCGGTTTTTTGGTAAAAGGCATCGTTTCTATGATGTCATCGATGATGAATTCTATTAAGGCATATCGATCTGATCGACGCCTGGCCTTTTTAGGTGTCGATCCTGTAAAAAGCCGATGAACGGCTGCTCTCCCCTCTTGGGAGATGCGGACGATCACCGGCTTTTTCTTTTGCGAAAACGTCCGGTGAACGCTTTCGCAAAAACCGGAAGAATCGTGAAGGCTGCAGTCGGCGTACTGCAGCCAGAGCGATTGTTGCGGCGCGGGAGTTCAGAGGGACGCGGTTCCTTTGAGCAAGGTTGAGGGACGGCAGGCCATCATCTGGGTGCCGGGGCGAAACGTCCGGCGCGGGTCGAGGGCAAGGCCCCGCCCAGTTAAGTGATGGGAACCGTCACTTAGTACTGGGTATTACCTGCCGAAAAACTTCCCTGTTTTCTTGGGTTCGAGAGGCAGGAGTCACACATGATTTTCAAAAACGAGAAAGGAGCAATTACCGATGAAGATGACAAGACACAATGGACGGTCCGGCAAGCATGGCACTTACAATCCAAAACACAATGACCGCCGCTTCGATATCGAGAACAGCGACCACATCGATCAGGAGCGTGCAAAGCAGAACGTCTACTGGGACTGCTATCAGGGATTTCACTTTCCCACGGATCAGGATCAGGAAGAAAAGATCGTTTACTCCTTCGAGCAGATCGAACGTGCTTACTATTCCGATCACTACTTCGATTTCTGCGAAGGTCAGCATGAGCGGAACCGGAAGACCGGACATTCCGGAAGGGACCGCACGCCGGACGATCTCCTGAAAGACAAAAAGACCTGTCCGGAAGAAACACTGATCCAGATCGGGACGATGGAGCACTCTGTCCCGCCGGACGCTCTGGCTCAGATCGCCGGAGAGTTTTTCGAGGAATTTGACCGCCGCTTCGGGGAACACATTCACATCCTCGATTGGTCGCTCCATCTGGACGAGTCCACGCCGCACATCCATGAGCGCCACGTCTTCGATTGTGAAAACCGTTACGGCGAGATCGCGCCGCAACAGGAGAAAGCACTTGAAGCTCTGGGGTTCGACCTTCCGAATCCGGATCAGAAGCCGGGTAAGCTGAACAACAGAAAAATGACTTTCGATGCCGCCTGCCGTGCCATGCTTTTTGATATCTGCGAAAAGCACGGACTGCATCTGGATCATGAGCCGGAATACGGCGGCCGGGCTTATCTGGAGAAACAGGATTATATCCTGATGAAGCAAAAGGAAAAGATGGCGGCTCAGGACCGGGCGATAGAATCCAAGGAAGCGGAGCTGACGGCCATCACGATCCGCATCGAAGACACGGAGGCCTTCGTGGATGAAGTCGCGGAGACGGCTTATGAGAAAGCAGTCGAAGTTGTGACAAAGACGGTTCAGGAAGAAGTCCGGAATGAAGATTTCGAGATCATAGCCGGTCAGAGAAAAACGATCCTTGGAGATCCGGAGATCAGCGAAAATGAGAAGAAGTTCGCCGGGCATATCTTCACAAACCTGATGGACCGATTCAGGGGAATGACGAAGCACATCTCTGACAGACTGGCGGCTATCTTCCGTTCTCCTGAAAAGAAGGAAGAGATCCAGAAGCCGATCCGAAGATCTGTCAGGGAGCTGCTTGCGAAAAACCGTGCCGAGGCCGATGCTCACAACGCGGCAAGAAAGGCCGGACAGGATCCGGCGAGAAAAAAGAAACAACAGGATAAGAATAGATGAAGCGTCTGTTTTCACTCAGTTTTACGGATGAAGACAGGCGCTTTTTTCATGCTCTGAAAAGAAAGAAGGTGATGTGTTTGGGAATCTACTCCCAGATCAAAAGGCAGGTCAGCACCCGTGAAGTTGCTGAGTTTTACGGCTATAAGGTCAGCATGAGCGGAATGATGAAATGTCCTTTTCATGAAGATAAGAGTCCGAGCATGAAGGTCGATCAGAACTTCATCTGCTTCGGCTGTCAGGAAAAAGGTGACGTGATACGGTTCGCCTCGAAGCTGTTCGGCTTGCCGCCCTATGAAGCCGCCGGGAAACTTATTAAAGATATGGGCCTCATGGTGACTTCGGAAAACAAACCGGAAGTTCAGCCTGGCATTCGCCAGAAAGCCAAGCGTGAACTGACGGAGAAACAGCAATTTGAGCAGATGACAAGCCGGATCTATAACGTCTTCTGCGATTATCTGCATCTCCTGAACCGTTGGGCAAAGGAACGAGCGCCGCGCTCCCCGACAGAGGATCCTGATCCGCTGTTCGTCGAGGCGATGCACAAGAGGGACTATGTGGAGTACCTTCTGGATCTTCTTCTCTACGGTTCAAAGGAAGACAAGGCATTCGTCGTGATCGATAAGGGAAAGGAGGTGAACGATCTTGAAAGACGAATCACAGCGATTAGATCCGGCGACAGAGAACGCGCTTCATTCGACGATGACGCTGTTACAGCCGGATATGACGAGCGAGGACGTGAAGGAACTTCTGGAAGTGACCGACAAGGGACTGGTCAGAAATCTCATCACAAACGCGGAAACGATCCTGTCCTATGATCCCTTGCTCCGAGGGGCAATCCGCTTCAACGAGCTCACGCAGAGGGTTGACGTTGTTAAGCCTCTGGGATGGGATCGCGGAAGCTCCGGGCCGGGACTGGACGATAACGATCTGAACAATATCCATCTGTACTGTGAGAGGACCTACGGTTTCACTTCGCAGAAACTGATCGAAGAAGCGGTGCACATCGTAGCGAACAGGAATCGGTTCCATCCGATTCGTGATTTTCTGAACAGTCTGGAATGGGATCAGACTCCCAGAGTCCGTTATGCCCTCCGGCATTTCCTTGGAGCGGATGACAGCGATTACACCTATGAGGTACTCAAGTTTTTCATGCTTGGAGCCATTTCAAGGGTGTTTAAGCCGGGAGTCAAGTTTGACTATATCATCTGTGTGGTCGGTGATCAGGGGGCCGGGAAATCGACCTTTTTCAGGCTTCTGGCGGTCGATGATGACTGGTTTACGGATGACCTGAAGGATCTGGAAAGCGGCAAGGTCTATGAGAAGCTTCAGGGCCATTGGATCATTGAGCTTTCCGAGATGCTTGCCACCAACAACGCCAAGAGCAACGAGGCCATCAAGAGCTTTCTAAGCCGCCAGAAGGAGATCTACCGGACGCCGTATGAGCGCTATCCGAAGGACAGGCCAAGACAATGCGTATTCGCCGGAACGACCAATAAGATCAGCTTCCTTCCGAGTGACAGGACCGGCAACCGCAGGTTCCTGCCGATTGCCTGCCGGGAGGCTGAGGCCGAAGTTTTTATTCTGGATGATGAGAACGCGTCGAGGGAGTATATCCGTCAGATGTGGGCCGAGGTCATGGAAATCTGGCGCTCCGGCAACGCCAGGCTGAAGCTCTCCCCTGAGATTGAGGCCGAGGTCCGGCAGCGTCAGAGACAGTTCATGCAGGAAGACGTCGACTCCGGCCTGATCCTCGCTTTCATGCAGGATTATACAGGCGATAAGGTCTGCTCAAAACAGCTTTTCCGTGAAGCACTCCACAACGAGTACGCACAGCCTCAGAGATGGCAGACGAACGAGATCAACGACATCATGAATCAGCTGATCCGTGAGGGTTCCCTTCCGGGATGGCGCTACTTTGACAAACCGCGCCGGTTTTCCGGGACGGATTACGGTTCACAGAAAGGTTGGGAAAGGATTCCCAACGTCTACGAAGGGGCGTCTACGGACGACGGTTTCATGCAGGAGATCGACGACGAGGACTGCCCTTTTTGATTTTTTACACTCCGTAGACATGCTCCGTAGACGGTTCGTAGACAGGAAAAAACGATACCCGCCGGCCGGAAAGCCTTGTATTTACTGAACAGTCGTTTTCATGTCAACGAAAAACGTCAACGAAGTATAAAAGAGTATTTCCGGTAAAAGAAGGTGTGCCGGGAATAAAAAAAGTGTTTAGGGGTTCGTTGACAGTTTCGTTGACAGCCCCGCAATTCAACAACGAAAGGATAAAGACTATGAAAAACAACACTATGAAACTCACGTTCAACGACGCTCTGCTTGTTTATCTGTTCGGCAGAAAGGACCGCAAGGAAACGGTGGAAAGCCTCGCTCAGGTCTGCACGGCATTCCCTGATGAGGAAATGAGGACGACGGCCTTTGTTCTCAAGGAACAGATCGCGCAGATCTCCGATTTTGTCTGGCCTGAACTGTACCGTCAGACCGCCTGGAACATCGACAACACTATTCGTCTGGAGCGTTTCATCTGGGATCAGGAGGATGAGCCGGACGACGAGGAAGATTTCGATGACGAGGATGATGCCTATGACCGAAACGAATAAGAAAAGAAAACCAGATACGATCAACAGCCGCACCAGACCGCGTCTGGTCGTGATCCGCGAGTACACCGGTTTCGAAGATATGAGGTCAGTCATTGAACAGGCGCTTGAAACTCTCATCCTTGAAAAGTACGATGAAATGCTGCTTCAGAGGGCCGGTTAAGGGAAACGGTAATTGAAAAAGGGACAGGGACATGATATACTTCGGGTATCGTGTCCCTGTTCATTATAAGGAGGACTTTAATGAACAGGAAAAAACAATCTTCTTCTCTCATCACGGCACTCTATTGCCGCCTTTCCCTTGAAGATGGCCGGGACAATGAAAGCATGAGCATCAGCAATCAAGAGTTAATATGTAAAGGGTGGTTTCTGCCATCTAATACATATGACTGCGGCTCATTTGTGGTGAATGGAACAGCAGTTGTAGGAAAGGAGCCAGAAAAGCCTTATAACCGCTGGAAA
>Ga0129306_1002499_pt1 | contig 16073 bp, 14 predicted proteins | sample P827metagenome_FD_94438 | JGI IMG/M metagenome (GOLD analysis project Ga0129306, IMG submission 94438) | Capybara group fecal microbial communities from Wisconsin, USA - P827 metagenome | ecosystem: Host-associated > Mammals > Digestive system > Large intestine > Fecal | place: USA: Wisconsin...
CACTATCTTGATGTGCTTTGCCGCATTCTTGTACAGCGAATTATACATTCAGACCAGCCAAGGAAATATCCACGAAAGTGGTCGTAAGCATACCATTTTTAACATATTAGCGACCACTTTCAGGAGTACTGATTCACTCTTCTATACTTCTCACTCAAATCCATCAACTCTTGAAACATCCCAAGCCTTGGTTCCTTTAGTTCACCGGCATTCATCAGTTTCCTTCCACGTTTCAGGAAGTGAACCATCAACTTCTCTTCAGGATTGTATTTTGATGGGTTGCGATGATTCGTCTCAATGAAGGTCTTAACCTCCTGATAACGTGACAACCAACGTTCGTCCTGGGTCATAGGCTCAATATGTCAGCATCCGACAGCGGCTCATAGCTACCATTCTTCATTTCTAGAATACATGATCCGCTCTCCAAAGCTCTCACTGTATGCCACTGTCCTGCTGGGATATTTAATGCAACCACCGGCCCATTCGGAGTCAACTCTATTGTCTCTGTGCAAATCCGCTCCAGCTCATCATAATATTCCCACACCAACCTGCCCCTCAGACATACCACTGTCTCTGAGGTTTTTTGATGCCGATGGATGGGCAACGGACTCCCCGGCTCGATGGCGTTGAGCATCCGCTGGCTCTGATCTGCATCACTATTACGCAAATCATAGTTCATGCGTAATCTCGGACTTGCCTTGGCCTCTTCTGTAAGCTTATCAAGTAATGCTTGCGTTATCTTCATATTCTTTTAAAGTTCAAAATGTTTAAGATGTTTAAGGGTTTAAGGGGCTTCGCGCTAGTCCTCTTGAACTTTTGAACCATTAAACTCCTTGAACTTCGCTCCAGTGTACTCACTGGTGCGGATCTCCTTTATAAGCCTGCTGAAAGCTTGCGGCATTCCGTATAAAGCTCATTATACTCTTCTGGAGTCAGGTAGCCAACATCATTGGCTCTTATCAGTTGTGAGCGGACTTCTCCGCAGGAGCCTTTTGCTATGTATAAGAAGTTCAAAAACTCTTTATTACCACCTCGTTCAAACCCTTCAGCAATATTATCCATAATAGATCCTGCTGCTGCACGTATCTGTTGCACAAAGCGGGTATCATATTTGAACCCGTCTCTTTGTGTTACTGGATAAATCTTCTTCGAAAGCTCACGTGCTTTCTGAAAGATTGCCAAATCCTCAAAATCCCTTACTGTCGCCATCTTGAACTTTTTGAACTTTGAACACTTGAACCTTTGAACTTCTTGAACCCTTGAACCCTAGTACTTTCTAAGTACAACCTCAAACGCCTCCGCATACTCCAACTGGAACTGGCTTCCGCGATAAGCAGCCAATCCTGTGATATAAGCTTCCGAACGAGGATGGGGATAAGGCCTCATTACACCTCGATACATTCCAAGAGCCTCAACCTTGGCTCTAATTCCATCTGTCCCCACCTCCACATAGCAGTTAGGGGTGAACAGTTTCATAGCTGAATTAATTGCCCACTCCGTGCACGACGGCACTTCCATATACCAGAACTCCTTCAGTGGCTTCACAGCAGGCTGACGTTGAGCTAAACGAATTGCCTCCTGGCAAGCCATAGATGTCTGGAGATGATCATTGTTCGTGTCCGCAGGATGATGCGTGATGATGATGTCCGGCTCGCTCTCCCTAATAGCGGCCTCAATGTGCTGCACCAGCTGGAGGTGAGGAACAGTGTTCATTTCAATATTCGGGAATTTTCCTTCATATTCTTTGTTCACACCCAAATATTTCAATGCCGCATGTGTATCATCATCCAGCGCCTTGTCATCAGGCCTGAACGCCCGCGCCTTAGCCTCTGCACTCATGATGCAAACATCAACTGTGTCCCCGTTATGAGACCACTTGTAAATAGATGCCCCAGCACCCAGCACCTCGTCATCCGGGTGCGCCACTACTATTAAGTACTTCATATCTAGATAAATTATTTTTATTCGTTTATTATGGTTCCTGAGCCTGTCGAAGACCCCGCTTCAGGCACAGTGTCGCTTTCGCGCCACAGAGCCTTCCGCTCCGCACACAGAGAGGCCGCCCGCCAGGGCGTGCGCCCACTCTGTTTTTCCTGCCAGAAAAAAAATACATCTTCCTATCACACACCAGCTATGAGTTTCCCAAATTCCCAAGCGGACTTTTCAATCTCCTGTTCCTTATATCCCTTCATATCCTTTGCCCCGCTGATGTAATGCTTAAACTCATAATCCCACTGCTTAATGGTTGCCTCATCAAAGCAAGGATAGTCTTTCGGGTTACAGATGGCAGCATATTGGAATGCATGGAACAACTCATGAGTCATGTGCTCCACTATCTTCTTTCCACCATAACAACCAATGCACAGCGGCAACACCACAGCATCTGTATGCTCGCTATACCTGCCATTTTCTTCGTCATTATCCCTAAAGAAGCCAAGCTCACATTCCAGCCCCATAACATCACAGAACTTGTTGAACAATTCTCTTATCTCATCTTCTGATACCTCAAACAAGTCAATGTCATCAATATTGTTAACAGGATCCAGCAGTGCTCGCTTTGCGGCCAAAGGCTGCATAAACTCCGATGCAATGTTTTTACACGCATTTATCATATTGGCATAAGCCTCTTCTGTATATTTCATAACATCACACTTTCGAAGTTATACCCGAATAAAAGTACCCCAGCACATAACCTTCAAAATCACTCATGCCTGTGGCTTTCATTATCTTCTCGTGTCCTACTTTTTGGAACTCTTCCAGAATATCATTTACCGACTTATCCGATTGTTCAAGGTCAATCAAACCAGAATTCTGTATTTTCCTGCTTATCATTCTCGGTAGTCCGTATTCTTCCAGTTCATACACCAATTTCGGTAAGAAAGCGTGCGTCACCTTCACGATAAACGGGCTAATGTCTTTGGCATCCTTACGGACATATCTTAACAACGTATTCACTTTGCCCAATAGGGATGACAGGTCAAAAGCCACTTTCCGTTCGTATTCAAAGAAGGTATTGATGTCAATGCCAACACCTTTCTTTTTCATCTCTGACAGCATCTCAGGGATTGTCATCTCCCAATTTTTTGAAAGTATTTTAACGAACCTAATAAACTGCCAGTCCATGATGTCCAAATGTCCCAAATGGTAATAACAGTCCCTCAGAGGCCCGTTCCAATCCTTGACGTTTTCAGAAAACAGATAAGGCAAACTGCTGAATGCAGCCGGATTCTCCATTAATTCAGAAGCTGTACTACGAATATCAAAACCAGTAAACGAACGCAGAGCAGGATCATTAATCATCTTGCCATATACACCTTGCCCTAAATAGCTGTCCACCTCTTCACTGAACGCCACTATCTTTATAATCTGCTCTCGTGTAAGCTCCACATTGTGCTTCTCTGCATCCAGCGACAAAAGCACTTCATCCGGCATTTCAAGCCTCAATTGCTTGGGCTCGCTTTGTGGTGGTTGTTCCAGTTCATACACCTTGCCCACGAAATAGTGGAACATTCTGCCACCCCTTCCTGCAATGTTGCTATATGCAAAGCTTGACAGCCTGGCTTGCCCATTTCTGTTAGACCACAGTATAACATTCTCCGCAGATGTATTAACACCTTCGATGATGGATGAAGTCGAGACAAGGTTGTTAATGCCGTCCTCCCTCTCAAACAGATTCACCTGTATCTGACTCAATGAACGGTGAAGTCTTCCATTATGAATGCCAACACCCTTGAGTATAGCCTTTACCAGAGGATAGTCCTCTCCGTAGTTTTCACTGAGCCATTCAGAGAAATCCTTTAGAATAGGTGACTGTACATCTGGAAGATTGCCAGACAACAGTTCAAGCAGTACATCCGTTTGTGAATACGAACCAGCATAAATCAGCGTTTTGGTTTTTGCATCCTTAATGATAGATAGAACTCTTTTCTTTTTGTCTTCTTCCCTGTTTTCTGGATTGAACTCTGTATAGTCATGGTGATATTCCGTCATCACCGTTTTGAACTCCACAGGCACAAATTCCATCCCTTTAGTAAACGGGCTGGTTTCCAGATTGGATATATTGGGAGCCAGGAAATATCTCTGCTTGGCCTTTCCTCTCAGTTCCAAGATGGCTTTCAGCAGAATACTCGAACGTCCGTCACTTGATGCTTCAGCCTTATAGAATTCGTCTATGATTAGTATATCAATATCCCCAATCTTGTCAATATACCCGAATACACGTTCTTGCGGGAAGATAAAAATATTCTTCTCACCCAACTCCACCTCTGGCGTTGTTATGATATTATATTCATGTGAGAATTTGCCACACAGTCGCCTTCTTGTTTCATCTGTCAGAGCGATGGTTGGCACAATGATGACAACGTTCTTGGGGCGTTTTATGGCAATGAAAGCATCAATGATGAAACTTTTACCAAAACTTGTGGGAGCACTTACTGCCAAGTTAGTTCCTTCCAGCAGTTTCTTCAGTAGCATTGATTGCTCCCTATGAAGCGTTATCTCCTCTTTCTGACCCACATTCGCCTTAAACACCTCATGGGCTATCTGGTCTTGCAGGTTGGCAAAGTCCATTTGAATGTAGGGGTAAAGCCCCAATTTCCTAACCAGATGGTTCACCAAAGGATTTGAAGGAATTTGCTTTTGCTTCATTACTGAAAGCAAGCGTATCATCCCGTCACGTGCCTCAGCCTCCTGTCCGGAAGCCATCAGGTCGTTAACTCGCTGGCAAGCATCAAATATGTACTCTTCCATAATCGCTACTTTCTATAGATTGAAGCCACATCCAAAAACTCACTCACTATTACATCCTTGTCAGGTACGGGAAAAAGTATCAAATGGAAATGTATTGCCTCATATAAATGAATGATGTCCTTCAGTGCTTCAACCTGTTTCTTGAAGTACTGGTTGGCCTTTTTGATATGTTTCCTTTTTATCTTCTCCAAATAAGCCTCATCCATTTGAGTAGCTGATGCTGTCTTTCCACATTGATGTAGAAGTAGTATCGGAATATGTAATTTGGGTTTCAATGCATCTATTGACCTATCTTGATCAAGCAATGCATATATTCTCTGTCTTAACTCTGAAGGCATCTCATAACCATCCAAATCTCTAAGGTCAGTTATTATGCTGTTTTCCTTCTTTATTTTGTCTTTATCCAATGAATTCTTAACAGATGTCACAATGTCATCCAAGTCATCACTTGCTAATGTTTTATAGAACTTAGCTTCCCCAAACCACACAGAGAAATCGGTCTTGTCATCCGTTAACACTACATGCACACTATCAGCCCCCTTTGCATTATCATTTCGGTTTTGCTTATGGAATATCTTAGGGACTACTGGCAGAGCCTTATAGTAATCCTTCATAATGCCATAAAGCAATATCTCTGATATTTCACTTCCCTTTCCTATCTCATCATTTTCCAATAGCCTAAGATTCTTTGCTGAAGCCTTTAGCAATGAGAGTGGTGAACCCAACAGGCTTTCGCGTTCTTTTTTAGACAATGCCGTTTCCGCAATGTTATTCCACACATATTCCAAGAATCGATCACGCCGCCATTTTCCTTCCTCAAAATCATTGAGGAAAGAAAGGACACTCTTGTTATCAATGGGTGTCAAATCCGGGGTTGTACAAATATCAGCAAACCCTGTATCTATCAAAATATCAAGCTCTATCTTGGACATATTTGGTCTACCAAAGAATAACTATGGATGCAGGCAGTAACACATAGCTACAGAACTGCCAAAGTATCTTTAAAACTTCCTTAACCCAAAACCTCCTTACACTTCCTGAGTTCATCCGCTATCGTGGAGTGATAGTAGTTTCCTGGATTCTCTTTATCCCATTGCTTCACGCCCTTCAGAATAGCTATTCCTTCTTGTCTCTTCTCTTCGCTCTCTCCTTTGTAGTAGAGCACAGTGCCTTTCAGCAAACGTGCCTTATACTCATTGGTAGCATGATACAGAGTCCCGTCGTTATGTCTCGCATATATCTCCAATGCGGTTTCTGCATAGTATAGAGCATCCGTCCTCAAGTTAGGGTCACTGCACTCAAATCTCCCGGGTGACTCCAATAGCAGTGCGCCAATATTCACCATCGTTTCAGCCACATCATCCTCGCGGCTGGCCGTAGGTTTATGCATAAATAATTGTTTTCTACATTCAAGACTGTTCACATAAGAAACTAAAGCTTCAAACGGCTTACCCAATTTAGCAAATAGGAACCCACGATTATGCATCATACCGGCCAAGTGCTTCATTCCTCCATCACGGTCATACTCTGTCATTTCGCGACACAGTTTCTCTTCATATTCCAAATATGACCGTGATTTCTGTGCATACGCCATCACTACATCCATGCTCAATCCTTCCACCGACATCCTGTCCAAAAAGTACCTGGCCAACGATTTTGTAAGCCCGTGAAAGGCCTGTAGCCACGAATACCTGTCAGCTACTCTCTCACTAACTCCTTTTGTCTTTCCCCATTGGCTTTCTGCATCAGAAAGCAACTGACTATCTGCCAGCACATCAACTGAAAGCACGTCGATTCTGAACGACAATGGATAACATCTATAATAAACAAGCGATTTATCTTCTGCCACCCATTTCTCTACCAAGGCCTCCAGTTCTTCAACCCATTCTTTCAACTCTTCTTCCTGCCGTATTGTTGACAGGGTAGCCAGTGCATTGTAATACAAACCAAACAACTTGGGGCGTAGCAGCTTGTTTTCTGTATCTATCCTCCGCAAGTTACTTCTCACCACGCCAAACAGCCGCATGGCCTCGTCCTCCATGCCCGCACGTGAAAATGCATTGGCATAGTTCACTCGCATCTCCTCCACAATGGCATCCACCACCGAATGTCTGTCAGCATAGTCAATAAAGTCCTTATAGAACTGGTCTGGTGTCTCACCTATCTGGTTACTATATCGGTCATTGCAGGCTATTCTCAACAGCATCATGCGTAGCACGTAGTCAGACTTGTAGAAACCCCTGTTCACATTATTCTTCAACAAGGTTATCAGCTTGGTACATTTCTTTATCAATTCCGTCGCTTCTGCCTTGTTGAGGTTGTCTGTCTCCAGCAAATCACTGATTTCTCTACGCAGGCTGGCCTCCATACCCAACTTTGGCACAGAGGGCATCATCAGTTCCAGTAATTCCACATGCACTGTAAACTCCGACATCTGTTCTGTAGTCAGCCCCAATGCCTTGCTTGTATCCACAATCCTTCTACCACCGAAATACAGATCTTTATCACCACCCATGGCAAATGCCACTTCAGGCGACAGCACCTTATTCTTTCTGAGCAAGTGAATAATCAGCGTCATCTTGACTGTATCAAGGCTCTCAAATTCTACAGTAAAGAACTCCTTTCCCCTTCTGTTCATCAGATTCGACACCTCGTTGTCCGCATCATATCTTGTCACAGAGCCATCCTTTTTCAGAAAGGGAGCAATAGCCGCTGGTCGGTTGTTTTTCTCCTTTCCATGATAGGCAGCAACGAACTCATCCCTGCTCTGTTCGTCCAGCTCGTTGTTCAGCAATGCCATATAGTAGTCGCTCTCACTGATATATTTACAGTCCTGCATGGGCAGCAGCATACACCGCACTCCCATTGTCTGTTCCGCCAGCATATCCACGCTTCTTACCATATTGCCAACATGATCCTCTTCCGTCCGCAAGTCCGCTCCAATAGTTGCGTAGATTTTCTCTTTCTCTATCATAAGGGTTTCGTAAGATTCCGGATAACGTGATGTGATGAAATCTTCTGTCACCTTCTTAATCTTGCTCCATACCTCTTCCGCGTCACCTACTTCCTCCATCTGAATCCCGCTGGACGCTTCAAACGTCCGCACGGCAGTATCATCATCAGCAGGCAACTTGTAGCAGTACAATCTATCTGCATTGTTCCCGTATGCCCTCAACACCTCTTCCTGTGAGAATTTTCCGCAGACCTTTCTGAACAGGCCAAACACGATGTCGCTTTTATCTACGAGGTTTAGGTTGTATTCCGTCTGTTTACGCTCGCCTGTAAACTCAGGAGCATAATCCTCCCAGATGTTGAGTACGATACGGACACCGTGTGGTTCCCACTCGTCATTCAACATCCTTACCTTATTCCCAATGAACTGCCGTTCCCGACTAAGCTCCGAGGACGATGCCAAGAATATATTAACTGTGTTTATCATTCAGCTAAATTCAAAACCATGAACCATTAACCGTTTTATTTCCCCACTGCGGCCAGAACACATAGCTACAGAACTGCCAAATAGCTTTCAACACTTTCTTCATCATTTACATCTTTTGGTCGAAGTTCCTCCCCTTTTCTTCATGTTCAAAGTTAGTAATAACTCGCGGAATCCTCAACATCCTGCGACTGAGAAGACGAAGAAACCTTAAGAATCCTAATGCAATTTTTTGATTAGAAATTGGATATATAGATCTACTATCATCCATCTTTTCTGATACTGTGCATCTCGGATATAATAGAATGTTCGACATCATCAATAAATTATGAATCACCTTATACCGCATCCTTGACTCCTCCGAAAGCATATATTTCAAATGAATTCCTGGAGGAATTATCACAGCTTTGATTGCTTTCTGATTATTAAGTTGCGCAGCCCTGTATCTATGATTGCCGTCTATTATGTGAAAACGCTCCGTGAAATCAATCCAAACAAGTAGTATCGGATCTATTTCTTCAATATTTGAGATTATCCGATAATAATCTACTTGTGACCCTATTAGTGCATTTTTGTCTGAATAGATATCATCACACGGAACAGGAAAAATAGTTACAGGCAATGAATAATTCTTCAGATCCCTTAGCATCTGAAGAATATCCCATTCTAAAGAAAACAAGTCCCTGCCTTTCCATTGTAACACCGCCTGGAATTTTTGTCCTTTGTAATCAGGAGTCTCACTAAGAAGAGCGTGAGTTTTGAAATAGTCTTCATAAAAATCAATCTCCCTCATAAAGGAAGGATAAACAGAAGCAATTCCATTCTCAACAAGTATCTTCCTAATATACGTGAAGTAGAAGCTTTCTTCCATTTCCATACCCATACTGCTTAACACATCTGTTTATCGGTAATACTCTCCTTTTAGCCTCCCATCACTCTCACTCTTCCTACGCTCCTTCTTCGCTCTAGCCATACTCATGAGTAAGCTTAGAGTAAGCCTAGAGTATGCCTAGAAGCAGCTTAGAGCGAGCCTAGAGTATGGCTAAAGGCTATTTTCTATATTTATTCTGTAGCATATTCGATGAAATCTGATTGTCTTTCTGATCCAATCTCAATGCAGCAGCAATCCTCTTTCTATCGTTTACCTCCACATAATTGTTATACAGGTATGACCGCACCCTTGCCCGGATGATAGTCATTGCCGCGGAATTATCCTTATACTTCTCCACCAGTTTCTTCAAGTCCTCAACCACCAACTTAGAGTAAACAGACTCAATAGAGAATGTGACAATGTCTGCTGCTGGTGTGTCAATCTGGGCAGAAGCCTCGTTATATAGCCAGCGGAGTTCCTTGACACCCACGGAACGGATTATCTTACCAAAGACAAACAGACAGAAGCGGAACGTGGTCATCTCGAAGAAATAATCGATGTGCTCACGGATTTTAATCGTGTCACCGCCCAAATCCTCATCTTTAATGATGTCTTCTACAAGGGTCTTCTTATCCGCTGCCAAGGTAGAACCCAGATAATTGACCGTACGGAAACCTGCGTAATAGAGTTCTACCAACATTTCCTTCAGCTTACTCTTCTCTAAAGAGTTGCGGCGGTTTTTGATAATTTGCCCCACCACCTCAATGGCACGCAGCGCCTTGTCTATCTTCAGTGATCGAGCATTCTGACGTTTTTCCTCCTCACGATTCTCCCTTTCCCGTTCTGCAGTATCCTGCTGGCGCATCAACTCCTCACGGGCCTTCTTCGGGTCTGACTTCTTGAAGACATCTACCGTCTCCTTCTTCATCTCGTCGCACAGTTTCTCAATAGAAGCATAGAAACCATCGTTTCTATCTAGCGTGATGGGGTCAACGTCTTCGATGGAAGACATCAGCGTGAATATAGTCTCATCGATGAAGGAGACATCATCAATATGATAAGTCAGGAAGATCAAGATATTGGCTACTTCCTCTGACTCTATATCGTTGCAGAGCTGTTGGATAATCTCCTTCCCTACCGGTTGGTTGACAATGCCGGATATGTATTCAGCCACGGTGAAGTAATACACATACTTGTAGCCAAACTTATAGTAGCACTCGTCTTCACAAACCAGCAGGCCAGTATTGATGAGCACCCGCTTGCAGTTTTCGTAGGAGGTAATGATGTAGTGCTTCTGGTATTCATCATAGAAAGCACGGAACTTCTCTTCTGGCATGCTTTCCATCTTCTGCACAAACTTATAGAAGGCGAAGTTTTTGAGGAAATTACGGAACTGCGACACATCATCATCCTTGACTTGCGTGAGCAACGCACAGGTGATGATGGCATCATAGCAGTGGCCATAAGCAGTCTGCGCATAGCTCTGTCCTATCAGTTTGGTGCTGGAGAGCAGCAGTGACAGGATGTAAATGGGATAAGGCGGAATATACTCCTTGCCCAGGAATTGCTGCACCATGCGGAGCGCTTCGTTGGTCTTATCCAGCATCTCCTGCTGAGAAATACCCTGGTTGTCATATTTCTCGTAAAATTTCTCAATGAGTTTGGCCCGCTTCTCATATCCAAAGGACTTGATATGGTAGAGCACGGTGGCTTCTTTACTGAAATAGTTGAGCGAATCAACGATGAACTTGTCCTCCCTGACAGTAATGATGACCTTGCCAAACTGAAGGAGCAACTCTTTTATCATCTTCTCCTTGACATCACGGGCTAGCTTGCATTTGTCAAAGTTGTCCAAAAGTAGCACTTTATCCACCTTATCATACTGTTCATACTTGTCGTAGTCAGCAAATTCCGGCAAATACTGGCGCTCATAGGCGTTGCGGAGGATGCGCTTCAGGTTTTCGTTGGTCACCTCCTTGCCCCCAACCATCAAGGGATACTTGTGGGCCCCGGCCAGCGTGGTATAGTACATGTGGCACAGACTGGTCTTACCGCACTGGTTGCCGCCTTCAAGGATGAACAGCGTATGATCAGCATCTCCCAACAACTGCTCTGCACTCAGGTATTTGCCATCTATATCCGTCTTGTTGATGCGTTCGTTCATGGACTCCAAATCGGGATAGATGAAAATCTCGGAGAGTTTGAGTTTCTCCTTCTCGTGATTGTAGATGGGCGTAGGCATCTCGTCCAGATTCTGGGTGTACTCAATATTGCTGCGGAAGGCACCCGTTTTGCTCTCGGTACTGATGGTCAGTGCCTGCGACAAGTCTGCCCTGTAGATAAAATCCTTTGGAGAGTACTTGTAAGCTGTCTGATGGCAGGTGGACTGATCGGTATCAATGACTAGCAACTGGAACTGTGACTGCTGTTCACCGGTCTCTTTCTCTTTGGAATAGAAAGCAGCACCTTCATATTCGCTAATAAAGCCCTTGGTAATGTTGTCGGTCTTGCCGGTAGTGACCACTTCATGCTCATGCCCGTAGATGAGAATGTTTGAGGAGCCACCCACGTTGCGCATGAAATTGGTCTTGTTCTGTTTTTCAAGAGCCAGCCAATTATAGTAATGGTGCATCACCGAGATGACAAGGTCGGTCTCCTTTGTAGGCTTCTTGACAGCCCCCGTAGGCATGAAAATGGTACCGGGCTGGTCTTTAAGGCCACACATCCAGGCCGTATTATAAAGGTTGAAGCGTATATGGTAGTCGCCCACTGAATCATCAACGGTGGTCAGGAGGGCTGGCTTATAAGATTCAACCTCGTTGATTTTCTTAACAAACTCTGCATAATTGGACTGCGTGGCCACGATGGCTGAGAAAATACTGTCTGACAGTGTAGGATAGTTATCAGAAACGTGTTGGAGAAGAATCTTACGGACATCATCTTCCTCTTTCAACCACACATCGTGGTTGCCGGGAACGCAGAGAATACGACTCTCAACTGGTATCTGACCGTTGTAGTTGTTGGAAAGGCCAGATTTCAGACGGGTAAAGAAGGTGATGGCCTGCTCATACTCCTCTGGCAAAGCCTTGTTGGCAATATCACCCGAAACTACAACATAGATTTTTTGGCAGTCAGCACAATTCAACTTTACGGAATTAGCTACCTGATGTGCACGGTCAATAATCCACTGCGCATTGTCACCGCTTATATGCAAATCTGAAAGATGTAAAATTGCTACCTTCATAATTTCCCCTCCCTATTTAGATTTGTTTATAATCCTTTTCCACTGCATCTACCAGCTCAATGGCCTTCTTCCACTTACCTGTGTTCTTATAATCCACTTTGCTGAAATAGCTGTAAACCGTGTCTTCAGTTGCATCAAACACAATGTCGGTACCTTCAAGACAATTGAAGACTTTCTTGCCTAATGCAGTCTCTTTCTTAAAGACCTCAAGGGTATTCTGTGCCTCCCTGAGCATGTGTATGTAAGGCTCCAGTTTGATGCCGTCCAACCCTTTTTCAAAGAGTCCCAATAGCTCATCCTGGCCTTTGCCGTAATCTTCTCTCCATCTGGGTGAGAACAGACTTTCAAAGAAAGCGTCAATTTCCGACACTTCCCTCTTATAGTTCAGCAAGGAGCTTAGTTTACTGTTATATTCCCTCACGAATTTCATGACACCATTCACACGCTCCTGCATCTTTGCACCATGACTGGAACCACTAATACGTTTTTCAACCAATGGTGCGAACCACTCTTTCATGGCTTCCATCAGGGCAAGCAGTGCTTGCAGGTTCTTTTCTTGCTCTTCTGTCAGGAACACATCCTTGCGTATAAGATAGTTTGAGAACTTATCTTCATCCAGCACGGGGAAGCTCTTCACCCCATCCAACTGCACAAAATATAAGAACTTACCAAACAGATTCTCGTCAGCCATAGGTAGTGCATTCGACGGTATTTGATCCTCAGACGGGTTCGTTTCATCCTTACCAAACAAACCTCCAAGTTTAATTAGGAACTCATCTTGGTCGCACTTGGCAACACTCAATTGAGCCAGCTCCTCACCTGCGGTGAGTTTAACAAGACGTTGTTTCAGATAACAGAACTGGCTCTTTACAGACTTGCCGTCTGGCATGCAACAGAAATACTTGTAATTGGATAGTTCAGACTGCACCTCTGCTTTCTGTTGGGAATCCTTCATATAGAGGCGCAAAGCTTCCTTACGGTTGTCCTCTGACCATTCAACCGGCATCAATGATAACCTCAACAGGTAGTCATGAACCTCTTGCAAGGCGCCACGGAATGATTTCACCAAATCTACCGACTTCATATTCATGATAGCCCTGAACGGTTCAAGAACCTCATCATTCGGAAGCGGGTTGGAGCCTTCTGCACTATCCTCTGGGAGCTTATCCAAGTGATAACCGAACAGCCGGTCTACGACAATTGTCAGTCGCTTTGCCCTCCCCTCCGCAAAGAAGTTCTCATCCTCTACACGGTATTCAATGCCACCAAGCTGTTCTATCCATTTCCTGATTTCCCCAAGCCAGTAGTCAAACTGGAAGCGAACAAAAAACCTGATATCCAGGTCCTCTTGCATACGATAATACCGCGACGATAAGCCGCGTGCTATGTTATATGCCTCCATAGCAAAGAGGAACATATCACTGCGATGACGGAAGATTGGCATACTGCCACTCTCCATCATAAACCGCAGGTGTTCCAACCTGGCAGTAATCAGTTGAGTCTGGTCTTCTTTCATACGTTCTATTCTTCTTACTAAGCTCTAATATTATGGATTGGGTAATCTATTACAACTCTAAATCGTTGAGTATCAACGCCTGAAAATAGATTGAATTAAGATTTCAATAGAATTTTTGGACGGACACTCTTTGCCTAAACTTGCAGCAGATTTCAGTTCCGCACTGCATCCCGGGTAAGGCAGGAAGGGGCTGAGATCAACAGACAAAATTAGTGTTTAACAATAAAAAAAGAACGCGTATGAACAACATTCTTTTATCTCCGCACTTCTGCCTGGACGAGTTCACCAAGAGCTCCACGGCCATCAAGCATGGCATCCAGAACAATCCTCCTCAGGAGGCTGTCGAGAACCTGCGCCGCCTCTGCGCAAACACCTTGGAACCTCTCCGCGAGGAACTTGGTCTGCCGGTGGTCATCACCAGCGGCTTCCGTACCAAAGCCCTCAACGACCTGTTGGCTCATAGCTCTGAGCGCAGCCAGCACATGCAGGGTCAGGCAGCTGACTTCTATGTGGCCCCTGGCCAGTCTGGTTTAAGTCGCCGCGAACTGCTGATCAAGGCCTTCCGCCTCATTATCACCAGCGAGCAGATTGACTACGACCAGTTGATCCTCTATCCCTCTTTCATTCACGTGAGCTATGTCTCTCGCGAGCGTAACCGCCACACCATCCTGCTTGGTCGCCGCGACGGCAAACTTGGTTACGGCAAATGCTCCGTGCAGAACGCTCTCAAGATTCAGTAACCCTTATTTATTAACAATTTAAACTGTACAAAATTATGGCACAGATTAAACAAGTCGGCATTGGCCGCAAATCAACCGGTACCATCGATGGTATCACGTACTACACTCTCAACGGCAAGACTTATGCCCGTACTACTCCCACCATGCCTGCCAGTGTGTATAACACCACTGAGGCTCGTATCCGCCAGGCGGTCTTCAAGATGATACAGATGCACATGAAGCATCACCTCCGTACCATCCGCCAGACCATCACCAACAAGAGTGGTTCGCCCAGCAACCGCTACTTCAGCCTCAACTACAAGGCCCTCTCTCAGGCTCTTCAGGCTCTGGCTGAGCTCTATGTAGAAGGTCAGGATGTCACCATCACGGATGTGGAACAGGCCATCAGCGACTATGCCGCTGAGCATCCTACCAGCATCAAGATTGCTTCCAAGAGCGGCTATCAGGATGTCTATCTCACTGGTCCTTGGCCTGACACCATCACCCTCAACGCCCTTGCTGGTGACCAGACCGTCATCATCATCGTAGCTGAGAACGGTACTCAGACCACCATCAACGCTGACGGCACCATCACTACTGGTACTTACACCGGCAACGGTGGTTCTTCCAACTCCGGCAACGGCTCTCAGAACACAGGCGGCTCAGGTTCTGAGTCAGGTGGTGGTTCTAACACCGGTGGAGGTGAAACCCCGAGTGTAACCGTAGCTGCGCCGCAGTTCGCAGGTGAAACCCAGTTTGAGGAGTCCACTCAGGTAACTATGTCTGCTGAGTCTGGTGCGGAGATCCGCTACACCCTTGATGGCAGCACGCCTACCGCATCGAGCTCTCTCTACTCTGCTCCTGTCACCCTGAGTGACACTACCACCGTGAAGGCTATCGCCATCAAGGACGGTGTGTCCAGCTCTGTAACCAGCCGCACCTACACCAAGAGTGCCGGTAACGGTGGTGAAGTAGAAGGCACTGGCGGGGATGAGTAAACTTTAGTTTCAAGTTCCAATAGTTCCAAGTTCCAGGTGGGGTTCAGGTTCCAGGTGTAATGGTCTTACGACCACGCATACCACTCTCTTTGAGAGTTGTGATGAACTTGGCAATGGCTTTACTGAGGTTGAGACAGGCGTTATAGAGGCGAGTTTCAGTATCCTTATCTATGTAGCCTACATCTGTGGCTCTGATGATTTGACTACGGACTTCACCACAGGAGCCTTTGGCGATATACAGGAAATTGATGAATTCCTTGTTACCGTCACGCTCAAAGCCTTCAGCAATATTGTCCATAACAGAGCCTGCGGCTGCATGGATTTGCTGTACAAACCTCGAATCCTTATGGAATTCGCCTTCCTTCGTGATGACATAAACCTCTTTACAGAGATCGCGAGCCATCTGGAATATCGTTAAATCTTCAAACTTCTGTGCCTTTCCCATACTTGGAACATGGAACTTGGAACGTGGAACAAATTTTTATTAACAATTAAAATTTTACAACAATGAAAAAGTTTTTTCAGAAGCTTCTTGGGAAG
>Ga0129306_1002501_pt1 | contig 16064 bp, 15 predicted proteins | sample P827metagenome_FD_94438 | JGI IMG/M metagenome (GOLD analysis project Ga0129306, IMG submission 94438) | Capybara group fecal microbial communities from Wisconsin, USA - P827 metagenome | ecosystem: Host-associated > Mammals > Digestive system > Large intestine > Fecal | place: USA: Wisconsin...
CAAAAGACCCAAGGTATCAAACTGAGTTCTGGCAAACCGAGATTAAGAAAATGCTTAAGATTGGTAAAAAAGCAGAACAGCAATCTTTCTCCAAATATGGTCTTGAATATGTAGTAGATACATATTTCCCAGAGAAATTAAGACAATTTGGACAATTATAATAAATTAATTTTTTAATTAATTTATTTTTTCTTTTTTTATTCTTTTTATTTTCTTTAAATTTCTTTAAATTTCTTTAGATTAACTGTTTTCACTGATTTTTTTATTTATTATTGTCGTTGTTATTATTATTTATTTGGATTTTTACTATTTTTTTCAATATTTTCCAAAACCTTTATATACTAGAAAGTTCAACATAAGTATAGGTATACCCCAAGGGGTATATTGTTATATTTCAAAAAAATTTTAAGGTGTTATTATGAAACAATGTATGGATTTAGACAATCTTCACAGAAGAATTAACAAAATTATCGGACAGTTAAACGCTATTGATCGTATGATTGAAGAAGACATTCCTTGCGAAAATATTTTAATGCAAGTAAACGCTTCTAAGTCTGCTATACACAAAGTGGGCCATATTATAGTGGAAGGACATCTTGAACATTGTATTAGAAATGCAATTGAAGCAGGTGAAAGTGACGAAGCTATCAATGATGTTGCTACTATTTTAGAATATTATTCCAGATTATAATTAAAAATTTTAAAAGTTAGATGGGAATCCGTGGAAATTTTATAGATTAAATTGTTTTTAGGGAGAATTCTTTAAGTTTCTCAAATAAACAATTTTTTCTATTTTTTTTCAAATTATTCGTATACCTATAAGGGTATACCTATATGCATTGGCTTGGAGGGTTAAAATGAACATAAAAAAATTTTTCCTTAACGATAAAAACATAATATCCCCCGATTCTAATAGTCGTAATATACATATTAAGGACTTTTTTATAGATAGTCAAATGAAGGATGTTTTATTCATATTCATTTCCATTATCTCAGTAGTTCTAAGTTTTATAGGTACGGACATATTCAGATTTGACATAATTTGGATTGCCATATTGTTTTGTGGCATTCCTATTTTTAAGGAAGCAATAATAGGTCTTTGCACAGAATTTGACATAAAGGCAGATGTTCTTGTCTCAGTTGCAATTATTTCTTCAATTCTTATTGGAGAATTATTTGCTGCAGGAGTGATAGCTGTCATTATGGCAATTGGAGGATTTTTAGAGGAATTCACTGTTTCTAAAACAAAAGCAGGAATCAAGAATCTCATTGACTTGAATCCTACAATTTGTACTTTAGTAATCAATTATAATAGAAAAAATGAAAGTGAGATAGTGGTTCCAGCTAATTTGATTAAAGTGGGAGATATTGTAAAAGTTGTTCCAGGAGAAATTGTTCCAGTAGATGGTGAAATAATCCTGGGTGAATCTTCTTTAGATCATTCTGTCTTGACTGGAGAATCCATACCAGTGGATAAAGTAGTTGGTGATGAAGTATATAGTGGAACTATAAATCTTTATGGTTCTTTTTTGATGAAAGCCACTAAAAAAGGAGAGGACAGTTCTCTTCAAAGATTAATTAAAATAGTTGAATCTGCAAGTCCTGAAAATGCGAAAGTGGTTAGAGCAGCGGATAAATGGGCTACTTTCATTGTTGTTATAGCATTTATCTGCGCAGTTTTGACTTTGGTGTATACTGGAGAAATCATACGTGCAGTGACTATTTTGGTTGTATTCTGTCCTTGTGCATTGATTTTAGCTACTCCCACAGCCATTATGGCATCAATTGGAAATTTAACCAAAGTGGGCATTTTAGTCAAAGAAGGGATTTCAATTGAAAAATTAGCTAAAATAGACCATATGGTTTTTGATAAGACAGGTACTTTGACTTATGGAAAACCTGTTGTCACTAAGATTATTGCATATGATAATGCAATTAGTGAAAAAGAATTGATTCGTTTATTCGCTTCATTGGAAAGCCCATCTGAACATCCTTTAGCTAAAGCTATTGTAAAATATTATAAAGACAATTATGATGGAAGTTTGGAAAAAGTTTCAAGCTTCGAAATGATTATTGGAAAAGGAGTTACGGCTACTTTAAGTGATAATAAATTATGTGCCGGCAATGAGGAATTCTTAAAATCATTAGGGGTAAATTTGCCTAGTGATTTTATATTGAATAATATTTCTAGAGATTTAAATCTGGGTGCAACAGCAATTTATCTTTCAAGAGATGGAGAATTATTAGGGGCAGTTTTACTGGCTGACATTTTAAGAGATGATGCAGCAAATCTCATTGGCCAATTAGATAAATTAGGTGTAAAATCTACTTTATTAACTGGAGACAATAGGAATGCTGCTGAGCATATTGCCTATGATGTAGGTATTGAGGATTTAAAATACAATTGTCTGCCGGAAGATAAGATCTCTAAGATTAAAGAATTCCAATCCAATGATAGGAAGGTTGCAATGATTGGCGATGGAATAAATGATGCGCCAGCTTTAAGACAAGCGGACATTGGAATTTCAATGGGAGGTGTTGGCAGTGACATCTCAATTGAAGCATCTGATGTATGTCTTGTAAGTGATGACATTAAGTATATTCCACATTTGCTTGCACTTTCTAGAAAAACCATCAGAACTATTAATATTGGAATCGCCTTTGCTTTGGGATTAAATATTATAGCAACAATTCTTGCCGCATTAGGATATTTGGGTCCTATTGGGGGAGCATTTGTACATAATATTGGATCTGTAATAGTGATTATCTATTCTTCTTTGCTTTTAAGATTCAAAACAAGGGTTGATTAAACAATAATAATTTCTTAAAAACAGATATGATAAAAAGGTGATAAAAATGATATTTGAATTTGCTATCCTTTGCATATTATTGTTTTTTGTACTTTCATTAGCATTTTTAAGAGCTTGCAATGTTTGAAAAATATTTTAAAATACTGATACTATTTCATTTTTATTTTTTTATTTTTTTTATTTTTTCAGTCTTTTAGGCTTGTTTTTTTAGTTTTTTTTAGTTTTTTTAGTTTTTTTAATGTCCCTTTCCATTTCTTTTTTTAAAAAATTTTATTAATGATTTTATTAAAATATTTATCATAAGAATTCTAATTATAGAATATTAAATGATTTTTCAGTGATTTTATGATTAGTTTAGATGAATTAAATGAAGAAATTAAAGAATTAACAAAAGATTATAAAGGTTTTAAATTTGAATATATTGACACCGCCACAATTGTAGTTGAGCCATGGACAAGATTAAAATGTCAGTTTGGTTGTCCAAATTATGGCAAAACACTTGTATGCCCACCTTATACCCCAAAGGCAGAAGAGTTTGTTGGAATGGTGAATTCATATAAAACTGCCATTCTATTTGAAATCAGCTTGGCATCCATTGAAGATAATATCGGAGGAATCTCTAAAATAGCCTTGGATATAGAGAATTGCTGTGCTCATTTTGGTTATTATAAGGCATTTGGAATGGGAGGGGGCCCTTGCATGGTTTGCAAATCCAAAGGAGAAGAATGTAATTTGGACCAATGTAGGTATCCTACAGAAGCCCGTCCTTCTGGTGAAGCTTGTGGTGTAGATATTCATAAGACTATAGAAAACAATGGTTATGATATTTTAGGAATTGATGATGAGAATAATAGCTATTTCTGTTATGGTATAGTTTTATTGGAATAAAACAAATAGATATCACTTTATTTCTTGTTTTAAGCCATATTTTTTAGATTAAATATCAAATTATATATAGATTGAATTATAAATCTTTAATTATATATTTATTGGATTAATAGAATTTAATGAGTTTATATAAATTTAATATTCATAAAGGAAGTTTAAAAATGAAATCTGTAGCTATTAATGGATTTGGAACTATAGGTAAAAGAGTGGCTGATGCTGTAGCTGCTCAAGATGATATGAAAGTCATTGGTGTAAGTAAGACCAGACCAAACTTTGAAGCAAAAACTGCTGTAGAAGAAAAGGGATATCCTTTATACATTGGAATTCCTGAAAGGGAAGGTCTCTTTAAAGAAGCAGGAATTGAAATTGCAGGTACTGTTGAAGATATGGTTCAAGAAGCAGATATCGTAGTTGACTGTACTCCTGGAAACATCGGACCTCAAAACCTTGAAATGTATAAAAAAGCAGGTGTAAAAGCTATTTACCAAGGTGGAGAAGACCATGAATTAACTGGATTGTCCTTTAACTCATTTTCTAACTATGATGATTCATATGGTGCAGACTACGCAAGAGTAGTGTCCTGTAACACTACCGGTTTAACCCGTACCTTACACACTCTTAATCCATTAGTTGACATTAAAAAAGTTCGCGCTGTAATGGTTAGAAGAGGATCTGACCCTTCTGAAATCAAAAAAGGCCCTATTAACGCTATTGTTCCTAACCCTCCAAAAGTTCCTTCTCACCACGGTCCTGATGTACAGACTGTAATGAAAGGCATTGATGTTACTACAATGGCTTTGCTTGTACCTACCACTTTAATGCACCAACACAACCTAATGGTTGAAATTGGCAATGAAGTGACTAATGATGAAGTAATCGATGTACTTGAAAAACGTTCCAGAGTTATGGTTGTTGAAGCTGCTGCTGGCCTTGACTCAACTGCAGCACTTATGGAATATGCTAAAGATTTAGGAAGAAGCAGAAACGATTTATATGAGATTCCAGTATGGAAAGAATCAATTAACGTTGTAGGCAATGAATTGTTCTACATGCAAGCAGTACACCAAGAATCTGATGTAGTGCCTGAAAATGTTGATGCTATCCGTGCAATGTTGGAAATGGAATCTGACAATGAAAAATCCATTGCTAAAACCAACAAAGTTATGGGAATTTTATAAATCAACATAATTTCAGATATGATTAATTAAATAGAGTTATTCTATTTAATTTTCTTACTTTTTTTCTAAATCATAAAATTTTTAATTTCTATTTAATTGTTTAATTTCTATTTAATTGGTTTAATTTCATTTTTTTATATTTTATCATTTTTTTAATTATTTGTGGTGTTTTTATGAAAGATAAGGTTATTTTTGGTCCAGCTGGAAAACCAATAGAATTCAATGGAAAAGCACATGAGTCTCCAGAATTTTTAGGGCCTTTAGGATTATATGCATTTGAGTATCAGTCCACTTATGGTGTTAGAATTGGCGAATCCTCTGCACTTAAACTTAGGGAATCTGCAGAAGAGAATGGAGTTTTAATGTCTATGCATTGTCCTTATTATGTAAATGTATGTTCCAAAGAGGAAGAAAAGATTGAAAGCACAATAGACAGATTGGTTCAATCTGCAAAAGTTGGAGAGTTTATGGGTGCGTATAGGCTTGTATTCCATCCAGGATTTTATTCAGGCAGAAAACCTGAAACCTGTATGGATCTAGCTAAGAAAACTTACACTAGACTCCTTGAAAGATGCGAAGAGGAAGGAATAGAAAACTTTACTTTTGCGCCTGAAACAACTGGAAAACGTTCTCAATTAGGAAATATTGATGAAATCATTGAAATGTGCGCTAGCTTTGACCACTTCGAGCCTACAATTGACTTTGCCCATGTTCATGCAAGAGGAAGAGGAATCCTAAATAATAAGGAAGACTACAATTGCATATTTTCAAAGCTTGAAGACAATCTGGACATTGATAGATTGCATTGTCATTTCACTACAATTGAGTATACGGATAAGGGAGAAAAGAAGCACCACACTTTAGCTGAAGATGATGAGTATGGTCCACACATCAAGGATTTGCTTTTGAATCTGATTGAAAACGATTGGAAAGCTACCATTATTTGCGAAACTCCTTTAATTGACCAAGATGCCTTAAGAATGAAACAGCTTTATGACAGTCTAATTTAGGTAATTTTTTTTAAAATTTTACTAAATTTTTTCTCAAATTTCAAACTTAATTCTTTTATGAAAATATTTAAATAATGTTAAAAATATATTAAGTAATCTAAACATTCATAAAAAAATTTTAGTTATTTTAAACATTTGATTTGATGTGATAAATGTGAAATCTGAAAACAAAAGTTCAAGCAAAAAGAAATCAGAGGTTTCCATTAAGAATAGGGCTAGTTTCAGTGAGATTGAAACTAAGGTTCTCGTATTGGAAACTGCAGGTTATCCTTTCAATTTTGGATTATTGGAAGGCCCTAATCTAGAGATATCTGATAAAGTTCTTTTTGAACAGTATGCTATAGACCAATGGAGTGGCACATCAGTTAGAACTGGTTCCTATCTTTTTGACCAAAAGATCATTCCAGATTTTGCATTTAAAATCATAACTGCATATCCTGAAGACTCTGTTATTGGAGAAAACACTTCAATTGAAATAGTCATTCCAGATGTGGAGAAGCATGATTCCATTAAAAGAGTGAAATCCAATGTTTTCTTTGATGATGTAGTAGGTCAAGAGAATGCTAAAAAGAAATCAAAACTCATCTACAAGTATCTCCAAGACCCTGAGAAGTTTGGCAATTGGGCTCCTAAGAATGTTCTATTCTATGGTCTTCCGGGAACCGGTAAAACCATGCTTGCAAAGGCATTGTCAAATGAATTGAACATCAACTTATTCTTGGTCAAGGCAACCTCATTAATCGGGGACCATGTTGGAGATGCAGCAAATAAGATTCATGATTTATATGAAACTGCATTGAAATCTGCCCCATCATTGATTTTCATTGATGAAATCGATGCGATTGCATTGCATAGGTCATTCCAATCATTGAGAGGGGATGTTTCTGAAATTGTAAATTCCCTTTTAACTGAAATGGATGGAATAAATCCCAATGATGGTGTTGTAACAATTGCAGCTACCAATAACCCATCTTCAATCGACTTTGCAATCAGAAGTCGTTTTGAAGAGGAAATCGAATTCAAGCTTCCAAATGATGATGAAAGAAGAGAAATTTTTGAGCTAAACCTTAATACATTCCCAATGGATTATGAGTTGGATATTGAAAAATTAGTCAAGCTTTCCAAAAGAATGTCCGGTAGGGACATTAAGGAAAAGGTATTGAAAACTGCTCTTCACAATGCAATTATAAATGATAAGGAAAAAGTAACAATGGATGATATTTATTTTGCATTAGACATCAATAAATATAAAAAAGAAGAAATTAAAGGAATGTTTGAATAATCAACATCCTTTCATTATTTTATTTTGATTTTTATCACTATTTTTTATGACTTTATTACAATCTTTTAAGACTTTATCTACTATTTTTTTTAAGACTATTAAGATTCAGTCTCCTTTTAAGATCATTTCACATATTCTTATGTAGTCATCTTCATTATTTTTTGCTGTTTTTCTGATGTTTTCAGAAATGTCATAAAATATTTTGTTGACTATGGACTGAGTCATCTTATCTATGGTTTTTATATCCTTCGCATCTACACTATTTAGTTTAACTATGCCCTTTTGACTCTCACGTTGTCTTATCTCTTCCATAGACTCTCTTAAACTACCAAGTAATGAATTTATTTCAATTAAATTAAAGGATTCTTTAAGTAAATCAAACTCACTTTTGATTATCTTTTCTGCTTCGATAACTTCCTTCTCACGAAGCTTTTTATTTTTCTCAGCAATTCCCCTTAAGTCATCGATGTTAAATAAGTCAATGCCTATTTCCTTAACATCCTCTTCAATGTCTCTTGGATTTGCAATATCAATGAAAACCATCTTTTTTGGTATTTTCTCATCAAATACTTTCAATAGTCTTGCTTTATTGATGATTGCATGAGGCGCTCCAGTGGAACTGATTACAAGGTCTGCATTGATCAGTTCTTCTTCCAAGTTATCAAAGAGAATTGCTTCCCCCTCAAGTTCCTCTGCCAGTTTAATAGCTTTGTAATAAGTTCTGTTTGCAACAAAAATAGCTTTCAAGTTCTTTTCAGCCAATGCCTTAGCAACAAGGGTTCCCATCTTTCCTGCACCGATAACAAGAACATTCTTATCTTGCAAATCTCCAAGATTTTCCTCTGCAAGGTCAACTGCTGCTGAACCAATGGAAATGGATCCCTGATTAATTTTAGTCTTGTTTCTTACAACTTGGCCAACATGGATTGCCTTTGTGAAAACAGCATCCAATTTCTTTCCGCAATGGCCTTCCCTTTCACTTTTCAATTTTGCATCCTTCACTTGGCCTAGGATTTGATCTTCACCGATAATCATGGATTCAAGACCAGAAGTCATTCTGAATAAATGCAAAACTGCTTCATCACTATATTGTATTATGACATACTTATTTTCGCAGTCTAAGTCAAGTTCATTGTAATCTTCAGCATAAAGGAAATACTCATATCTATTGCATGTATTGATTTCAATATATTCTTTAACATCAATCTGTTCTTTTAAAGTTGAAAACAATTCTTTCAAATCTTTTGATACCTTTTCCATAGTTTCTATGTCTGCAAGGGTGTGGTCTACACGTATATTGATTATCAATTTTGAGTCTCCTTTATTTTATGATAAGTCAGAGTTAATCATGCTTTCTGCAAGCCTTTTAGCATCATCTAATTTATTTTCCTTTAGGCAGTTCCTTATTTCTTCATTGTTTAGAATGCTCTCAAGATATTCCCTTCTCACCTTTTGGTCATCTACTTTTTCCTTAAGGATTTTTCTTGCATGATCTTGGAGTTTTATTTCGAGAATATCCTCTTTTGTAATGATGGATTGAATCTTTTTTCTAAGTTCTCTAGCCATTAAAGGACTTTGCCCATTTGTATAAATGGATATCTCTATATCATCTATCAAGAAACTTGTAGGCGCTATTATATTTCCTTCTTCAGGTTTGTCTGCTCTGTTAATTAATTTTCCTTGGCTGATGGATGCGATGTATTCACATAGCTTTTCATCGCCGCTTGCAGTAATCACTATGTCGCTCCATTTAACCATTTCATCAAGATCTTTTAAAGGTGTTAAAATAGCTCCTTTTTTAGTCAATTCTTCATCAATTGAATTTCCTGCCAATATTACATTGGCTCCTTTATCTAAAAAGCGATGTGCTCTTCTTGTAGCAACCTCTCCAGTGCCTAAAATAAAGACATTCTTGTTTTCCACTTCAAAGAAAAGAGAAGTTTTTCCCATATTACCACATCATTTATTTTTAGTTCAATTGATTTTCACATCTGGTTTTCACATAATTTTAGATGGTTTATGATAGCTAAAAGTTTATTTTTGTTCTAATTGTTTAAGTTTTAATAGTTTTACAGCCATTCTTAAGTCATTGTTACAGTCTGCAAGAACTTTTTCAGCTTCTGCTTCACTTATGTCAAAGGTTTGTGAAAGTGCAAATACTGCTTCATTTGATGTAGGTGGTGTTCCTGCTGCTAAAATCACTTCAGACAATTCCTTTTTGAGATTCATATATTCATCTTCGCTCATGCCTATTTGGTTTAAGGTCATGTCTCTTAAAGGACAAGGTTTTGAAGTTTTACAACACCATACGAGTGATCCAAAACAGGTTGCAGGACCTTCGCCTAATCTAGTTTCTCTTGCAAATTTTTGCTTAATGTCTAAGAATTCTTGAGGAGTCAATCCAACTTCTTTTAAAGCACCCATAATAGGGCAAGGTTTTACAGGAGGACAACAGAATGCGAGTCCTCTCACATCTCCTCCTCTACAAATATGTGACGGTGAATTTTCCCATGCCATAATTTTTCCTCTAATTTGTAAATAATAAATATAAAATAATTTTAATTTTTTAATTAATGAGTTTTTTTATGAAATCACATTAATGATTACTTAAATTAATAATTAATATAACATTAATAATTTTGTTTGTTTATATTAATATAATTTTTTAATTATAATTAAAAATCTTTAAAAATAGTTGTATAATCTAGTTATAAATCTTTAAACTGTTATCTTGAGAAAAATAGTAAAAATTAAAAAATAAGAATAAAAAATAAAAAAGAAAAGAAAAAGATTAGTGATCTTTAATCATATCAGCTTTTTCTTCACCAGTTAATTCTGCAACGATTTCTTCTGGAGTTCCAGTACTGAGGAGTTTTCCACCTCTCATTAAGCTTGCCTTGTCACAAACATCCAATACGAAATCCATATCGTGAGAAATGATTACAAAGGTTTGGTCCAATTCATCTCTTGCCTTTAAGATGGAATTGGTTACAATGATTCTTGTAACTGGGTCCATTGTACCTGTTGGTTCATCCAATACGACAATGTTAGGTTCCTTGATTAACACTTGTGCAAGAGCGACTCTGTGTCTTTCCCCTCCACTTAACTCATCTTGCCATTTGGATAAGATACTCATGGATTTTTCCTTTTCAAATCCTACAGTTTCAAGGATATGTGCTGCCTTGATTTTTGCAAATTCTGCAGGCAAGTTCAAACTGATAGCATCAGTCAAGTTACCTAAAATGTCTCTGTGAGGGTATAATGAGTATTCTTGGTGTAATAAACCTAAGTATGGAGTTACACGGCCTCTGTTTAATGGGCCTGGTTTTTTCATGTCAATCCAGTCGTCACCTAACTTGATTTCAAGTTCTCCAGAACTTGGTTCAGTCAATCCAATCATCATTCTGGTTAAGGTGGTTTTTCCTGATCCACTTAGTCCAACAATACCATAGATTTCTCCTTGGTTAATTGTTAAACTTACACCATCTACAGCCTTAACAACTCCTCTTTCAATTGAATAGTAGTGCTTCTTAATGTCTTTTACTCTAATGATCTCTTCAGTGTGCTCAACTTTTTCAACTTGTTCAGCTTGAGGAACGGTTTCAAGGAATTTTGGAACTATGACATCTGGATGACCATGTTCAATGATTTCCCCTTTGTCTAACCATATAGCATCGTCAGCTAATTGATTCATAACTTCTGGCCAGTGGGAAGTGATTACCATACTGATTCCTTCATTTTTTACCCCTTCAATCAAGGTTTGGTGAAGTTTTTCAGCAGTTTGTGGGTCTAAAGTACCTGTTGGTTCGTCAGCTAAAAGCAACATTGGGTTTTTAGCTAATTGTCTTGCAAGTACAACTCTTTGTTTTTCTCCTCCACTTAAGTCACGAGCAATATGAGTAACCCTGTGACTCATTTGAACCATTTCCAATAAGTCAATAGCGTTGTAAATATTCTCTTCTTCGTATCTGCCTTCGTCACCCATTGCATTCAATACGTTTTCAATTACGCTTTGTTCATCGTACAATGCAAAGTTTCTTTGAAGCATAATTGAAATTCTTCTTCTGATTGCTGCCTTTTCCAATCTGTCAGCATTCCAGAAATCGATTTCCTTAGCTTTCAATTCAGCTCCACATTCCGGACATTTTTCGCCAGCCTTTGAAGCAGGTTCAACATGCAAGCATTTTTTATTTTCACAGATTGCTAAGTCAAAGAGTACTTGCCCACTGTCAGGAGCATATTCTTTAGTACCTCTTAGCATGTTGATTAAAACAGATTTTCCACTACCACTTCTACCGAGAATACCTAATGTAGAACCTTCTTCTATTGTTAAGTTAATATCTTTAAGAACTTGTTCTCCATTAAATGACTTATTAATATTTTTTAAAGTTATGAAAGACATAAGCCCACCTTTTCTTTTGATAATAGTTGTAATTATGATTTTTTATTTTTTTAATTTTATAATATATTAATCTTGAGTTTATCAAATATTAATTTATTAAATTATATGTATATTATTTTTAAACGATATTATTAATATAAATTTTGATATTTTTTTATATTCTTATTACTTTTTTCTTTTTGAATATTGGATTTTTTTTAATTCTTATGTTTTGATCCACATAGTGGAGTTCCGCATTCGGGACATTTGATGTTTCTGCATGGGAAACCTCTAATCTTCGGTGCTATGTAACCGCAATTAGGACATTCGCATGCTTTTGATGGTCCCCTGCCGCTTCCAGGACCTCCGAATGATTTCCTTTCATTCAATGGAACATCTTCCTCTCCAATATCACAAATTTGAGTTGGGGATGATTTGATTTGTGCACTCTTATTCAAATCAAGATCATTCAAATTTTTAATTATTTCAATATTTTCAGATTTGCAGTCCGGACAGTTGGTGTATTCCTTTTTTGGATTGTTCCATTGGAATCCACAGTTCTTGCAGATATAAATCTTGTCTTCGCTATGAAAATTTTCATTGTTTATTTCAATTTTCTTACCTTCAATCAAAGACATTGCTGTCTTCTTTCTTGCAGAATTGATTATTCTATGGAATGTCGGCTGTGAGATTCCCATTAATTCCGCAGCTTCCTTTTGCTTTATATTGTGATAATCACCTAATCTGATTGCCTCGAATTCATCAAGATTCATCTTTATGGCTTCAAAATCCTCTTCCCTTGAGATGTCTCCGTGTTGAATGCAGGTATAGTCAGGTTTCTTCACAATTCTTCTTTCAATCTTTGGCCTAACCATTTATTCTCTCCTTATTTCTTTGGAATTTCCTTAATTTTATATATTGATAATGAGTTCATTATGAATATATATTCATAACATTTAATATATAGTTTGTCTTTTGAAAATGTGTAATTCCTTCCTAAAGCAAAATTTTATTAACTAAAAATACAAATTTAAAATAAATAGATTTTAGGATAAAATATTAAAAATCAATTTTTTCAAGCAATTTTTTGAGGGATTTGAATGGGTGAACTATCTAAACTGCCAAATATTGGCAAAGTAGTGGAAAAGCAATTGAATGATGTTGGAATAAACACTGTTGATGAATTGATTGATCTTGGCAGTAAAGAGGCATGGTTAAGAATTAAGGAAATAGATGATAGCGCATGTCTAAATAGATTGATGGCATTGGAAGGGGCCATACAAAATATTCGTTGGCATAGCTTATCTGAGGAAGATAAGGATGATTTAAGGAATTTCTATAATTCCCAAAAGTAAAATGTTTGGATAAAAAATAGATATTTTTGGTAAAAAATTTTAAAAATAGAAAGAATAGTAAAAATTTAAAAAATAAATCAATTAAAAAAATTAATAAAAATAAAAAGAAAAAGTTAAAATAATTTAACTTATCTTTTTTTAGCTATTTTTCCAGTTACAGTCTTGGCTTTTATGTTTTTGTTTCCCAAGAAAGTGACTTGATATTTCTTTGACTTGAGACTTTTAATCTTAAGATTTTTAATGGCCAGTCCATTTTGAACCTTAACGATGTAGGACTTTCCATCTACTGTAAACTTGACTTTTCCTTCATCGACTTCCACATTGTTTTTAAATCTTAAATTAACTTTTAACTGTATATTTTGCTTGCCGGATACGTTGATATCTGCCGCTTTCATTCTAATTGAAGTCTTTTTGATTATTATTGTTTTATATTTTGGATGTGTCTTTATTCCATCATCACAGTAAATCTTTGCTTTATAGGTTCCCACTTCCAAATCGTTAGGGGTAATGTAATTTATTCCCTCTTCATCAGTGCAATAATACTCGGAAGCTATTCTCTTTCCATTCTTTAAATAATCAACTGAAAGTAGGGTTTCTATTCCTTTTCCATTCCTTTTCTTAACGATCTTTGCTTCAAAGGCCCGTCCGTCATTATACTCCCTTACGAAGGTCTTGTCATCCTTAAACTTGATCACTGCATTTGACTTGTCGATTATCCTAAGCTTTTCAGCAGTTTTCTCATCCACTTTTCCAGTCACTTTCAGCTTTTTGGCCTTCTGGAACTGCTTGACGGATCTTTCTGTATAATATCCGAACCAGCCATCAACCTTTAAGTAGTGTCCTTTGTAGCTTAAGTAGTATCCATTCCTTTTCAAAGCCTTTTGGATTTTCTTAACGGCAACCTTATCCTTGCTGCCTTTGGATATGGTTTTGAAAGTGACCTTATTTTTAGAACTTTTTTTAGCTGTGGCATTTTCTTTCACTTTTGCATTGCTTGATGAACTGACAATAGGCTCATAATTCTTGCTTGCTAAAGCAGGTTCTTCATTTGCATCATTTGTTAAAACATCCAGATTTTCATCATTTAAAACATTTTGTGGGATGCTTTCTTCTAAAATAATTCCTTGATCATCATCAGCAACGGAAATATCACTTGCTAAGTCATCTGCAGCACTGACTGCAGAGATGGAAATTATGCCAACAAGCAATATCAGTGCAAAAAATAGATATTTTTTATTCATGCTAGTTTTCTCCTAATAAAATATTCTTAAATTAGTTTTTCTTTTTATATATTAGTATATGATTATTAATTGTTTATAAAATTTTATTATTATGTCTTGAAAATTTTAAAAAAGAGAAAAATATTTAAAAATAGTAAAATGGGAATAATTAGATTTTAATCTTATTTTGATCAAAATTCATTTATAGTAAAAATGAGAATAATTAGATTTTAATCTCATTCAAATCAAAATTCAATTTTCCGCCAATGGCTGCTCTAGCTATTGAAATTCCATTTGCTCCTGCATTTAACATTTTTTCTGCTTGTGCAATTGAATTAATTGAATTGTTTCCAATAATGAAGATGTTGGTATTATCTGATATTTGTTTTATCAAATCAAAATCAGCATCCCTTACACCTTTTTTCATGGCATCTATGTGCAAGTAGTCCACTCCACAATCCTCTGCAAGTTTAGCTATTTCAAGGTTGTCCACTCCTTCAACATTGGCTCTCATCTTCATGGATACTTGGGACTGGGATCTTTTGACAACTTCCTTGATGTAGTCTTCCAAATCTGGTCTTAAAAGCATTGCTTGCCCGCATCCTGCTTCAACAAGTTCCTCTTGTCTGCAATGGCAATTGATTTCAATGATGTCCAGATTTGCTATTTTGCTGATTTCGATAAGAGGGTCTGGAGTGGTTCCTCTTAAGTTGGCGCTTACGTTTACATCAAAATTGTCTTTTATGGTGTTAACCTCATTTTCAATTACACTGTAAACCTCTTCTTTAGGGTAATTGAATTCTTTCCTGCCTCTGGCTATGTTTCTTTCACAGGCCTCTATTGATTCATTGTCAGTATTGTATCCTCCAATAGTGACTGTGTCAAATCCATATGGTATAAGTTTCATTGCAAATTCCGCATTTGTAATTCCTGCCATTGGCGCAAGCACTTTAATGTTAACACTTCCTAAAAAATAGTAGTAAAAATAAAAATAGAAAATAAAAAGGAAATAAAAAAGGTATTAAGTGAAAATAAGATTTATTTAAAGTTCTTCTATTACATGAATCCAATCTTTATTATTTCCTGCACGAATTATTTCAAGTCCGATGTCAGCCATATATGCTGCATCTTCCATATTGTCTGCTCTACCGATACCTGCTTTGAGGCCTATTCCAATTTCTTCATCAATCTCTTTGAGAATTTGAGTAAGGTCATCTTCACTTAATCCATTACATGGGGACATGAAGTTGTCTCCACCAATGAAGAATAATAATGCGCCTTTTTCTCTAAGTTTAGTCATTAAGTAATGTTGTGCTTTGTTTACCATAAAGCTTGTATCAAAAGCAGATTCAATATCAGTTAAGGTTTCAGTTACACTGTTGATATCGATATGTGCAGCTTGTACGAAACTGTCTTCTGGGTTTTCAATTAAATTGTTTATTGCTAAGATTTCTTTTCTTCCTGAAGATTGTGCTCCACCTTCTTTTTGAAGTGCGATGGTTGCTAATCTTTGAGCTTCGTGTGCAGTTTCTGCTGCTCCTACACCCATACTGATTGTAATCGGGTATCTGTTTCTAATAGATCTTTGAATTCTCATGTGGTCTTCTTCATTAAGACCGTTTGTGACTGCAAGTAAATTATCAAATCTTGTAAAGAAAACTAAACCTTTTTTAGCAGCTATTAATCTTTGCACATCTGCAAAAAGTTCTGCTTGTAAAATTTGAAGGTCAGATTCTGTACGTGGTCTTGGAGTTACTGTCCAAGGACCATAATTATCGATTTGTATCAAAGTCATTTGTATCATATATTTTCACCTAATAGTAATATATTTAGTTATAACTAAATTAGTATTTAAACTTTAAGCATTTAATTATTAATTTTTTTAAAAATCTTTTATTTTTAATAATTTTTCATGGTTTTTTATTAACAAATAATTTTAA
>Ga0129306_1002502_pt1 | contig 16056 bp, 12 predicted proteins | sample P827metagenome_FD_94438 | JGI IMG/M metagenome (GOLD analysis project Ga0129306, IMG submission 94438) | Capybara group fecal microbial communities from Wisconsin, USA - P827 metagenome | ecosystem: Host-associated > Mammals > Digestive system > Large intestine > Fecal | place: USA: Wisconsin...
GCGCCCTCCTCGACCGCAAGCAGCACCTCTGCGAGGCGGACTGCCTGCTCATATGCGAGTCGATCGCCGTCGCGCTTGACTACGCGTGGAACGACTTCGGCGTCGTTCACTGCGACATCAAACCCGACAACATCATGATCAACACGGACGGAGTTGTCAAGCTCACGGACCTCGGGCTCTGCCATACGTTCCAGTACATCAAGGACGGAATGCGCGACATTCCAGACCACGTCATGGGAACGCCGGCGTACATCTCGCCCGAGCAGGTCTACGGAGACGTCGAGCCAGACTGCCGCGTCGACATCTACTCGCTTGCAGCGTCGCTCTACCACCTCGCGACCGGACGCATGCTGTTCCCGGGGATGACTTCCGAGGACATGATGCGCGCCCACTGCAGCGAACTTTTCCAGGCGCCGGATCCGCGCGTGTACCGCCCCGACCTCTCCGAAGGCTTCTGCCAGCTCCTCGAGGCGATGCTGGTCAAGAACCGCGACTACAGGCTCTCGTCGTGGAAGGACGTCTGCACGATGTGCCTCGCCATCGAGCAGGGAGTCGCCTTCAAGCCGCGCCAGGGCACGAACTCCTCCATGGAGCTCCTCCCCCCGACCCAGAAGCCGGCCTCCGCCGTTGTGGACATTCCGGCCCCGGTCGCTGCCGCGAACCAAAAGAGCGACGGCAAGCCCGCGCAGGGAGAGAAGTCATCCGTCCCGCAGCCCAAGCAGCGCGTAATGCACCTCTTCACCGGACGCAAGCACAAGAAGCGCGAGCCGCAGATCCAGATCGACCCGGAGAGCGGAAAGAAGATTCTCAAAAAGCGCAAGGCTGTGAATTCCGGCTTCAAGGTCCACCGACCCGCTGAATGGTGATTCGTCAACCCGCCGTGCGCAGAGTGACCGCATGTCTGTCCATTCGGATCCCACTCGGCGCGCGTTCATTCGCGCGCTCGCAGCCGAAGGCGCCCTCTCAGGTCTGCTGTGGGGATGCGCCGCGTCCGCGTTCGCAGTCCTCGCGCTGAGGGCGCTCTCCCTGCACGCACCGGGATGGACGCCGGCCGTGCTCGCCGCAATTCCAATCGCGTCCCTCGCGGGCGCGCTCCTGGCCTTGCGACGCCTCCCCTCGCGCGGCGCATGTGCCGCGCTCACGGAGGACGCAACACACGCGGGCGGACTTCTCCTCGTCGAGGGAATGACGGGCGCGGACGCGTGGAAGCGTCCAGAACCAGTAGCAGCAAAGGTCAGCGTCTCCCTGCGTCCGCGCCTTCTCGCGCTAATCCCGGCCCTCGCCGCGCTTGTCGCCGCATTCATGGTTCCGAAAGGATGGTTCGCCGCCGCGGAGTCTCCTGCGCCGAAGGTCTTCCCGGACATCACGGCCGACATACGCAACGAGATCGAAGACCTGCGCGAGGAGGAGACTCTCGAGCCGGAGACCGTGGAGGAACTGGCGGAGGAGCTAAAGAGAATCGAGGAATCGGCGGATCCCACGGACCCCGGCGCGGCGCTCGACTCCGCTGAGCGTCTGCGCGAAAAGATCGCCTCGCTACTTGACCTGAACAGCGAGACCGTAAAGCGGCTGGCGCAGAATCCGGATGCTCTCGCGCGTCTTGCGATAGACGGCGACGCGGCGAAGGAGTTCCAGAAGATGCTCGACGAATCGTGCGCCGGATCGTGTCCAAACGGCGAGGAGCGTCCGGGCGAACCATGCGAGGGCGAGGGATGCGAATACGGCCCCGGAGCGGGCGAGCCCGAGCGTGGACGCGGAGACGCGGAGATGTCGTGGACGAATCCCTCCGAACTCGGAGACTCGAGCCTTGACGACCGCGCGACGGAGGTTCGTCCGGGCGAGAACGCCGAGGAGGGAAAGATCGGCGAGTCGATTTCGGAGGAGGACCCGACCGCGCACGGCGCGTCGGCGAAGCGCGGCGCCGCGCAGATCGGCGGACGCTCCACCGGTACTTCAGTCAACAGATCCGTCGCGCCTCGCCACCGCGGCACGGTAAAGAGATTTTTCGAGACAGAAAGGAACAGCCAATGACACTACTCACGCCAGAGGAAATCGCACCGGTGAAGGCAGACCTAGACAGCGCGCTTGCGGCGCTCGACGCGATGCTTCTCGGACGCCCAGCGCTCCACAGGCTCGTCCTCGCGGGAATACTCGCGCGCGGACACATCCTGCTTGAGGGACTTCCCGGCCTCGGCAAGACAGCCCTAGTGACGGCGCTCGCGAAGATTCTCGAGCTCGACGCAAAGCGCATACAGTTCACCCCCGACCTTATGCCGTCCGACATCGTCGGCTCGCACATCCTCGAGACGAAGGCCGACGGCTCGCGCGACATGGCGTTTCGTCCGGGGCCAGTGTTCTGCAACCTTCTTCTCGCGGACGAGATCAACCGCGCCTCGCCGAAGACGCAGTCCGCCCTTCTCGAGACGATGCAGGAGAGGTCCGTCACACTGATGGGCGTGACGCGTCAGCTCCCCGACCCCTTCTTCGTCCTCGCGAGCCAGAATCCGATCGAGCTCGAGGGAACCTATCCGCTCCCCGAGGCGCAGACCGACCGGTTCCTCTTCCGGCTCCACGTCGGCAGTCCGGACGCAGCAACGCTGACTGCAATCATCTCTTCTCGCGCGCAGGGGAAGATGCCCGACCCCAAGTTCACGCTCTCGAAGGACGCGCTCGCACGCGCGTTCGACACGGCCGCGAAGGTCGTGCTGCCAGAGGCGGTAGCGTCGTGGATAGGACGCCTCGTCGCCGCGACGCACGGAGCAGAGAGCGTCAAGTACGGCGCGTCGCCTCGCGCGGCCATCGCGCTTGCGGAATCCGCACGCGCCTTCGCGCTTCTCGACGGACGTCCCTCGGTCGGATTCGACGACGTGCGCGCAGTGGCGATTCCCGTCCTCAACCACCGCCTTGTCCTCGACTATCGCGCCTCCCTCGACGGCATAACTTCAGAAGACGTCGCGCACCGCATTCTCGAATCCGTCCCGGTCGCGGAATGAGACAAATGGAAAACTTAGGTTCATCAAAGAATTCAGTGGAACAGCATGCCTCTAAGTAATAGAAACTCCGAGCGTTGGGGCTCCCGCTACCGCTCCGCAGCTTCGCACCACTCAACGACTTTGCATATGTCGATAGAAGTATTTGGGGCTGCGACTGCGTCGCATAAATCGGCCGAAGGCCGCTCTAAACACTATGAATGGAGTCAATTGATCGTGGTTGAAAAGCGCGAAGCAGTGAAGCGGTAGCGAGAACCATAACCATCGGAGTTTTACTCATATTTTTCCACTAAAAACTCAGAAGAGCCAAAACTTAGAATGAGTCAGTTGCAAAACCAAATGAAGAAAACCAGACATCTGCTTGTTCTTGCGGCAATTGCCGCGATTACGGCGGCGCACGCCGTCGTAATAGACACCCCCGATGGCTCCGAAAAGGAGAAAAAGGTCGTCGGCGGCAACACTTTCGTCTTCACGGAGGCATCATGGAAAACCTGCCGCGACATCCATGGGCTCGAATACCGGGACGAGACCGTCATGCCCGATTCTATGTCGCATGACGAACCGCTACACCGAATTTCTGTAAGAAACCTGCTCTCTGCACCCCGCAAGCTGATCATAACCGCCAATGACCTGCGCGGCTGCACAACGCGCAGAGAACTGCAGCTTGGCTCACTCGCAACCGCGACCGTGACGATACCGGTGTTTATGACCGGTGAATTTTTCAGCAGATGCGAAGGTCAAGCGAGCAGTATCCATCTCTATGAACCAAAGCCGCCTGCCCTCGCCGCTAAACTCAATCTCTCCCACTCGGAAGAACTGGACACGGTGATACGGCCTTTGTACCAAGACATCTATTACGCCCACAAGAACCATAACCTGCTCCTCTCGGACGGCATCACGCGCGACAATGTACTGCCGCTGTTCAAGAACGACTTCAACTCCTCCGAGCTTCGCCGCGGCGCGGCGGATTGGCCGCGGGATTTCCGCACGTATCTGCCGTTCGACGCAGTGTTAATGACGGAGGAAGTCGCATCCGCCCTCCCGGAGGAGACACGCACCGCGCTGCGCGCGTTCAAGCTTCTCGGCGGAGCGGTTCTAACGGCAAAGGACGGAACAAAGCCACCTGAAAACCTGGAATCCATACTCGGCAAAGCCGCCGAAAGAAGAAAAGGAGACCTGAACATCAGCTGGTACTACAGAAGCGGATACGGCAACACCAGTGAACATTTTTCAAAAGTACCGATCAAGGTCGGAAGGTCTCTGCCTGTCGGACTCCTGATATGGCTTCTCGCCATTGTTGCGCTAGTGGCAATGCCGGGCATGGTGTGGTACTGCGCGAAGAAGAACAGGCGACTTCTCCTCCTCGCCGTCCTTCCGGCCTCCGCCTTCGCCCTAACCGCCGTCGTAGCCGTTATCGCGCTTGCGGCATACGGAACGACGCCGACGCTGAGGGTGCAGTCCACCACAATCCTAGACCCTGCGAGCCGTCTCGCGGTAACGCGCGGACAGTTCGCCGTCTTCGCGCCGGGGCAGGTCTCAAGGAAAATGTCCATTCCATCCGACGCTTCGTTCCGCCTTCGCAGCAGGGACGGCAGCGTCGACCAGCTCTCCGTGGACTACGCTGAGTCGTGCCGGCTGGAAGGCAACTGGGTAAAGCCCCTCTCGGCGGCATTCTTCGACTTCGAGCGCGCGGAACGGCGCTCCGAGCGTCTCGACGTGAAGCGCGGCGCGGACGGATCAATCACCGTCGCCAACCTGCTTGGTTCATCTATTGTCGAAGGTTTCATCCAGCTCGGCGGAATGCGCTACAGGGTTCCGCCGCTCGCGCCCGGAGCGGAAGCAACCGTAAGCGAAAAGGTGCCCTCCGTCGAGGCAAGTCCCTCTACGACTCCCGCCGAAGCCCTTGCCGAAATATTTTTCTCTGCATCGACAAACTACGGACGGAGATGGAGCAGCACGATTGAGATCGCGAGCAACACAAAGACGCCCCTTCCCGACGGAACATATATAGTCCGTATGGTTGGTTCGCCGTTCTTCCCTTCGCCGCTCGCGGGAACGAAGGCGTACGAGACGATGGAGTCCGTCGTGGCGGGATGCATCGCCGCGGAAGCTGGAAAGGAGGTCTCGAAGTGAAAGTCGAGATACAGCACCTCACTCGAGTCTTCCAGCGCGGATTCAAGGCCGTCGACGACCTGTCGTTCTCGTTCTCGTCCGGAGAGGTCGTCGGATTCGTCGGACCCAACGGCGCGGGAAAGACGACGACGATGCGCATCCTTGCAACGCTCGACGTGCCAGACTCGGGGGACATTCTGCTCGACGGAAGGTCCATCCTCGACGACCCCGCTTTCGCACACCGCGCGATCGGCTTCATGCCGGACGACCTTCCCGACCGCACGGACACCACCGTAGAGGAATACCTCGACTTCTTCGCACGCGCGTACAAGATGCGCGGCAAGGCGCGTGTGGACGCGCTCGCGGCAGTTGAGGAATTCACGGGACTCGCAAGCTTCCGAGACAAGACGCTCCACGAGCTTTCGAAGGGAATGAAGCAGCGTGTCTCGCTCGCGAGGGCGCTCGTGCACGATCCGCAGGTGATCGTGATGGACGAGCCGGCGAACGGACTCGATCCGCGCGCGCGCATAGAGCTGCGCGAGCTCGTCAAGGCGCTCGCCGAGAACGGCAAGGCGATTCTCATCTCGTCCCACATCCTGAGCGAGCTCGAGGAAATGTGCACAACGTCCGTCATCATCGAGCGCGGCAGGAGGCTCTCGACGGATTTTGCGGACGACACGTCGTGGATACGCCTCAGGTTCGCGCAGAGCGCAGGAGCGGACATCCTCGCAAAGCTTCTGGAGATGCCGGAAGTGAAGGAGGCGGAGTCGGCCGGCAACGGCTTCAGGGCGCGCATCGCGTCAGGCGACGAAGCGGCCGAGGGCCTCGCGCGCAGCCTCTTCTCGCGCGGACTTGTTCCGATCCACTTCAGCTCCGAAACAGGACGCCTCGAAGACGTCTTCATGCACGTGACGAAAGGAACCCTCGCATGAAACTCTCGTTCAGCATAAATCCGGTCGCGCTCAGGGAAATACGCCAGCTCGTGAGGTCTAAGGTGATCACCGTCGGTCTCGCGGCCTTTCCCGGGGCTCTCTTCGTGTTCACCATGCTCGCAGTATCCGCCGCGATGAACGGCAAGTCGCATGAGGAGCTGATGTTCGGGGACGGAATAGCCTCGGGACCGCTCGACATGGTCTCTGTCGTCACCGTAATCGTCGCCAGCCTCGGCATTCCCGTCTTCTCGACGATAAAGGCGATCCTCGAGACCAAGAGAAACTCAAGCACGCTGGAATTCACGACAGCGCTTACGCCGGCGAACATCGTCGGCGGAAGACTCGTCGCGACGGCGATACTGATGGCAGCGACGATCGCGACGGCGATGCCGTTCTTCATCTTCTCGTACCTTCTGCGCGGCATACCTCTGTCGACGGTGTTCCTTGTTCCTCTCATGATCTTCACGTTCGGACTCTCCGCCTTCGCCGTGTCGCTCGCAGTCGCTTGCAGACCGGGGGCCGTTCCGCTGAAGATCATAATGACGATCGGACTATACCTGTTCATATTGATATTCGGAGCTGCATTCACCTTCGCTCCGATACACGACGACATCTCTCCCGCCTTTCTTGCGACATCTTCCTGCCTGCAGCTCGCCGTGGTACTGGTGTTCTTCAGGGCATACTGCGCGGCGCTCCTCTCGCCGCCGCACGTGGACGGCGAGCGTCCGTTCCGCCGCGTCGTGTTTGCCCTTTTCCTGCTCTCCTCGCCCTTCGCGTACTTCGACTACATTCCATGGAGCATAATATGTACTGTTGTCGCGGGCACGCTGCTGACGATGTCCGCTCTGTCTCCGCGAGCCGTCCCGCGCGCCGCGCGCGGAACTGCCCCGCGCGGATTCCTCCGCCGCCTCCTGTCGTTCCCCTTCACGACAGGCGCTGTCCCGGGAATGCTTTTCTCGCTTGTCCTCATCATGGCATCTTGCAGCATCTTCACGCTGGGACAATATCTGAGCGGAGGAGAATACGAACATATCCTGAGCATGTGGGCAATCGTCGCCGAGGTGACGTTTGCGCCGATTCTGGTCGGCGCCTTTCTCAGGCGCAGAAACGCGTCCGAACAAGCATACCGCACGGCGGGCTGGACGATGATGGCGCTTCTGATCGGAATCTCGATCTTATCCATGATGGCGGAAGCCAGCGACCTGGACGAATCCATCGTCCGAATGCTCCCCTGCAACTTCGCTGGAATAACTGAACTGCCGTTGGAGCATTTCACTTCTTACGGGTTTCTTCTCCTCTTTTCGGTCGTCATCATAGCCGTCTCGTCCATATCGGAATTCAAGAAGTACCGCCCAGCGAAATGAGGGAAGACGAAGAGCTCGGAAGGTCCGACGGACGAGCCCTGCGCTTCGTCCTGCCTCGCCTGGCGCTGAGGGGCGCGATAGGTCCGCGCCTCGGCTCGCGCGCCGGCGAGTCCCTGGAGTTCCAGGACTACCGCGACTACGCGCCGGGAGACGACCTCAGGAACCTCGACTGGACAGTCCTCGCGAGGACGGGACGCGAGGTCGTGCGCGTCCGCCGCGAGGAAGTCGCGCCCGTCATCGAGGTGTTCCGCGACCACTCGGCGTCGATGGACGTTCCGAGGGCGAAGTCGGACTGCGCAGACTGGCTGTTCGGACTTTTCAGCGCGTCGGCGGATGGATGCCGCGTCGTCTACAGGGAGCGTCCGACGACTCCGCGCGCCGTCCGCATCTTCATCACCGACACCCTTCTCCCCGAGAATCCCGACGCCGTCCTCACCCGCCTCTCGCACGGCTCCGCCGCGCTCGCCGTGGTGAGGGTGCTCTCGCGCGACGAGACCGCCCCGCAGCAAGGCGGGGCGTACGAGCTTGTAGACGCAGAGACGGGAGAGCGGCGCGAGACGATACTCGACGCCGCGACGATCGCGCAGTACCGCGCGGCGCTCGACGCTCACACCGCGCGCTGGATCGCCGCAGCGCACCGCCTCGGCGTTACATTCGTCGATCTCGCGGCGGATGCGCCGCGCCCGGAGCGCATCGCATCCCTCGCCGCCGCATCCCTCGTCCAGCCCCTGTAACTCCGGGGCCGAACGAGGTTATTCTCAGAATGTTACTTCTTCGCGAACGTGGTCGAGCACATCGACACGCCGAGTTCGCGGCTGCGCGCACACGGCGCGGCGGCGGCGGCCCAGACGCGGCATTCGCCGTCGACCTTGCGGACGGATCCGTCCTCGGCGATTTCGGTGAACGCGTACTCGTCGAGATCGATTTCGGCCGTGGCCTTCGCGTGCGCAGGAACGGCGACGCGTGAGAATCCGCGCAGCGACACGAGCGGCGAACCCTTGCCGGAGTTCGGCGTCTCGACGTAGATCTGCGCAACCTCGACGGCATCGCGGTCGGAATCGTTGGAAAGAACGACCTTCGCCTTGCGGCCGCCTGGCAGCACCTCGACGGACTCGTAGGAGACCTTCGAGTAGGTGAGTCCATAGCCGAACGGATACGCAATGCCGTCCTTCTGATAGCGGTAGGTGCGTCCGTCCATGGAGTAGTCCGTGAACGCAGGCAGGACGTCGGCCGAAGTCGGGAACGTGATCGGGAGGCGTCCACAGAAGTTCCGCTTTCCGAAGAGAAGCTCGGGCAGCGCGCGACCACCTTCCTCGCCGGAGTACCAAACGAGCACGACTGCATCGGACATCTCCATGACCTCGTCGAGTTCGACGGGGCTGCCGCCAGTGATGACCGTCACGAGCTTCGTGGGATGATCCGCGCTGCGACGGACGACATCGCGGCGAACGTTGCGCAGGAACGCGAGCTGTCCGGCGGGGAGCTTGAGCGACGAGCGGTCGCCCTGGGTGGCTGCTGCGGCAACGGCATCGCCCTCTTCGCCCTCGAAGATTCCGGTGTTGCCAATGAAGGCGATCACGACGTCATCTTCGACCCAGACCCCCGTGGCCTCGGACGCCGGCATGCCCTGGTAGTATCCGGGGCAGTAGTGCATTCCCGTTCCGGGCTCGACATAGTCAGCGAAGCCGGAGAGGTAGGTGACGAGCTTCGGGGACATGCCGTAGTAGTTGCCCATGAGCGCGAACGCATCTGTCGCAAGCGCGCCGATGAGCGTGTAGGACGTAGTCTTGGACTCGTCGAGCGGAAGGACGCCGTTGTTCTTCATGAGAACCATCGACTCGGCGGCCATCTTGCGCGCGAGTGCGACGTGCTTCTGCGAGCAGAGGAGCGAGGGGTCGGTATTCGCGTACGGACAGCGGGAGTCCTCCTCGAGGATGCCGAGCCTGAGGCGGGTCGTGTATGCGTGGACGAGCGCCTCGTCGATTGTCTTCTCGTCGACCAGCCCATCGGCGATCGCCTTCTTGAGCGAGCCGAACGTGCTGCCGCACTCGAGGTCGAGTCCGTGCTTGAGAGCGCGGGCGCTCGCCGCCTCGGGCGACTTCTCGAGGGCGTGTCCGTTGTGGATGTCGGCAACTGCGCCGCAGTCGGACACGATGTGGCCCTTGAAGCCGAACTGGTTCCTGAGCACGTCGCGGAGCAGGAACTCGCTCGACGTCGCACTCTCGCCGTACACGCGGTTGTACGCGCTCATCACTGCCTCGACCTTACCGTCCTGAACAAGCGCGCGGAAAGCCGGGAGATACGTCTCCCAGAGGTCGCGCTTAGAGGGATGCGCGTCGAAGGTGTGGCGCTGGCCTTCCGGACCAGAATGGACCGCATAGTGCTTAGCGCACGCGGCCGCCTTGAGGTAGACTGGATCGTCTCCTTGGATTCCGCGCACAAACGCCGTTCCCATACGAGAGGTCAGGTAGGGGTCTTCGCCCCACGTCTCCATACCGCGCCCCCAGCGCGGGTCGCGGAAGATGTTGATGTTGGGGCTCCAGAAAGTGAGGCCGATGCATGTTCCGCTGCGGTCCTTCGCCTTCGCCGCTTCGTACTTGATGCGTCCTTCGTCGCCGATAGCCGACGCAATCTCCTTCACGAGCGCCTCGTCGAACGAGGCCGCCATGCCGATCGGCTGCGGGAAGACCGTGGCCTTGCCGTTGCGCGCGACGCCGTGCAGGCCTTCGCTCCACCAGTCGTAGTGCGGGATTCCCAGTCGCGGGACTCCCGGCGCCCAGCTGAGCAGCTCCGGGAGCTTCTCGTCGAGCGTCATCTTGGATACGATCTCCCTCGCGCGCGAGCGGAGTGCCTCGATTTTGGCCTCGGCGTCCGACGCGTCGGCGCCGAAACACGCCGAAACAGCGGCGGCGGCCATTACGGCCAGTGTCGTCTTATTCATGTGCCTTTACTTTCCCCTTTTGTTTTTATCTACACTCCGCACAGTCTTGCCTGTGGCGGAGAAATCAATTAACGGCGAATAGTATATCATAAATCCGCCGCCTGTGCTCTCGCCAATTCGCCTCCGCAAGGCTAAAGGATCCCCGCAGGCACAAACTTCCCCCTTGCGTCCAATCGGCCTTTATAATATACTATCACCCATATTTGCACCTTCAAGACATGAAACTACTAAATACAGTCCTGGCCATGGGCTCGGCGATGCTTCTCGCCGGATGCTTCACGCTCGACTCGGCGGATCTCCGCGCGACGGGCGAAGAACACGTCTGCGTGGGCAACAGGGGATGGTACCTGTTCAACATCATCCCGCTCGCTTGCGGCAACGCGTCGGAGGATCCGTTCATGCCCTGGGTGTTCTTCCGCAACGACGTGACTATGGACAAGATACAGCGGCGCTTCATGGACTACGCGAAATTCTACGGCAAGCAGACCGGCGACATGTCGTACTACACGCAGGAGTCGGTGCTGTTCGAGATTCCGGGAACCGACTTCCCGGTGCCCGTGCCCTATCTCCTCACCTACAAGGAAATCCAGCTCTCGGGGGTGCTGAAATGAAGCGCGCCGCCCTTCTCGCCCTTGCTGCCGTCCTTCTAGCGGGATGCTCCACGGTGACCGTCAGCCGCAACGGCCCCACTATGGTCAACATCGAGAACTCCGGATGGTACCTCCTCAACTTCATTCCGCTCGCGTCGGGCAATCCGGCAAATCCCAACGGATTCTCCACGCGCCTGTTCAGCAAGACCGTCACGCTCGAGAACAACATCAAGATGCTCGACAAGGTCATAGAGGACGAAGAGGCGGTCGCGATTCGCGACCTCACAAGCTTCACAATAGACGAACACATCTTGCTGATACTCCTGAAGCGCCACGCATACCACACCAGCGCGCAGCTGCTGAAGGAAGAAGACATGGAAAAGTCCAGCGCCGCAGGCGCGACCAGGGTGATCAACAGAAAGAAGCCGAGTCCCGAAGATGAGAATAGCACGCCATATACAGAGCCTTGAGGGATACGTCCCCGGAGAACAGCCGAAGTCAAAGTCGGTTGTAAAGCTCAACACGAACGAGAACCCCTATCCGCCCTCCCCGAAGTGCGCGGAAGTCCTCAAGTCTTTCGACCTCGACAACCTGAGGCGCTATCCGGACCCCAACTACTCCGAACTCGCGCGCGAGATCGCAAAGCGCTTCGGCACGACTCCGGACCGCGTCTTCGTCGGCAACGGATCGGACGAGGTCCTGTCGCTGTGCGCGCGAGCCTTCGTCGAGAACGACGAGTCGATCGGCTCGCTCGATCCGAGCTACTCGCTCTACAAGACGCTCGCAGCGATAAGGGACGTCAAGTGGATGGGCATGCGCTCCGGCAGGACCTGCGACACCGAGACCGACATAAGGCGTCCCGTCATCGACAGTAGGACGTCGCTTTTCCTGCTTACGAACCCCAACGCGCCGACGGGAGAGTTCCGCGAAATCGAGGACATCGCCGCCTTCGCGCGCAGGTTCAAGGGCGTTGTGCTTGTCGACGAAGCGTACGCCGACTTCGCGCGCGGGAACTGCATGAGCCTCGCCACCGCGCCGACGAACAGGAACGTGCTCGTGATGCGCACCTTCTCGAAGAGCTACTCGCTCGCGGGACTGCGCGTCGGGTTCTGCGTCGGACCTCGCGACCTCATCGAGGCGCTCTACAAGATCAAGGACTCATACAACGTCGACGCCGTCGCTCAGCGCGTCGCACTCGCGGCCTTCAAGGACCGCATCTACCACAGGAAGACTGTTGCAAAGGTAGTGAAGACGCGCAAGGCGTTCGCCAAGGCTCTGCTGAAGCGCGGATGGGACGTCATCCCGAGCGAGGCGAACTTCGTCTTCGCGAAGCCGCCGGAGGGAACCAAAGCGTCGGACGTGTTCGCGTACCTGAAGTCGCAGAACGTGTTCGTCCGCTATTTCCCAGGGCCTCTCACCGGCGACAGACTCAGGATCACGATCGGGACGGACGAGGAGATGAAGAAGCTCCTCGACGCCCTCGATCGGATGAACTGAACTACTTCTCCTTGACCGTCCCCTTGAGGACGGCGATGAAGGCGCTCTGAGGCACGTTGACGTGTCCGAACTCCTTCATCCTCGCCTTGCCGCGCTTCTGCTTCTCGAGGACCTTCATCTTGCGCGTGACGTCGCCGCCGTAGAGCTTCGCAAGGACGTCCTTGCGGAACGGACGGATGTCCTCTCGCGCGATGATCTCGCGTCCGATCGCGGCCTGCACCGGGATCTTGAACTGGTGCGGCGGGATCGTGTCCGCAAGCGCCTTGCACATCTGGATTCCGCGGTTGCGCGCCTTCGCGCGGTGCACCATCGTCGCGAAAGCGTCGACCGTCTCGCCGTTGAGCAGGATGTCCATCCTCACGATGTCAGAGACCTGGTAGCCTGCGGGCTCGTAGTCCATCGACGCGTAGCCGTGGCTCACGGACTTGAGCGTGTCGTGGAAGTCGATGAGGATCTCGTTGAGCGGAAGCATGCAGTGCAGCATCACGCGCTTCGCGTCGATCGTCTCCGTCCCCTCGACCTGTCCGCGGCGGTCCATCACGATGCGCATCACGTCGCCGATCGATTCGGACGGGGTGATTATGCGCGCCTTGAGGATCGGCTCGGAAATCGTCTCGAGCGCCGAGGGATCGGGCATCTGGAGCGGATTGTCGAGGTCCTTCTCCTCTCCGCTCTTGAGCTTGAGCTTGTAGACTACGCCGGGCGATGTCGAGATGATGTCGAGGCCGAACTCGCGCCTTAGGCGCTCCTGGACGATCTCCATGTGGAGGAGTCCGAGGAATCCGCACCTGAAGCCGAATCCAAGCGCGAGAGAGCTTTCGTGGTGGAACGTGAACGCCGCGTCGTTGAGGTGCAGCTTCTCAAGCCCCGCCGCGACCTTCGGGAATTCGTCCGTCGACATCGGATAGATTCCGCAGAAGACGGTCGGATGGATGTCCTGGAACCCGGGAAGCGGCTCCGTCGCGCCGAGGCGCGAGGTCGTCACCGTGTCGCCGATTTTGATCTCGCTCGGATCCTTCACCGTGCCGACGATGTACCCGACTTCGCCGGCGGCGAGCCTTTCAACGGGCTTCTTCGTCGGGGAGAAGATGCCGACTTCGTGGACTGTCGTCGCAACTCCCGAACCCATGAACTTCACGCTCTCGCCGGCCTTGAGGGATCCGTCGACCACGCGCACATACGTAATCACGCCCCTGAATTCGTCGAACACCGAGTCGAACACGAGCGCCCTCAATGGAGCGTCCACGCCTGCGCTCGTAGGCGGCGGGATTCGCTTCACAATCGCCTCGAGGACGTCCGGGCAGCCGACGCCGGTCTTCGCGGAGACGAGGAGCGGATCGTCCATCGGAATCGCGAGGATGTCCTCGATCTCGCGCGAAACCTCCTTCACGTCCGCGCCCGGAAGATCCACCTTGTTCAGGACCGGAACGATCTCCAGCTGCGCGTCCTGCGCGAAGTAGGTGTTGGCGACAGTCTGCGCCTCCACGCCCTGCGCGGCGTCCACGACGAGAAGCGCGCCTTCGCACGCGCCCATGGAGCGCGACACCTCGTACGCGAAGTCGACGTGCCCAGGTGTGTCGAGGAGGTTGAAGAGGTAGGTCTTGCCGTCCTTCGCCGTGTAGTGCATCGACACGGGGTGCGACTTGATCGTGATTCCCCTTTCGCGCTCGAGGTCCATCGCGTCGAGGGTCTGTTCCTTGAGCTCGCGCGCGGAAATAGCGTGCGTGAGCTCGAGGATGCGGTCGGATAGCGTCGTCTTCCCGTGGTCGACGTGCGCTATGATGCAGAAGTTGCGGATGTTGTCCAGTGTCACTTGAGCTTAGCTTCCGTTGCCTTGATCTTGTCCCACGCCTTGTTGTAGAGCTCGTTGACCGCAGGGTCTTCAAAGCCCTTCAGCACCTGTCCGTTGGAGAGCTTGTCGGGTGAGAGGACGATGAGGTTGCGGTAGTCCTCGTCGAGGAGCTCGATTCCGGGACGGACCGGGTTGGGTCCGCAGAGGTACTCCATGTTGACCTTCGCGACTTCGCCGGAGTAGATGTAGTTGATGAACGCGTAGGCGAGGTCCTTGCGGCGGGAGTCCTTCGCGACGACCATCTCGTCGAACGCGATGGTGAAGCCCTCCTTCGGGAGCGCGAAGCCGATGTCGTCGCGCGGAGCCATGCCTTCTTCTTCGTCGCCGACGATGACCTGCGTCGCGTCGGTCGAGTAGCCGTGTCCGATCCACGTCGAGCCGCCGGCGACCTCGGTCTTGTAGCTCTCGGCGTCGAACTTGCGGGAATTGGACTTCCACTTGAGCACCTGAGCGACAGCGGCGTCGATTTCGGCGGGGTCGGTGGAGTTGATGGAATGGCCGAGGGACATGAGTCCGGCGCCGATCACCTCGCGGATGTCGTCGAGGAGCGTGATGCGTCCCTTGAGCGCAGGATTCTCGAGAATCTTCCACGACTCGACGTCCGCACCTTCCGGAATCTTGTCCTTGGCGTACATGAAGCCGGTGTAGGTGACGGTGTACGGCACGCTGTACGCGAACTCGGGATCGATGATCTGCGAGGCGAAGGACTTGTCGAAGTTCGCCTTAACGTTCGGGCACTTCGCGTGGTCGATCTTCTCGATCATGCCCTCCTTCGCCATGAGCGCGACCTGGTAGGAGCTGGGCGTGATGATGTCGTAGCCCGTGCCGCCCGCCTTGAGCTTCGCGTACATGGCCTCGTTGGACTCGAAAGTGTCGATGACTACCTTAACGCCGAGAGCCTTCTCGAAGCCCGCCTGCACGTCAGGGGAGAGATAGTCGGACCATGTGTAGATGTGCAGTTCGCCGCCGTCCTTGCCGCTTTCGGGAAGTGTGTAGCCGCTCGCGTCCGCCGCAGCGAGAGCGTATGGCGCGAGGTCTGTCTCGTCTTCAGAGGCCTGCTGGCATCCGGCGACCATCGCCGCTGCGGCCGCAACGGCCGAGAACTTCATCATCTTCGTCATTCTCTGTTTTTCCTTCCTTGCTTTTCGGTCCGCGGCACATCCGCCGCTTTAGCGGATATTATACCATATTCCGCAATGTGCTATCGTGACGTGGCGCAATTTTACAGGAATGCCGCTTCCAGTAGTAAACTTGATTTTAGTGATAGTTTACCCCTTGTAAAGATTGGCTGTTGTTGAGGGAAGGATGATTCCTCCCTCTTCCCTCACCGGGGAGGGGACCCAAGTTTTGGAGGTTCCTCAATTTTCGCAGGTACTGTCGCCCCTTCCCGACACCCCGCGCGGAATTTCAGAAACTCCGATGGTTAGGGTTCTCGCTACCGCTTCACTGCTCCGCGCTTTTCAACCACGGTCAAGTGACTCCATTCATGGTTTTTATAGCGGCCTTCGGCCGATTTATGCGACGCAGTCGCATCCCAAAACACTCCTGCCGGCACATATACAGTCGTTGTGAAGTGCGAAGCTGCGGAGCGTTAGCGGGAGCCCAAACGCTCGGAGTTAACTTTCTTGCGTTTACTTTCAGAACGTGCGTTTACTTTTGAACGCGGCGCCCCAATTTTACTTTGGGCTGCCGAACCTTTGCGACCCCTGCGCGGTTTTGGAAAAACTCCGACGGTTGATGTTCTCGCTACCGCTCCACGGCTTCGCACTTTTCAACCA
>Ga0129306_1002504_pt1 | contig 16034 bp, 11 predicted proteins | sample P827metagenome_FD_94438 | JGI IMG/M metagenome (GOLD analysis project Ga0129306, IMG submission 94438) | Capybara group fecal microbial communities from Wisconsin, USA - P827 metagenome | ecosystem: Host-associated > Mammals > Digestive system > Large intestine > Fecal | place: USA: Wisconsin...
GAGCAAGCTCCCCACGGACGTCTGTTTATTCAGATCGGCATTACTCGCTATTCCTCGATAGCTCAATGGTAGAGCATTCGGCTGTTAACCGAAGGGTTGCTGGTTCGAGCCCAGCTCGGGGAGTTTCTTATTTTCGGACCTTTAGCTCAGTTGGTTAGAGCAACCGGCTCATAACCGGTCGGTCCTGGGTTCGAGTCCCCGAAGGTCCACTTAGAATCTGCGAAAGCAGATTCTTTTTTTATCTCTTTGTTCTCCCTATACATGATATAATCAGTTTACTATGAGAACTTCCGAGCGTTTTTTGTATATAACCAAGATCATAACCGCTGTGATCATCATCGCCATCGGTCTGGGGGTGCTGTATTATTTCAACATCGACAGATCCAGTCCCTTCAGGTCCGATGCACCGGTGTATATCGATGAGTGGACTGTTACCGATCCGGATGGCAGGACGTTTACTTCGGGGCGTGAATACCATAATGCGGCTGCTTCAAAGGGCACATTTACCATAGTCTCAACTCTTCCTCAGGATATACATGATGATTCTGAGTTCTGCGTGATCATAGGCGGAGATACGGCCGTTTACATCAACGGTGAACTGCGTAATGATTTCTATGAGGACAGAGATATCCCCATCCCCGGCGGATGCGTTAAGAGATTCTATTTCCTGACCCCTGTGTCTCCGGCTGATTCCGGAGCAGAGATACGCATAGAGAGATACAGTGTCTTCAGACGCGGGTATATATATCAGGAGACCTTTGTCTCCGGCGATTCGGGACTGTTCCAGATCCTGATGAGCAAGTACGGTCTCGCGTTCATGCTCGCCGAGATCGTCATGATCTTTTCCGTGGTCATAGTCATCATAAGCATCACGATGAGGCTGATATACAAGCGCCGCATCGAGGTGTTATACGGAGCCATGTCGATACTCATACTCTCCGGGTGGCTCATTACCAATTCATATATCTTCCCTTTTATATACGGACATTATCATGTGGACGGCGTCATGAACTATATGCTGTGTCTGATGATACCGTTTAATCTGGTCTTTTATCTGGACTCATTGCAGGACGGACGTTACCGCAAAGTCATGAACGTGGTGCAGGCTCTCGGTGTTGTCAATATCACCGTATGGCCTTTTCTGCATTTTACGGGCATATATTCATTCCCGAATTCGCTCCTGTATCTGGATGCGATCCTCGGTATCCAGGTCGTCATAGTACTGACCGTATTGATAATCGATTCCTTGCGCGGATTTGCCCGAGAGTACCGATATACAGCGCTCGGATTCATGGGCCTCATGATATGCGGCCTGTTGGAGATCGTGGCCCTGAATTTCATACAGGTGATCAACGGCGATGTGCTGATGCTCGCCGGATTATCCATATTGCTCGCCATGGCTGTGATACAGCAGGTAGCTGACTTAAAGAAGATGAGTGATGAACGGCAGAGGGCCGTTGACATCTCCGAGGCCAAGACTAAGTTCCTGGCCAGCATGTCACATGAGATAAGAACCCCTATCAATTCCGTGCTCGGAATGAACGAGATGATCATTCGTGAGAATAAGGATCCCGTTATCGCAGAATATGCCGAGAGTGTCAGAAGTTCAGGCAAGATGCTTCTGATGCTCGTCAACGATGTTCTCGATTTCTCCAAGATAGAAGCCGGAAGGATGGAGATCACCAGCGCGGACTACAGCTTCAGTGCGCTGCTTAAGGATATCATCCCGATGCTCCGTGAACGTGCGGACAGCAAGGGGCTGGAGTTTAAGACCGACCTTGCCGGAGAAGTGCCTGACGGACAGCGGGCGGACGAATTCCGTATCAAACAGATACTGATCAATCTGATCAATAATGCGATCAAGTATACCGATGAGGGAAGTGTGACCCTCAGTATAGACGGTGAGTATTCGGGAGAAGACGGATACAGGCTCAGGATGCGCGTCAGAGATACCGGACGCGGTATCAGCGATGAGGGCCAGAAGCATCTGTTCGAAGCCTTTACCCGTGCAGACATCAAGAAAAACAGCAATATCGAAGGAACCGGACTCGGTCTGGCAATCGTTAAGAGCATAGTCGACTCGATGGGCGGCGAGATAAGTGTTGACAGCAAGTACGGTGAGGGATCCGAATTCACGGTCAGCCTGCCTGTAACTGTGACTGAGAGATCCGCCGTTAATAAGGAATTCGATCAACCTGCAAAAAAGAAGGCAGCTAAGGAGGATGAGTGCGATTATCGTGCTCCCGAGGCCGCAGTGCTCGCAGTGGATGATAATAAGACCAACCTGAAGATAGTTAAGTACTATATGAAGAGATCCGGGATCGTACCGGATACATGCGACGGCGGACGCAGTGCGGTTGAGATGTGCAAGGCGAAGCACTATGACATACTGCTGCTTGACCATATGATGCCTGAGATAGACGGTATTGAAGCTCTTAAGATCATCAGGACCGATCCGGAGTCGCTTAACAGGGAAACTCCTGCGATAGTGCTGACTGCAAATGCCCTGTCGGGCAGCCGTCAGACCTATCTTGACGCGGGATTTGAGGACTATCTGACCAAACCTCTGGATTGTTCAGTCCTGGAACAGACGGTCAAAAAGTTCCTTCCTGCCGATAAAGTGATGCCTAATTCCGCTGAAACACTTGCAAAATAGCTGTGTTTCTAGTATAATCATAAAGTTCTGTGCCTGCCGGCATGGCGGAATTGGCAGACGCCCGGGACTTAAAATCCCGTGGGTAGTGATACCCGTGCCGGTTCGACCCCGGCTGCCGGCACTACAGTAAGCGCTGCGCGCTGACTGTGATAATTGCGAAGCCCTGCCAATGGTCAGTGCTCCGCAATTACAGTGACAGTTGCGGTTTGCAACATATCCACCTCTGCTCGGGATTCGGACAACTCCGACCTTTCCTTGGCAGAAGGACAACAAAAGAGAAAAGGAGAAAAGAAAAATGATTTCACCCGAAAAGAAAACAGCAATCATGAACGAGTATGCAAGGACCCCCGGTGACACCGGTTCACCCGAGGTTCAGGTAGCAGTCCTGACAGCCAGGATCGCTGAGCTCACTGAGCACCTTAAGGCTAACCCCAAGGACCATCACTCCAGACGAGGCATGCTCAAGATGATCGGTAAGAGACGTGGTCTTCTTGATTATCTGAAGGATAAGGATATCGAGAGATATCGTGAACTCATCAAGAAGCTCGGTCTCAGAAAGTAATGTGTATGAAGGCGGCTTAACCATAGCCGCCTTTTAATAGTAGTACGTTCCGTTTTTCGCGGGACGGGTATCAAGAAGCCTGTATCCAGGCAGAAGGAGAGAAAATGTATAAGACTTACACATTGGAACTGGCCGGACGTACACTTAAGGTTGATATCGGCCGAGTTGGTAAGCAGGCAAACGGTTGTGCTTTTATGCAATACGGAGACACCACTGTTTTAAGTACTGCTACCGCATCAGAGAAGCCCAGGGACGGTATTGATTTCTTCCCCTGCTCGGTAGAGTATGAGGAGAAGTTCTACTCCGTAGGTAAGATCCCCGGAGGCTTTAACAAGAGAGAAGGCAAGGCTTCAGAGAACGCTATTCTTACCAGCCGTGTTATCGACCGCCCTATGCGTCCTCTTTTCCCCAAGGATTATCGTAATGACGTAACCCTTAACAACATGGTTATGTCTGTTGATCCTGCATGTCGTCCCGAGCTTGTAGCCATGCTCGGTACATCCATCGCAACCTGTATTTCGGATATTCCTTTTGACGGCCCCGTAGCCATGACCCAGATGGGTATGGTTAACGGCGAGCTCATCGTTAACCCCGGCCAGGCTGACTGGGATAACGGCGACTTAAAGCTTACCGTTGCATCCACAGCTACCAAAGTCATCATGATCGAGGCAGGTGCCAACATCATCCCCGAGGATAAGATGATCGAAGCTATCTACAAGGCAGACGAGATCAACAAGAAGATCGTTGAGTTCATCAATGGTATCGTAGCTGAGGTAGGTAAGCCGAAGCACGCTTATGAGAGCTGCGCTATTCCCGAGGAACTCTTTAATGCAATGAAGGAGATCGTTCCTCCGGCAGAGATGGAAACAGCCGTATTTACCGATGAGAAGCAGGTTCGTGAGGAGAACATCCGCAATATCACAGCCAGACTCGAAGAGGCATTTGCCGACAACGAAGAATGGCTGGCTATCCTCGGTGAGGCTATCTATCAGTATGAAAAGAAGACCGTACGTAAGATGATCCTGAAGGATCACAAGCGTCCCGACGGCAGAGAAATCAATCAGATCAGACCTCTTGCCGCTGAAGTTGATCTTATACCGAGAGTTCACGGTTCATCCATGTTTACCCGTGGACAGACTCAGATCTGTGATGTTGTAACCCTGGCACCTCTCTCTGAGGCACAGAAGGTTGACGGTCTTGACCCCAACATCACATCCAAGAGATATATCCATCACTATAACTTCCCTTCATATTCCGTAGGTGAGACCAAGGTAAGCCGTGGCCCCGGACGTCGTGAGATCGGTCACGGTGCTCTGGCTGAGCGTGCTCTTTTACCTGTTCTTCCCAGCGAGGAGGAGTTCCCTTATTCAATCCGTGCCGTATCCGAGACATTCGAGTCTAACGGATCCACATCCATGGCATCCACATGTGCATCATGTATGTCACTGATGGCAGCCGGTGTTCCGATCAAGGCTATGGTAGCAGGTATCTCCTGCGGTCTGGTTACAGGCGATACGGACGATGATTTTGTACTGCTTACCGATATCCAGGGTCTTGAAGACTTCTTCGGCGACATGGACTTCAAGGTAACAGGTACTACCGAGGGTATCACTGCTATCCAGATGGATATCAAGATCCACGGTCTGACCCGTCAGATCGTAGAGGGAGCTATCGCAAGATGCCGCGAGGCAAGACTGTTCATCATGGACAACTGCATGAAGCCCGCGATCGCTGCTCCCAGACCGACCGTTAACGAGTACGCACCCAAGATCATCTCCATGCAGATCGATCCCGAGAAGATCGGTGAGGTTGTCGGTCAGCGTGGTAAGACCATCAATGAGATCATTGCCAGATGTGATGTTAAGATCGATATCACTGATGACGGTAATGTATCTATCTGCGGAACCAACCAGGAGAACATGGACAAGGCTCAGAAGATGATTGAGATCATCACCACTGAGTTCGAGCAGGGCCAGATCTTCACCGGTACCGTAGTAAGCATCAAGGAGTTCGGTGCATTCATCGAGTTTGCTCCCGGCAAGGAAGGTATGGTACATATCTCCAAGATCGCCAAGGAGCGTATCAACCACGTTGAGGATGTCCTCACACTCGGTGACACAGTCACGGTTGTATGCCTCGGCAAGGACCGCATGGGCCGCATCTCATTCTCCATGAAGGATGTAGCTCAGCAGTAATCCTGATCCGCTTTGATCTACGCAAGGGATGCTCTTTTCGGAGCATCCCTTTTCTTTGACACTATATCCCGAAAATGTTATTCTAAAATGTAGTGTAATATGCGCAATCATAAGAGGCTGCCATGGAAGTTAGCTCAATCGATTACAATGAACAAAGCCTTCCGGTAGAAGAACAGATCAAGATCCTTCAGAACCGGTATTCACGACTGCTCGACATTCTCGGCGCTGTGGTTGAGAGCCGCAGTCTGGGCGGTGGTGCGCATATAGACCGAATCAAGAACTTCACCAGAGTACTGGCCGAGGAAGTGATGAATTCCTTTCCGGAATACTTCATCAATCCTTATATGGTGGAGGTCATCGTCTCTGCCAGTGTATTCCATGATATAGGTAAGATCACGATCCCCGATGCGATACTCTTTAAGCCAGGACGGCTTACCCGCGAGGAGTTTGAGTATATGAAGATGCACACCATACGCGGGTGTGAGATCCTCGACAGTATTGAGGGAGCGTGGAGTGATGACTTCCGTAAGACGGCACATCAGATCAGCCGTCATCATCATGAGAAATACGACGGTAAGGGCTATCCCGACGGCTTACAGGGTGAGGATATCCCGATAGCCGCACAGATCGTTTCCGTTGCGGACGTATATGATGCTCTGGTATGTGAGAGAGTATATAAGGACGCATTTACCAAGCAGGAAGCCTTTAACATGATCGTATCCGGTGAGTGCGGTATGTTCAATCCCAAGCTCATGGAAGCATTCCGTAACTGCCACGACAGGTTCGAGGAACTCGTGGATGAGTACAGGACCAAGACCGGAGAGATATAATTGAAGATAATCCTCATCATTCTCATAGTGATACTGATCGCGGTCTACTGTATATCCCGGTTTTTCCTGGATATGGTACTGAAGGCCACGAAGACGCGTAAGGAGGATGTGCTGTCACCGCTGCCGTGCAAGGATGAGAAGATCCCCGGCAACGAAGTGCAGAACAGGTTCATCGATACGCGTACCGGGATAAGGGCCGAGGGAGCTGAGTTCGACAGGACGATGACTCCCACCCAGATAGTCAATAAGAGCGGCATGAAGCTCTACGGCCGCTACCGCTTAAGACCCGAGATGACTCATAAGTGGATCATCAGCGTGCACGGATACCGTGATGACCACAGGTTCATGCTCCCGTATGTGATGAGATTCTATGAGGGCGGATTCAATGTGTTCACACAGGACAATCGTGCTCACGGATTAAGCGACGGGGATTACATCTCGATGGGATGGCTGGATAAGGATGACGTCTACGAGTGGATAGACTGCATCCGGCGTATGGATCCCGATGCAGAAGTTGTCGTTCACGGTGTGTCCATGGGCGCAGCAACCACGATGATGCTCTCGGGGCTCAATCATCCGGCGGTCATCGGATATGTTGAGGACTGCGGATACACTACCACCTGGGATATGTTCAAGGTCGTGATGAACAGGGATTACCACCTGCCGACTTTCCCGATCATGAACGTGACCAATCTGATGAGCCGCATCAAGCTCGGCTTTGACTTTAAGAAGTCATCATCACTGGCTCAGATAGCGGGATGCAATAAGCCGATGCTGTTCATCCACGGTGAAAAGGATAATTACATCCCGAATGACATGTGCCACACGCTGTATGGTGCATTCCCCGGAGAGAAGGAAGTATATATAGCTCCGGATGCCGGACATGCGGAGTCGATGGACTACGATCCGGATACATATTTTGAGAAAGTATTTGAGTTCATAAGCAGACTGTGAGTCTGTGAAAATAGATAATGATCCTGAAGGGAGAAGACAATGGGTATTATAGACAGATTTAAGGAAATCATGGCTGCCAACTTCAATGCGATGCTGGACAAGGCTGAAGATCCGGAGAAGATGATCGACCAGTACATGCGTAATCTGGAAGAGGATCTGGCTAAGGTTAAGTCCGAGACAGCATCAGTCATGGCTGATGAGAAGAACGCCCAGCGTAAGGTTGAGGCATGCAAGGCAGACATCGACAAGATGGCCGAATATGCGCGCAGAGCCGTAACCGCAGGTAATGATGAGGAAGCTAAGCAGTTCCTTAAGAAGAAGGCAGATCTGACCGATCAGCTCGCAGTACTCGAGAAGGATTATCAGCTTGCATGTGACTGCTCTGCCAAGATGCGTCAGATGCATGATAAGCTTGAGAGCGATATCTCCTCACTCAAGACCAGAAGAGATACTCTTAAGGCTAAGATTAAGGTTGCAGAGACTCAGCAGAAGCTCAACCAGATCGGTTCCGGACTCGCCAGCGCAGGCAACAACATGGCAGCGTTCGACCGTATGGAGGAGAGAGTCAACCATATGCTCGACGAGGCAGATGCAATGGCTCAGCTCAACTCCACCGAGGATACATCCAATGTTGAGGAACTGACCAAGAAATACGATGCAGATTCCAAGTCAGCTGCAGTTGATGACGAGCTTGCTGCCCTCAAGGCAGAGATGGGGCTGCTGTAAATAACGGAAAGCTTTGGAAGTCATGGAATTAAGTAAATTGCTTAACCCCATGCAACTGGAGGCTGTATATCAGACCGAAGGTCCCGTGCTCATTCTTGCAGGAGCCGGGAGCGGCAAAACCAGAGTTTTGACTTACCGTGTAGCGCACCTTATAGAACAGGGTGTGAGTCCGTGGAACATCATGGCGATCACCTTTACCAATAAGGCTGCAGGTGAGATGAGAGACAGAGTGGAAGACATAGTCGGATCCGGCTCGGAGAGTGTATGGATCGCTACCTTCCACTCTTCGTGCGCCCGCATACTTCGCAGATATATAGACAGACTGGGGTATGATACGAACTTTGCCATATACGATACCGATGATACCAAGAGTGTGATCAGGGAGGTGGCAAAGAAACTTAATATAGATACCAAGCGCATCAAGGAACGCACCATCATGAGCGAGATCTCTTCCGCCAAGAATGAGATGATGGGGCCCGAGGAGTATGCGAGAAGCTACGGCAGTGACTTCGTCCTCGGTAAGATCGCAGAGTGCTATGAGGAGTATGAGAAGACTCTTAAGAAGAATAATGCACTCGACTTTGACGATCTGCTTCTTAAGTGTGTGGAACTGTTCAAAAAAGACGAAGAAGTACTCCGCGGCTATCAGGACCGTTTCAGGTATATCTGCGTGGATGAGTATCAGGACACCAATACCGTACAGTTTGAGTTCGTACGGCTTCTTGCCGATGCCCATCACAACATATGCGTGGTAGGTGATGACGACCAGTCCATCTATAAGTTCAGGGGAGCTAACATACGTAACATACTGGACTTCGAGTATGTATATCCCGAGGCAAAGACCATAAAGCTGGAGCAGAACTACCGTTCAACCTCCAATATCCTGGATGCCGCCAATGCAGTGATAGCGCATAATACCAACCGTAAGGTGAAGTCCCTGTGGACGGATAAGGGGAACGGGGAGACGCTTCATTTTGAACTGCTGGATTCGGCGTGGGAGGAGGCTTCGTACATCACAGAGGACATAGTCAGGGCTGTCAGAAGCGGAGCAGAGTATCGCGACATAGCTATCCTGTACCGCACCAATGCACAATCCCGTGCACTCGAGGAGAGCCTGATCATGGAAGGCCTGCCTTATAACGTGGTGGGAGGCACCAACTTCTACTCACGCAGGGAGATCAAGGATATCCTGTCATACCTGAAGACTATAGATAACGGCAGGGATGATCTGGCGTGCAAGCGTATCATCAATATACCCAAGCGGGGGATAGGTGCGACGAGCGTTATCAAGATCCAGGATTATGCCGATGCACATGGTATGAGCTTCTATGAAGCTGCCTGCAACGCATCATCGATAGAGAGCCTCGGACGCAGTGCATCCAAGCTGACACCTTTTGTAAATACCATCAGGGTCCTGAAGGCTAAGAACGGTGAGCTGAGTCTGACGGATCTGTTTGATGATCTGATGGAAACGATCGGATATGAGAATTACCTGGAGGATCTGAATGAAGAGGATACCGAAGACCGTATCGCTAATATAGACGAACTCCGTAACAAACTCGTGTTGTACGAGGAGACCGCAGATGAGCCCACTTTGTCCGGATTCCTGGAAGAGGTTGCTCTGGTAGCCGATATAGACGGTGTGGACGATGATGACAATAAGATCCTTCTCATGACTCTTCACTCTGCCAAGGGCCTGGAGTTTAAGTATGTATATATCGCCGGCATGGAGGACGGAGTCTTCCCGAGTTCCATGACCATCATATCTGATGACAGGTCCGAGATAGAGGAAGAGAGGCGCCTGGCCTATGTGGGCATCACGAGAGCCAAGGAGCATCTGACTCTTACGGCCGCAAGATCGCGTATGCTTCGCGGAGAGACACAGCATTATCCGATCAGCAGATTTGTGCGGGAGATCCCCGAATCGCTGCTCAGAGCTCCGTTGACTGATAGAGTCAGAGGGATACAGGATGCCCCCAGGGCTCCCGGATACAGAAGTGACGAGCCTGATGTGACGCCTCAGATCAGATTAAAACCCGTGGCGGTCGCAGGTACCCGTCCGCAGTCCAAACCGTATATCCTCCAGGCGACTCAGAATACAGCCCGTATGGCCGGGAGTATACAGGCATCCGCAGGCGGATCGCTCGAATACGGAGTTGGTGACCGCGTCAGTCATTCAAAATACGGAGAAGGCACTGTTCTGGAGATCAAGCCCGGTCCCAAGGATTATCAGGTGACGGTAGCCTTTGACGGTGCCGGTCAAAAGATCATGTATGCGGGGTTTGCTAAGCTAAAAAAGCTGTGATAAAATCATATGTATAGCATTGAGCTTAAATGTCATCGGAGGTGATCATATGACAAAAGCAGAGATTCTTGACAAGATCGAAGACATATATGAGAGTGCCGGCAGCAGGATACCCGATATAGAGATGCTCAGCACCTTAAGCAAGTTCATTAAGAAGGAAAAGGAAGAAGAGGAAGAAGCAGCCAAGAGCTCGGCAGTGATCTGGGTATTTGCGATCGTAGGAGTTATCGTTGTCGTTGCCTGCGTTGCTTACTTCGTATACAGATACTTCGAACCTGATTATCTTGAGGACTTTGAAGACGACTTCGACGATGAGTTCGATGATTTCGACGATGAGTTCTTTGAGAAGGATGAGGACTGATCTATAGGACTTCGCCTATAGCATCCAGCAACCGGTTCACTTCGACAGGCTTGGATATATGTCCGTTCATGCCGGCTTCACGCGCCCTGGCTATATCCTCGTTGAAGGCGTTGGCTGACATGGCCAGTATCGGTATGGTGGACAGGGCTTCATCTGACAGGGCACGGATCGCTTCCGTGGCTTCATAACCATTCATAACAGGCATCTGGATATCCATGAGTATGAGATCATACTTACCGGGTTCAGATGCCTTTATCATATCTACGGCTATCCGGCCGTTCTCGGCACTATCCACTTCGAAACCGTATTTCTGCAGTATCATGGTCTCTATTTCGGTATTGATGGGCTGATCCTCTACGAGCAGGACTCTGCGTCCGGTGTAATCCGGAGTGTTGTCAGTGGTCTCTGCCATATGATCATGACTGTATCTCTCGTCATCAGTGATCTCCAGATCAAGACATACCGTGAATTCAGACCCCTTGCCCTGAGTGGATTCAACATCGATCGAACCGCCCATCAGATCGACCAGATTCTTAGTGATGGCCATGCCGAGGCCGGTACCCTGTATGCGTGCTGCAGTGTTTTCTCTGCTATATGCGTCAAATATCGTCTTAACGAAATCCGGACTCATTCCCGTGCCGGTGTCACTTACGCGGAATTCATATTGTCCCTTATGGATATCATCGGATGAGACTGAAGCGTCTGTGGGAGCGGGGCGCTGTGTGAGCTCTACCGTGACGGATCCGCCCTCCGGTGTGAACTTCAGGGCATTGCTGATCAGGTTGAGCAGTATCCTGCTGACACGGTCTGTATCGCAGATGACGTATCTGTCTCTGATATCACTGTAATCGACCGTGAATGTCAGATGCTTCTCCTTCATCTGGTGTGCGAATATGGTCTCCTGGTCCTTCATGAGCTGTACGAGATCTGCGGATTCGGGGGACAACTCCATCCGGCCGTTCTCTATACGGCTCAGATCCAGCACATCATTGATAATGGACAGAAGATGTCGACTGGAGTAGTCAATCTTCTCAAGATTATCTCTGGCTTCGGCGGGCAGTCCGTCGATATCCTGCGTGATCCCTGCATATCCTATGATGGCATTCATAGGTGAACGAAGGTCGTGACTCATGTTAGAGAGAAAGACAGATTTGGCACGGCTGTTTTCTTCGGCAGCCATACGCTGAAGTTCCGCATCCCGTTCACGGCTGACCATGATGACATAGATACGCAGCAGTATGACGAGTGCGAGCATGATGACGGCGAGCTGTACGAAGCCGCTCAGCTGTATTGTGCGGCCGACCTCATAGACTGCCTGTGCTTTGTTTACTGCCGAGTCGGCAGCTTCCTGTACGGAAGGGACAACTCCGTGATCTGCCATGAGACCGGAATCATAGGTGCTGATATTGTTGATGGCTCTGTTTGCGGCGGTATGAACCGTCTCCCTGAACCAGAGCATGGTTACGAACAATATGATGAAGAAGAGGACCATCCATACGACAGTGGAGTTACCGAAACGCTTCTCCGTATCCCTGCGCATGATCATGTGGAAAGCTGCGAAGCCGCATAAGCTCCAGAGGATCAGGATGAGGTAGCTCTCCGATGAGAGTGCTTCCACGGACCAGAGGTTAGGTATGAGGAAGTAGAGTGTCAGGATGACGGATATGATAAAGCCTATCATGCCGGTGATGCGTATGGGTCTGCAATTCTCTCTGCCGGCACGTTTGAAGGCGGCCAGTGAAGTATATACGTAGGCCAGTGTTGCGCCGATCGTGTTGACATCTACGATCCAGCTGATGGCGGTCCGTCCCATGAACGGTATCGGGATCGATATGAGAGTTAAGAGTATCAGAGTCTTATAGGGTACTCCGGATGAATTGAGCACGGAGAGTCTGCCGGTAAACATCCGCTCTCTGGATATGGAGTAGACGAGCCTGCTTGCCGCTGTCAGATTACCGATGAGTCCGGTCAGGATCGCAGCAGCAACAGACAGTTCCAGGATCCTGAAACCCGTGATTCCCATATGCGTGTATACGGCATGGAATACGGGGAGACCATCGATGCCTGAATAATCATCCAGTGATGAGATATATGAGATCCAGTTTTTGCTCCCTGAGGGAAGTGCGGTCACGGCGATGCATGCAAGCAGAGAGTATGCGATCACGCCGGTGATCAGAGCGGCTGCAAATATGGCAGTGGCCTTTCTTATCGGGAATTTAAACTCTTCCGTGGAATGGGAGATGGATTCAAAACCGACATATGCCCATGGGGCAAGTGCTACGATACGGAATATCTGAAGTGTGCGTGAGGTATCGGGAACATATGCTGGCTGCATGTCGGGCATGGAGATACCGCGTCCTATGAAGATGTAACCGGCGCAGATGACCACGCCGCCGATCAGAATAACAGCCAGTATGGTCTGAACTACGGATGCCGTGCGGCCTCCCGCGAGACAGATCAATGATGAGATGAGCAGCATGATGACTGCCAGGCCCGCCTCGGTCAGATACACGTCAAATCCCGCCACGTGATAATGAGGACCGAACTGCAGGGATCCTCCCAGAAGGTTCTTGCATATCAGAGGGATCGCGGTCGCATTCGCCCAGACGATAGCCATATATACGAGAAGCAGGAACCATGAGCTTAAGAATCCCTGATCGTATCCGAATTCCTTTTTTGCATAGGTGAATGTACCGCCGGCGTCGGGGTAGTGTTTCATCAGGTAGCCGTAGTTGACGCCGATGAGCATGATCATGAGTCCGCCGATGAGCATGCCGAGCGCAGTACCCAGAGGGCCTGCGATGGGAAGGAAAGTAGTGCCGGGCATTACGAACGATCCCCAGCCTACCGCGCAGCCGAACGACAGCGCCCAGGCACCCAGTGGTGTCATGTATTTGATCAGGCTGCGCTGATCGGTATTGTCAGTTTCTGAATGTATGTTCATGTATGACTGTTAGCGGGTTTACGCGTACACCATAAGTATATTTACTTTTTTGCGTGTTTTCAACGATGTATGTGGCGGCTCAAAGCCTCATAGAGTATACTTTTAGTCATGAAAAAGGGAATGGAAAAGATCGGAAAAGTCATACGCACGGACTATCCGAACAAGGGAATCGTGATGACCGATGAAGGCCCTGTCAGAGTGGCTTGTGCCCTGCCCGGTCAGACCGTAAAGTGCGTGATCAAGAAAACGAGGAACGGAAACGCCGACGGGATCCTGAGGGAGATAGTCGAGCGCTCGCCCGTAGAGACTGATCCGCCGTGTCCCCATGCGGGAATATGCGGAGGCTGCCTGTATCAGACTTATCCGTATGAGAGTGAGCTTGATATCAAGGAGGGGCAGGTCAGACGCCTGCTTGAACCGGTGCTGGCCTCTCAGGACACGGAGTACGAGTTTGAGCCTATACTCGCTAGTCCTGTGTCCGGCGGATACCGTAACAAGATGGAGTATTCCTTCGGCGATGCGTATAAGGGCGGACCGCTGGCTCTGGGTATGCACAGGCGCGGGAGCATGTACGATATCGAGACCGTGACAGGATGCTGCATAGCCGATGCCGATTACGGGCGGATCATAGAGGGGACGCTTGAGTATTTCGGCAGCAGGCAGGTGCCGTATTATCACAAGGTCACTCATGAGGGTTATCTGCGACATCTGCTGGTCAGACGGACGAGGAGCGGAGAGATACTGATAGCGCTGGTGACATCGGGGCAGAAACCGTGGACGGCAGGGGCTTCGGGGGCAGACGGAGTGTCTGCCGGATCTGCAGACGGCGGGCTGTCCGGTATGACAGCCGATGAGCTCATAAGCGGTTACCGCGACACGATCCTTGGTCTGGAAAAGGACCATGTTCTCACAGGCCAGATCCGCGGAATCCTCCATATCATAAATGATTCCGTGGCTGATGCGGTCAAGGCAGACCGGATCGACGTGTTGTACGGAGAAGAGTTCATCACCGAGAAATTGTGCGGCCTGGAATTCAAGATATCGACGTTTTCATTTTTTCAGACGAATACATACGGAGCTGAGGTGCTGTACGGCAAGGTGCGCGAGTACGCCGAATCGCTCGGTGACCTCGGGGACGGTGCGATCTATGATCTGTATTCGGGAACCGGCACGATCACTCAGATCATGGCAGGTAATACATCTGCGGAGTGTGTCGGCGTTGAGATAGTGGAGGAAGCCGTCGAAGCGGCAAAAGAGAATGCTGAAAGGAACGGGCTGTCTAACTGCAGATTCATCGCGGGTGATGTACTGAAGGTCCTCGACGACCTGACGGAAAAGCCGGCACTCATCATCCTGGATCCTCCCAGAGAAGGCATCCATCCCAAGGCAATGCCCAAGATCCTGTCGTACGGAGTTGAGCATATCATCTATGTGTCGTGCAAGACAACCTCGCTGGCGCATGACCTGGAGGACTTCCTGAAGGCAGGTTACGTAGTAACGAAGCTCTGTCCCGTGGACCAGTTCCCCCGGACGGGGAATATAGAGGTCGCAACGCTCCTTGAGCGGGTAAGGAACGCAAAGGAGCATATCGAGATCACAATTGATGCTGAGGATTACTATAGGATCAAGGATTCTGAGAAGAAACAGGATGAGTAAGTAACAGATCCATTATATTCTGCCCACGCATTGCGAACAACTGTTGAACATGGTATACTTTAACCATAAACACGCAATGCGAGGTAGCGATATGGATATAGCAAAATCTATAAAAGAGCTGAGAGAAAGTACAGGGATGTCACGCAAGGAGTTTTCAGAGCATACGGGCATCCCTGTTCGTACATTGGAAGACTGGGAAGCGGGGCGGAGAACTCCACCGGAATATATCCCGAGATTATTGGCATATCAGATAAAATTTGAGGGGATATTCGTTGCAAAAAATGAAGTAAAAGAAAAGCGAAATGTATCGGTAATACAAGATGCGGATGGTAATAAGATTGTTGTAATAAATGATATAGTTTTTAAGGGAAAACGTTCCATTGCATGGGAGGATGTTGAAAAATATCTGAAACGTTATGTGGGAGATATTTATCCCATAGCAGAGGATAACGAGATAATCTATATCGGGTCAGAACTTCCGAGTGAATATGCCGGTTCGGTTTACACCAAAAAGCTAAAAGGAGCAGATGCAAAAGCAAAAGCAAATGCTGCTCAGGCAATTCCGGAAATGATTGAGATTGCAACAAATGGTGTTTTTGAAGTAAATCGCAAGGCTAAGCATGGCAGAGATGCAAAAAATGGGTGGTATCGATATGATACAAGGTTTGCTCTGCCTGTATACGGAGATGATGGAAATATTGAGAGATACAACATCTTCCGGGGAAGGCTTTTAATCAGACATGCTTCAAGTGGGAAGAAATATCTTTATGATATTTTGGAAATAAAAAAAGAAACAGGCAAGTCCTGTCAGACCTAAGTCCTACCCGGTGAAAACCCATTTCTTA
>Ga0129306_1002505_pt1 | contig 16033 bp, 14 predicted proteins | sample P827metagenome_FD_94438 | JGI IMG/M metagenome (GOLD analysis project Ga0129306, IMG submission 94438) | Capybara group fecal microbial communities from Wisconsin, USA - P827 metagenome | ecosystem: Host-associated > Mammals > Digestive system > Large intestine > Fecal | place: USA: Wisconsin...
AAAAGTTGGGGCACACCTCCAGGCAGCAGCCGCACATCAGGCACGCGGCCGACTGATAGCGCAGGCCGCGCAGGCGCTCGTCTTCGCGTACTCGTTCGTTCAGCCACAGGTGCATTTTTTTCAGCGACTCAAAGACGACGCCGCGGTCCACGACAAGGTCGCGCACGAGCGGGAACTTGCTCAGCGGCTCCAGCACGACACGGCCGCCTTTGCCGAGGAACGATTTGCATGCCAGCGCGGGGCAGCCGTTTATCAGCATGGCGCACGCGCCGCAACGGCCCGCGCAGCAGCCGCAGTCCCAGGCGACAGGCTCGGCCGGGGCTCCTTTCGCGTCGGTCAGCGGGGTGCGGAGGCTCAGCTCGCGCAGCGCCGCGGCGACGGAATCGCTCGGGCTGCCGCTGTAGATAAAGTCCTGCCAGAACGGTGCGCTTTCCGGATTGCGTTGGCGTTTGACGCGGATGACGACGTTCATGCGTTCTGCGCCTCCTTTACAGGCTCAAATGTCACGACGATCCGATTTCCGTCGGCGCAGGCGGTGCTGTTGGCGCGAAAACGCGCGTCGTCGCGCCAGGGAAAGTCGGTGCGGTAGTGCGCGCCGCGGCTTTCCTCACGGGCCAGGGCGCTTTTCAGCATCGCGCGCGCCAGCAGCGGTACGGAGCCGGTCAGCCCATCAAGCTGGTCAAGTCCGTTTTCCATCGCCGTGCGGTCACGCACCACGCCAAGGCAGGCGCGCGTTGCCTCGCGCACGGTCTGCCACGCCGCCGGGCTGGTCGGTTCGGTGGAAGGAAGAGGCGCGGCATTTGCCGGGCGTTCGGCTTCCGCCATGGCTGTGCGCGCTGCCAGAGCGCCGCCGTAGAGCGCGCCAAGCAGCGAATTTCCGCCCAGGCGGTTGGCACCGTGGTAGAACGAGCAGCACTCGCCGGCCGCGTACAGGTTCGTTATGCCCGTGCGGTGGGCGGCGTCGACTTTGATCCCGCCCATGAAGTAGTGCAGCCCGGGTTCGACGGGGATGGGGTCGCGTCTCGGATCGCGGCGCATATAGGTGAGGCAGGTGTCGACCACGCCGCGCAGTTTACGCTCCATGACGGCGGCGGGAAGTTCGGTCAGGTCGAGGAACACCGCCCCCTCGCGCCGGGCGGCGGCGATCTCGCGCGCGGTAATGTCGCGCGGCATCAGGTTGCCCAGCTCGGGGTATTTTTCTTCCATGAAATACCATTTTTGCCCTTCGCGCAGGTAGAACAGCCGGCCGCCTTCGCCGCGGGCCGCTTCGCTGACCAGGTGGCGCTTGCCGGAAGCGGAGAACGTGGTGGGGTGGTACTGGATGAACTCCAGATCGGCAAACGGCAGGCCGAGGCGGAACAGCTCGGCCGCCGCTTCGCCCGTGTTGGCAAGCGAGCCCGTGGGATCGGGGAACAGTCCGTGCGGACCGCCGCAGGCTATGATGACCGCGTCGGCCGGTATCGCCGCCTGGGGGCCGCCGAAACGCTCGCGCACGATCGCGCCGCCGCAGACAGAGCCGGAAACGAGCAGCGTGACGAACTCGTGCCGCGGCAGGCGCGTGATCGAGCCTTGGGTTTCGCAGCGCCGCGCGGCGTCGATCAGCACAGTCATCACTTGCTTGCCGGTGCTGCTTTGCGCGAACGCCGTGCGCTTTTTCTTCTGTCCGCCGAAGTTGCGCAGGTCGATGTCGCCGCCTGCCATGTTGAACTGCGCGCCCATGGCATACAGCCGCCGCACGATGCCGGGCGCGGCCTCGGTCATGGCCGAAAGCGCCCCGTAGTCGGCCAGCTCGCAGCCGGCGCGGAACGTGTCCTGCGCATGCTGCTCCGGCGTGTCGTCTTCGCCTTTTGTGTTCAGCGCGGCGTTGATGCCGCCTTCGGCCATGTTCGACTGCGCTCGCTCCGACGGCTGTGTCGAAACAAGCACGGCTTCGCCGCCGTTTTGCGCCGTTTCCAGCGCGGCGGCCAGTCCTGCCAGGCCTGCGCCGATGATGAGTACTCTTTTTTTGGCCATTTGCCCCACCGCCGTCACAGCCACTGCCACATGAGGTAATAGACCGTCAGCGCCGCGGCGAAAAACAGCAGCAGGGCAGCCAGAAACAGCAGCGCGCCGTCGTGTCTGCTTCGCCATCCGGGCACGCCCAGCGACACCAGGAGCGGCCCCAGGCCGGCCAGAGCGTGCACGGCAAGAGCCGCGGCCATAGCCAGCTCAACGGCAAAGCGCGCGGCCGTGAACTCAAACAGCACAAACTGTCCCGAGCGCACGCGCCCAAACGCGCCCATGTGCAAAACCAAAAGGAAGATCAGCGCAATGCCGCTTACGCGCACGGCCCAAAAGCGGGCGTTTTGCCGGAGATAGAGTTTTCCGCCGCGGGCAGCTTTGATCGTGCGCGCGCCAAGCCACAGGCTGAGGACCGCGTGCAGCGCCGCCAGCGTCGTTGCGCTCCAGGCGACACATTTGCTCATGCCGGCGTTCAGTTCCAGCAGCATGAAGCTGCCGCTGAGGCCGTGCCAGACGATCAGGACCGCCAGCGCGGCGGTGACGAGGGCGTTCAGTTTCCTCACGGGCGTTTCCTCCTTTCAGGCGGACAGGGCAGATGCAGCGGGGCTGCGCCCAGACGCTCGATGTCGCTGCGCAGGATGGTGCGCCGCGGGGCAACGAAGATGTCGCACTTTCCCGCCAGGGCCTTCGACCTCAGCAGCGCTGGGCTGCACATTGAAAGCGCGACGCGGAACCCTGCCGCCTCAAGCCGATTTTTTAACATCCGCGCCAAACCGCCAAGATCCGTGTCGCCATCTTCGCAGGCCAGTCTCAGCCGCGGCGAGCCGGACACGCGGGGCTGTTCGCCGTTCAGCGCGGCGCGCGCGGTTGCCCGCAAAGCGCTGTCGGCAAGACCTTTTGAGCGCGGCGGCAGGCCGAGCAGGTACACGGGATCTTCGCGCCTGTGCCTGTGCTTTCGGGAAGCTCCTGACACCGCGTCGAGTGAGGCGCGATACCCCAGCCCCGAGACAGCGATCAGTATGAGCGCGGCGGCGACGGCCGCACAGCGTTTTTTGTTCATGGCAGGCTCCTTTCCGCGGCAACGTGATAGCTACGTTTAACATGAATATTGTACCGCAAACGGCGGATTTTTGCCCTTGTTTTTGCGCGATATCGTCGTCATATCGCCGGTGAAGCGGAATCGTCGGTTCACTTGATCGGCCATTGACAGATGGCGGCAACGTGATAAACTACGTTCACGTAATTAGCTCAGGCTAATTAATTATAGCAATATTGCTCTAACCGTGCCGCACATGAAAGCGCGGTCTTGAGCAAAGAAGGAGGTGCGCTCGTGCTGCCATTGACGATGTGCCGCGCCGGAGAGACGGTTTTTATCAAAAAGATCTCCGGCCGCGACGAAGTGCGCCAGCATCTGGCCGAGCTCGGTTTTGTCGTCGGCGAGAAAGTGACGGTGGTGTCCGAGCTTGGGGGCAATCTGATCGTGCAGGTGAAGGAGAGCCGCGTGGCTCTCAGCAAGGACATGGCCTGCCGCATCATGGTGTAGTACGTCATAACTTACGGGGGAGGAAGGAACATGAAGACACTGAAAGATGCCGCTATCGGCGAAACGGTCACGGTCAGGCGCATCCACGGCGAGGGCGCGCTCAAGCGCCGCATCATGGATATGGGCATCACCAAGGGCGTGCAGGTGTTTGTGCGCAAGGTGGCGCCGCTGGGCGATCCCATCGAGCTGACGCTGCGCGGTTATGAGCTGTCGCTGCGCCGTGCCGACTGCGAACTGATCGAAGTGGAAGACTGACGCCTGATAGTTCAGGCAAACAAAAGTGGGGGGAACGAACACAATGACTGTTAAACTTGCTCTTGCCGGCAACCCGAACTGCGGCAAGACCACGATGTTCAACGACCTGACCGGCAGCTCGCAATACGTGGGCAACTGGCCGGGCGTCACCGTCGAAAAGAAGGAAGGCACCCTGCGCGGTCACGACGCGGTGATACAGGACCTTCCCGGCATCTACTCGCTGTCGCCGTACACGCTGGAGGAGCGCATTACACGCACGTATCTGGTGAACGAATCTCCCGACGCCATCATCAACATCGTCGATGCCAGCAACCTGGAGCGCAATCTGTATCTGACCACGCAGCTGCTGGAACTTGGGCTGCCGGCGGTGATGGCGCTCAACATGATGGACGTGGTGCGCAAAAACGGCGACCGTATCGACACGGCCAAGCTGTCGGCCGCGCTGGGCATCCCCGTGCTGGAAACGTCGGCTGTGAAGGGCGAAGGTTCGCTGGCCGCCGCCGAAGCCGCGATCCGCGCCGCTTCCGAAGGCATCAATGGCGAGGCGCCGCACATCTTCCAGGGCGAAGTTGAACACGCCATCGCCCACATCGAGGAGTCGATCGAAAACCTGGTGCCCAAGGCCGCGCTGCGCTGGTACGCCGTCAAGCTGTTCGAACGCGACGAGCAGGTGCGCGATATGCTGAACCTGCCTGCCGACCTGTGGGCGCACCTTGACGCGCATATCAAAGACTGCGAGAACGCCCTCGACGACGACGCCGAGAGCATCGTCACCAATCAGCGCTACGCCGCCATCGCCAAGATCATGGAGACCTGCCTGGTCAAGGCCGACCATCCCGGCGGCACCACCTCGGACAAGATCGACCGCGTGATCACCAACCGCGTGCTGGGACTGCCCATCTTCGCGCTTGTGATGTGGGCCGTTTACTACATTTCGGTCACGACCGTGGGCACGTGGGTGACCGATTACACCAACGACGTGATCGTGGGCGAGTGGGCGCAGGGCAACATCGGCGCGTGGCTGGAAAGCCTTTCCGTGGCGCCGTGGCTTCAGGGTCTGATCGTTGACGGCATCGTCGGCGGCGTGGGCGCGGTCATCGGCTTTGTGCCGCAGATGTTCGTGCTGTTTTTCATGCTGGCCATCCTGGAGGACTGCGGCTATATGGCGCGCGTGGCCTTCATCATGGATCGCGTGTTCCGCCGCTTCGGCCTGTCGGGCAAGAGCTTCATCCCCATGCTGATCGCTTCCGGCTGCGGCGTGCCCGGCATCATGGCCAGCCGCACGATCGAGAACGAGCGCGACCGCCGCATGACCATCATGACCACCACGTTCATCCCCTGCGGCGCGAAAATGCCCATCATCGCGCTGATCGCCGGCGCCCTCTTCCCCGGCCAGTCGTGGGTGGCCCCGTCGGCCTACTTCCTGGGCGTGGCGGCCGTCATCACCAGCGGCATCATCCTCAAGAAGACGCGCCCGTTCCAGGGCGACCCCGCGCCGTTCGTCATGGAGCTGCCGGCGTATCACGTGCCCTCGGCGACGAACGTGCTGCGCAGCACCTGGGAGCGCGGCTGGAGCTTTGTCAAGCGTGCCGGCTCGGTGATTTTGCTTTCGTCGGTGCTGATCTGGTTCGCCAGCAGCTTCAAGATCGAAAACGGCTCGCTGGTCATGGTGGAAAGCATCGACGCCTCCATGCTGGCCGCGCTGGGCAACACGATCGCGCCCGTGTTCGCGCCGCTGGGCTTTGGCAACTGGCCTTCGGTCGTGGCTACGGTCATGGGTCTGGTCGCCAAGGAAGAAGTGGTGGCCGTGTTCGGTGTGCTCTACGGCGTGGCCGGCGATGCCATGGAACTGGTGGACGCGGGCGAGTTCGACAAGCTGGCGCCCATCGCCGCGCACTTCACGGCGCTTTCGGCGTTCTCGTTCATGGCCTTCAACCTGCTGTGCGCGCCCTGCTTTGCCGCTGTGGGCGCCATCAAGCGCGAGATGAACAACGGCGCGTGGACGTGCTTCGCGTTCTTCTACATGTGCGCGTTCGCTTACTACGTGGCGTTCATGATCTACCAGCTCGGCCTGTGGGCGACCGGCGCCGGCTTCACCGGCCTCACCGGCACGGCCTGCGCGATGGCCGCGCTGATGCTTGGCGCCCTGCTTTGGCCGCACAAGGACTAGTATGAACCTGCCGACGTTTGTCGCGGCGCTTGCGGTGGCCGTGCTGCTGTATTTCCCCGCGCGCTACCTGTGGCGCACGCGCGGCCAGGGCTGCACGGGCTGCGGCAGCGGGTGCGAAAGCTGCGGCGGCTGCTCGCGGTGCGGCGGATGCCATAGCGGCGGGGCTGAAAAATACGATCACTGATAAAAAAATTCTTCCGTTCGCAGAAATAACGAGCGGAAGAATTTTTTTGTGGTCAGAAAATAATATTATTATCGAATAAACATGCAAATGCTTTGCAGGGGCTCATCCCATGCGTCCGCCCGTTTTTTCCGTCTGGTTGCAACGCAGAGTCGGGCGGCCACGCGGGGCCTTTTTGGCAAACGCGTTCTCAGCCGTTTGATCCGCGTTTCGTATCAGCTCCTGCCGGCGCTTTGGCATCAGTACCGTTTGGTCTGCACCGGCGCGTCGCCCAGCACGCCGTTAAAGAACGAAAAAAGCGCGCTTTTGGCCATGCGGTAGCCCTGCGGAAAGTTCATGTAGCCGCTGGCGTCCACCGTGCTGCCGTCGGCGAAGACGATGTGCACGCCAAAGCCGTCGCCGTCAAGCACATGAGGATTGGCGCCGCGGAAGCCGTCCCACGCTTTCAGCCCCAGCTCGTCGGTCAGCGCGCACAGCCGCGCGTACTGAGCGGGCGAAACTTTGGCCTCGCGCGTCTCGTTCGGGTTTTTCCACTTCAAAGTCATCGTGGCGCGCTGAAAGTCATAGCTGATGCAGTGAGCGATCGACGAACCGTTCGTGGAAAAGAAAAAGCTTTTCAGGTCATCCGCGGCGTGGGCCGACGCCGCGCCAAGCAGCAGCACCGTCAGGGCAAACAACAGTTTTTTCATGAGAAAGCCTCCTTCAAAAAGAATACTCTCGATGCGCAAATTGTACCGCATTTTCGCTCATCATGCCTCACCCAAACGGACGGGCGTGGTATACTGAGTAAACGATGATAAAATACGTCATCTCCTGCGAAACACTGCCCGAGGGCCCCTCCAACGTACCAAAGTACGCCCAGGCGCGCCCTTTTCGGGCAGGGTTCTTCGGAATCTGGCGCATTTTCTCAGGTTTCCTATGCGCTGGCTGTTTTTCAGCATCATGTTTCGGTCTTTCCCTGGATGTTAATTCTTTGGAGGTGCATTGTTATGAAGGTCACCGTCTGCGGCGCCGGGCCCGCCGGGCTGGGCATGGCCGCCAGTCTGAGCAGCAGCGGACACGCCGTGAAGCTGTACGAATTTCCCGAGTACGAGGCCAAGATCGCGCCGTTTCGAGCCGTTCCCGTTCTGCGCAGCGTGGGGCGCGTCCCCGGCGACTGGCCGCTGACAGGCGTCACCGCCGACCCCGCCGAAGCTCTGCGCGATGCCGAAGTCGTTTTCGTCGTCATGCACGCGGCCGCGCACAAACGGCTGGGCGCGCTGTTTGCCCCGTATGTGCGCGCGACTCAACTTTTTGTGCTGTGTCCGGGCTATGTGGGCGGCGGCGTCGAACTGACAGCGGCGCTGACTCAAAACGGCGCTCCGTGCCTGCCGCCGTATGCGGAAGTCTCGTCGCTGCCCATTACGGCCAACATGAGCGGCAGTGCCGTGGAGATCAAGGCGTGGAAACACGGTTTTTCCGTGTTCTGTCCGCAAAACCTGCGCACGCATCCGGCCGTCGCGTGGCTGGAAGAACAGCACGGCCCGCTGAGTTACACCGAGTCGCCCATCGAGCCGGGGCTGAACGAGATCAACATCGTCGTGCACTGCGTCACCACGCTGCTGAACCCATCGCGCGTTGACGGCGGCGCGCCGTGGACGTTTTACCGCGAGGGGCTGTCGCCTTCGGTGGTGCGCGTTATCGAAGCCGTGGACGCCGAGCGCGTGGCACTTGAGCGGGCGCTGGGGCTGACGCCGCGGCGGCTGACCGATATGCTGTGGCAGTTTTACGGCGACCAGGGCATGGCGCGCCCCGAAGACGGGCTGTATAAGCAGCTTTCCACGTTTGAGTCGTTCGCCACGGTACCCGGGCCGCTGAGCTGGGAACACCGCTTCATCAGCGAAGACCTGAGGTGCGGCATCGTGCCGATGTATCACCTGGGTCGGCAGAAGGGCCTTGACATGCCGGCCACGCGCGCCGTTATTGCGCTGGCGTCGGCGTACACCGGCCGCGACGAGATGAGCGAGGGCCGGCGCGTCAAACTGTGAAAGCCGGACCGTGAAACATTTGTACACACCGCCATGACTAAAGCGAAAAGCCGATCCCACCGCCGGGACCGGCTTTTTTTTGCGGCCGCAATGCTCATCCGCGAAAAAGCAAGACCGAAACAGCACAAAGCTGCAAGATAGCATAAAATAAATGATATAATACCTGCGGCGTGCGCGAAAACAAATTTGCGCCGAGAAAAAGGTTCCACGTGGAACATCATCAGCGAGACAAAATAATTTTTCGCCGCACAATGTTCCACGTAGAACACCACGTAACGCGTGAAATAAATCGATCATCATAAAAAACGATTTTATTTGTGTTAAGGAAACGCAGATTTATTCGCCCATGCCCTGCCGGCTCTTTTGCCGCCTGACTGCGTCGAAGCTCGCTCTGAAGGACGAGTTTCGCGTCGTCTACATAGCACCGCGATGCCTCTTCGCTTCTCTTTGCCAGACGACGAAATCCCTCGACAGGTCATCGGGCTCATTGAATCAGCGTCTCCTAAAATTTAAAGTCTGATGCGCGTACAATTTAAAGTTCGACGCCCCGAAATCGTAAAGCGCAAGTCGCAACGCAGCCGCGCCGCCGGTGCGAAAACCGCGCGTCCCGCTCGTGCGGGAGGTGTCGCTTCTGCTATAATCAAGACGAACCTTTTTAACGGGGAGTGAATGATTATGAACGAACAAATGCGTATCAACGACTGGCTCGATCGCTACGGACTGGCTTCGGGGGCGCTGCCGAAGGGGCCGCGCAACGCCATAACCGACGTGGCAGGCGTGCTCGTGGGGCACGTCACACTGGCACAAGGCGACGCGCAGACGGGAGTGACGGCGGTCGTTCCCGCGCCGGGGAGCCTTTTTCAAAACAAGCTGATCGCTGCCTCGCACGTGATCAACGGCTTTGGCAAATCGGCGGGGCTGGTGCAGATCGACGAGCTGGGCACGCTGGAAACGCCCATCGTGTTGACGAACACGCTGAGCGTGGGCGATGCGTGGAAGGGGCTTTCGCGGTGGATGATCGACCGCGAAAGCGCGATCGGCCGCACGGCCGGCACGGTCAACCCTGTGGTGTGCGAGTGCAACGACAGCTTTCTCAACGACAGCCGCGCGCAGTTCGTGACGCCGGAAATGGTCGATCAGGCGCTGGCGGCCGCTGGGGCAGATTTTGACCTTGGCGCCGTGGGCGCGGGCCGCGGCATGAGCTGCTATCAGTTTAAAGGCGGCATCGGCACGGCCTCGCGCGTTGTGACGGCGGGCAGCAGATCGTACACGCTGGGCGCGCTGGCGCTCACCAACTTTGGCGAGATGGCCGAGTTCACGCTTGGCGGCCAGCCCTCGGGGGCGGAGGCCGACGCGCTTTTCAAGGCCGAACCGCTGAAGGAACAAGGCTCGTGTATCGTGATACTGGCGATGGACGCGCCGTTCACAGCCCGGCAGCTGAAGCGGCTGTGTAAGCGGGCCACGGCGGGCATCACGCGCACGGGCTCGACGATCGGGCACGGCAGCGGCGAGATCGCGATCGCCTTTTCTACCGCGCAGCGCGTGCCGATGGCCGCTAAAGGCGAACTGACGCTGCGGGCGATGAGCGACAATGACGCCAACCTGTTTTTCCGCGCCGTGATCGAGGCGGTGAACGAGTGCGTGATCTCGTCGATGCTGGCTGCCGATACGGTGACCGGTCGGGCGGGGCACACGCGCCGGTCGTTACGCGAGTTCGCCGGCCGCGTGGCGGGACTGCCGGCCGCGCGGTGAACTGTGGGGACGGCTAAAACTCAACCAACATATAAAAATAAATATATTTTATAATCAAAATATCATAAGCAGTTCCCAGCTTTGTCGGTACATACATCTCGTGGGGGAAAATTACGTCCGGGCACGAGATTTTTTGCGCGAGCTGCGTGATGAAAAAATGTTCCACGTGGAACACCTGCGAACTTTTGCGCGTGATGTTCCACGTGGAACAATTTTTTCATTCGCTTCAAAAAATTTTTCCGGTGAAGCATGAAGATTTTTAAATATATATTACAATAAATATAATCTTTGTGTCCTTTGCGTCTTCGCGCCTTTGTGCTGGTTTCGGTTTTGCCTTGCCACTGCTTCTGAACCTTGGCTTGACAATCTTGCGAAAACGGCGGCGGTGCGTTACGATAGTGCCGGATTCTTTTAGATCTTTTAAGGAGGACTGATCGTCATGAACTTGAAGGAAAAAATCGCCGCTGTGGTCGACCGCATCGCGCCGGAGCTGATCCAGCTGAGCCACGACGTGCACGACAACCCAGAACTGGGCATGCAGGAGTACAAAGCCTGCGCCTGGCAGGTGGCGCTGCTGCGCAAACACGGCTTCACTGTGGAAGAAAAATTCTGCGGCTTCGACACGGCCTACAAAGCCTACAAGGGCACGCTCGGGGCGGGGCCGCAGATCGCGTTTTTGTCCGAGTATGACGCGCTGGCCGGCATGGGGCACGCGTGCGGGCACAACACCATCTGCGCCTCGTCGTGCGGCGCGGCCATCGCACTGGCCGAGGCGCTGGAAGGTCAGGAGGCGTGCGTGCTGCTGTTCGGCACGCCGGCGGAGGAGACGCTGGGCTGCAAGGTGGCGATGACCGACGCGGGCGCGTTCGACAACGTTGACTGCGCGATGATGATGCACCCCGCCCCCGACATCAACCTGGTGGGGCGCGGCGGCCTGGCCTGCACTGGCGTCAACGTGGAGTTCTTCGGCAAGGCGGCGCACTCTTCGGCGCCGATGAAGGGCATAAATGCCTTGGCTTCCACGATCGCGCTGTTCAACGCCGTCAACGCTCAGCTGCACCTGTGGCCGAACATGAGCAAGTGCAACGGCATCATCACCGCCGGCGGCACGGCCTCCAACATCATTCCCGACTACAGCCGCTGCCGCTTCACGCTGCGCGCCGAGCGCAAGAACCAGATTTTGCCCATGTACGACGACATGGTGCGCATGGCGAACGCCGCCGCGGCGATGACCGGCGCCAAAGTGAAGATCGAGCACGACACGATCATGGCCGAGCGCTACTGCAACCGCGTGCTTGACGAAGCGTTTGCCGCCAACATGGAAACATTGGGCGAACACTGCCAGTGGCCCGATCCCGAGTTGATGAACGGCTCTTCCGACATCGGCAACGTGTCGCTGGTCGTGCCGGCTATCCATGTGTACCTGACGCTGAAAGCCGGCGTCACCAGCTCGCACACGCCTGAGATGCGCGAGGCGGCGAGGTCCGCCCGCGGCGACGAAGTGGTGCAGCTGGCGGCCAAGGGGCTGGCAATGACCGGCGCCGACGTGTTCAGCTCGCCCGAGCTGCGCGCCGCCATGCGCGCCGAATACGAAAAGACCGCCCTGCCCAACAAGTGCTGAGGCGGCGGGCGAACGTAAAATCGAATCCAGCACGAAGACGTAAAGACGCGAAGGAGTTGTTCTGGCGCCGCCGGGCCTAAAAAGATTTGTTCGTGTCTGTACGCTGGCTTTGGATCAAAACTTAAAACAGCAAGGAGGAACCTATCATGATCGGAGAAATCGCACTGAACGCCATCGCGGCGAAAGAAGAGCTGTTTGCCGGGCACGCCAAAAAGATCTGGGACGCGCCGGAGACGGCCTACAACGAGACGAACACCTGCGCGATCACAGCCGAGCTGCTGCGCGGGCTGGGCTTTACGGTAGAAACGGGGCTGTATGGGATGCCCACGGCCCTGCGTGCCGTTCGCGGCAGCGGAGCGCCTGTCATCGGCTTTTTGGGCGAGTTCGACGCGCTGCCCGGCCTCAGCCAGAAGGTGAGCACCGTCAAAGAGCCTGTGCGCGAAGGCGCCCCCGGCGAAGGCTGCGGACACAACCTGCTCTGCGTGGCGCCGCTGGCGGCCGCCTACGGACTGGCTGAAGAGCTAAAAGCGACTGGCAGGCCCGGCACGGTCGTCTATTACGGCTGCCCGGCCGAGGAGGCGCTGACGGGCAAGCCGTTCATGGCCCGCGGCGGCGCCTTTGCCGAGCTCGACCTGGCCTTTTCGTGGCACGGCGGTTCGCACAACAGCGTGGGCTACGGCACGATGACGGGGCTGAACAGCGCCAAGTTCCACTTCACCGGCCGCACCTCGCACGCCGGCGGCGCGCCGCACATGGGACGCTCGGCGCTCGATGCGGTGGAGCTGATGAACGTGGGCGCCAACTACCTGCGCGAGCATGTGACGATGGACACGCGCATCCATTACGTGATCACCGACGGCGGCATGGCGCCCAACATCGTGCCGGAAAGGGCCAGCGTGTGGTACTTCGTGCGCGCGCTCGACCGCGCCTATCTGGAAGACGTGTACCGCCGCCTCATCCTCTGCGCCGAGGGCGCGGCCCACATGACCGAGACGAAGATGGAAGTGGAGTTTTTGGGCGGCTGCTATCCCACGCTGGAAAATCATGTGCTCGTCGACCTGGTGCACGCGTGCATGAACGAGGTGGCTCTGCCGGAGTGGACGCCGGAAGAACTGGCCTTTGCCGAGGCGCTCAACAAAAATAATCTCAACTACGAGGCCGCGAAAAAGTCGCCCGCCTGGAGCGGCGAACTGAGCAGCCGTGTGGAGCCGATCGACGCCAAAAACGGCTTCGGCAGCACCGACGTGGGCGATGTGGAGCACATCTGCCCCGGCATCATGGTGCGCACCGCCGCGTGGAACAGCGCCGCGCCCGGCCACAGCTGGCAAATAACGTCGTGCGCCGGCAGCAGCATCGGCACCAAAGGCATGATGTACGGCGCGCGCGTCATCGCTCTGGCGGCGGCCAAATGCGCGGCCGATCCTGCCATCGTCGCCGCGGCCAAGGCCGAGTTCGACAAAGCTGTCGGCGGCACCCCGTACCATTGCCCCATCCCCGCCGACGTGCCCGTGCCGATGCCGAAGAAGTAGTTGGACACCCTGCACAAAAATCCCCCTTCCGGACCTGAACGTAAGTCTGGAAGGGGGATTTTAGTGTGTTCGTTGTCCAAAAAAGTCTAAAAGAGGATCTGGACCTTTCTGCTCGGCCGCCCGGTGCGATGGTGATCCTCCTGTCCTGTGATCCTGAGGCAGCCGGCCGATTCCAGTTTTTGCAGGATGCGGTTCATACTTCTGGGGCTGATGCCGTAGAGGCTGGCAAGGTCGGCCGGCGTCTGCGAACAGCTGCCGCGGACTTTGAAGATCTGCTGGAGCCTGCTCAGCGTCTTCACGCTGAGGCCGGTCTTTTCGGAGATGCGGTCGATCTCGTCGGAGGCTGAGGCTGATTCGCTCCCTGCGGTTTTGAGGAAGATCGGACCGCTGCTGTTTGAGCCGGGGCCGGAGATGTACAGGCAGTCAGCCGGACTCACTTTTGACATGAGGCGGGCGCGCTCCGCATTTAATCGGGCGTCTTCGATGGAATCGCTGATGCCTACGCCGATGAAGGTCCTGTCGGCAACTTTGCTGCCGGTGAGCGGGGCGAGGATGTCGAAGTTCTTGACGAAATTTCCCGGATTCTGCGTCTGCGATCTGACGCAAAAAACATAGAACTTGCCGTTTTCGCCCGCTACGGCAGTACCGCCGAGACGATGGGCGAGAAAGTGGACCAGCTCGCTGACGCGGGTCTTTCGCGAAAGCAGTTCTAATTCGCCTTTGCCGCTGATAGAATAGTCTTCGTGGAGCTGCACCTCCAATGCGACCACGACGAATTCGTCGGTGGCACGCTGCGCGAGCTGATGACGCAGCATGAGCATCGTGATCTTTTCGAGATATTGTTCGGAAAAGCGCGTCCTGCGTATGCAGGGAATGTCCTCCTGTTTGAGCTGGCGATACGCGGCGCTGTTGCCGACCACGCAGCAGCTCGTTTCGCCGGAGAGGAATTTGCGGCGGTGGTATTCGTACAGGTAGGTGCTGTAATCGTCCTCGTGACGATACATCTCGTCTGAGATGCACACGCCGGAGAGCGTGCTGAAGTCGTAACCGATCGCGCCGTACGCTTCCGTCAGCAGATCGCGGTTGTAGCACGCGTCAAAGCTGATCCGGCCGATGTCATAATATCCCTCCCGCTCGATCAGCAGGAGCGTGCAGGCGAGTTCCGGCGTCGTGATGGCCGGAAAATCCCAGGGGATCAGAGGCTTGAGATGGCGCGAAACGTACGTGTAGATGCTCACGCCGGTAAACAAGACAGCGTTCAGACTTTTTTGTTTTTCGTCAAGCAGATGGACCGCTTCGGGATAACTCGTATAGAACATGGGGAAAAGCTCGATATATTTCATTTTTTTTGTGACGATGTTCATGACCCAGGCGACGGAATCTTCCGCACCGATGATCCCGAGTTTCATTATTTCACCTCCCCTCACGGCCGGATCGAGGCTTAAAGAATTTTTGGCATTATTCTATCACCAAAAAAGACTGCCCAGACGGCGCCGCTTTCGTTTCGCAAAATTTTCAGCTCCAACTGGTCAAGTTTTGAGCTGAGGAGAAGCCGGTCGGGCGAGATGAAGCGGTGCGGCAGGTGCTGTCCGTTGAGCGTGAGAGTCAGTTCGTCTCCCTGCAGGGCTATGGTCAGTGTTTTGCGCGCGCCTTCGACGATCTCGTACGTTCCCGCTATCGCCTTTGTTAGCGCGTGGGAAGGCGCGTGATCCGCCGTCTGGGGCTTCTCCTGGGGAAGTCCCATCTGCCACGACAGCGCCGTTTTGCCCAACAGATGCACCGGCGTTTCGGACGTGTTGCACAAGATGATGACGCCGATGCCGGCTTCGGGGGCCCAGCTCAAATGCGACGAAACGCCCGGCAGCGTTCCCAGGTGCCAGACTGTTTTTCTTTCCTCAAGGCGGGCGATCATCAGGCCGAAACCGTAGTGCTGTCTGCTGCGGAAGGGAACGCGCTCCCTGGTCATCTCTTCGGCGCGGCCGGGCTCGATGAGGCACGTTCCGTCAGCAAGACGGCCTTTGTTCATCAGCATCGCGAGATAGCGCTTCATATCCCGAAGAGTGGATTTGAGCGCCCCGCCGCCCATCAGCGCGAAAGCGTTTTCATAATAGTTCTTGTGAGGTGTAAGGTGCCCTTCTTTGTATGAGTAAAGTACGGTGATATTTTCCTCGCGGCCTGTCCGCTCAAAATCACAGAATGACCGTGTCATATCGAGCGGCTTAAGGATCGCCTCTTCGATATATTCAGCGTAGGACGAGCAGCCTCCTTTCTGCCTGACGATCTCAGAAAGCAGTCCATAGCCGTCGTTGCAGTAACTGAAAAGTTTTTCATTTACCGGCATCCGCGGTGAGCGCAGAAGCCCTTCGGCCGTTTTTCTGCCGGCGTACTCGGCAAGCCGCGGGTCGCGGGCGGGATCGTATTTTCCGTCCTGCCAGATGCCGAGCTGTCTTTCGGCACGTTCGACTGTCAGGCGTTCCCGAGGCAGAAAGCCGGCGCTGTGCGACATGAGATCGGCGACAGTGACGCCGCGGGAACGCTCGCCCCGGAAATATTCCAGGTGATTCGATGCCTCATCGTCTGCGGAGATGAGGCCGCGCTGCGCGAGCTGCTGGAGCGCGCAGCAGGTGAACGACTTGGTGAGCGAGGCGATGCCGAAGATCGTGTCCTCATTCACAGGAAGTTTGTTCTCCTCATCCCGGTACCCGTCATATGACTCATATAGCGCATTACCTTTGGCGTCGATGACCGACATTGCCAGTCCCTTGACGCTGTATTCCCCGATCAGCTGAGCTTTGAACGATTCAAACTGCTCCTGACGGCGTGTCACGTTCCCGTGGTCAGACAAAAATCCCGCCTCCCCGATTATGAAGAAGAGGAGCCGGAAGGCTCGCAAAACTGCTGAGTACGGCTCCTCTGTGTTTATCTGTATGAACTGTGATGCTTCTAGAACGGTC
>Ga0129306_1002508_pt1 | contig 16005 bp, 17 predicted proteins | sample P827metagenome_FD_94438 | JGI IMG/M metagenome (GOLD analysis project Ga0129306, IMG submission 94438) | Capybara group fecal microbial communities from Wisconsin, USA - P827 metagenome | ecosystem: Host-associated > Mammals > Digestive system > Large intestine > Fecal | place: USA: Wisconsin...
CCCTGCCCGATCAAGGTCATGGAGGAGGTCGTCGAGAAGATGCACATGCCGGAAATCTGCATCACGTACGGCCAGACCGAGGCCTCGCCTGCGACGACGATGTCGAAGACGACGGACTCCATCGAGACCCGCGTCAATACGGTGGGCGGCCCGATCTTCGGCGTGGAATGCAAGATCGTCAATCCCGAGACTGGCGAGGACTGCCCGGACAACGTCGACGGCGAGTTCTGCGCGCGCGGCTACAACATCATGAAGGGGTATTACAAGATGCCCGAGGCGACGGCGGCCGTGATCGACAAGGACGGCTGGCTGCACTCCGGCGACCTGCTCAGACGCCTGCCCGACGGGAACTACAAGGTCACGGGCCGGATCAAGGACATGATCATCCGCGGCGGCGAGAACATCTACCCGAAGGAGATCGAGGACTTCATCTACACCTACCCGAAGGTGAGCGACGTGCAGGTGATCGGCGTGCCGGACAAGGCGTACGGCGAGGAGATCATGGCCTGCGTGATCGTGAAGCCGGGCGAGGAATGCACCGAGGACGAGATCAAGACCTATGTCCGCGAGCACATGGCGAAGCACAAGGTCCCGCGGTACGTGGTGTTCGTCGATTCGTTCCCGATGAACGCGGCGGGGAAGATCCTCAAATACAAGATGCGCGAGGAAGCCGCGAAGCTGCCCGAATTCCGCGAAGCCGCGGGAATCGTGACGGCATGAAGTGAATTACGAATTAAGAATGATGAATGATGAATGAACGGCCGTGCGGCTGTATGGGAAATACAGCTTCACGACCGTTGTTTTAGTGAATAACGAAAAGTGAATAGTGAATAAGTGTGCCCCTATGGTATAATATAGACAAGCCCGGAAGCCCAATAAAGAAGCGGTTTCTGAGGTTTCGCGGTTTCGATCCCGGCCCTTTTCCATGTCGGATTTTGACTGCGAATACTGTCGATTCATAGGAGGTGTTTCATTATGGACAAAACCGGAGCCGTTTTCATAGCTGCTCCGGTTTTCTCTTTTGAAGCACGGAAGGAGGCGCACATGTCAGCAGATACCATCGTCCGGATTCCCCTTGCGGATCTCAAACCATCCCCGTTCTCTCCCTTTGCCGTCCGCGATGACGAGGCTATGCGGATGCTTGCCGAGAGCGTCAGGACCTGCGGCGTCCTCACCCCGGCGATTGTCCGTCCCGTTGACGGCGGATTTGAACTCGTCTCCGGACACCGCCGCAAACATGCCTGCGAACTCGCCGGTCTTGACGAAATGCCCTGTATCGTCCGGGAGCTGGACGACGACGAAGCCGTCATTCAAATGGTGGACGCGAACGCCCAGCGGGAAGAAGTCCTTCCCAGCGAACGGGCAAAAGCGTATCAGCTCCGTCTGGAAGCGATCAAGCGGCAGGGTCAGCGCACGGACTTCACCTCGACGAACGATTCGGCGAAGTTCCGAAGCGACGACCGGATCGGAGCGGAATGCGGCGTCAGCGGCGATACGGTCCGGAACACCATCAAGCTGAACAATCTCATTCCGAAGCTCATGCGGATGGTGGATGAAAAGAAGATCTCCCTGTCCCCCGCGTATCAGATCGCGGATCTCACCGAACACGAGCAGGAACTGCTTGTCGAGACCATCGACAGCGAACAGGCGACGCCTTCCGTCTCACAGGCCCAGCGTATGAAGCGCATGAGCCGGGACGGAACGCTGAACGCGGACACCATGCTCGAAATCCTGTCCGCGCCGAAGAAGCCGGAGACACAGAACGTCGTCCTGTCCGGGAAAAGGCTCGAAGCGTACTTCCCCCGGAGCTGGACGCCCGCAAAGATCGAAGCAACGATCTACCGCCTGCTGGACGCCTGGCAGAGAAACAGACAGAAGAAAAGCGGATAGACCGCGAACCCCACAATTGAATAAGCCCCCGAAGCCGGAACGGTAACCACCAATTACCATTCCGGCTTTTTCTATTTCCCCAATAATCCAAATCACAGGAGGAACGAACATGAACCAGACCGAAGAACTGAAACAGGCGATCACCGATCTGTTCCTGACGGGAACCGACAACGATCACGATGAGGACGAGCTGCTGGACCTGCTGGAAGAGGTGGACTTTGACGCCGTCCGGCAGGCCCTTGTCACGGAAAGCAGGAGGATCTTTGAATTTGAGGTCGCAAGCGCGGCGGACGAGAGCATGAACTACCAGAGTTATGATCTCTTCGGCATAAACGCGCTCCTGCTGGAACGCCGCGTCGTCCGGAGAAACCCAAACGTGTACGACTATTCCTACGAGCTTTACCTGCTGGAGGACCACTCGTTCGCGGTCACATCCTGCTACCGGCTCAACATCGGCTGCGGCGTGTACTTCTCGGAGTACCGCACCGTCAAGGCGTATGACTGGCGCGAATCCCCGCTCGACGTGGATTTTGTCACGGTATCGGACCGGCTTCTCCAGATCGGCGCGAAGCTCGGCGAACACGGATTTCCCCTCGTCGAGGGGTGAAGGGAGGGTGCCATGTCCGTTATCCGCGTTGCGAAAATCAGGGGCTATACCGTTATGAGCAACTATCATCTGCGGGACCGGGAACTGTCCTGTAAAGCCTGCGGGCTTCTCTCCCGGATGCTCTCCCTCCCCGAGGAATGGGACTACACCACGCAGGGGCTGGCGTCCATCTGCAAGGAGGGCGTCACGGCGATCTCCGCCATTCTCCGGGAACTGGAAGAACACGGCTACCTCGTCCGCGTCCGGAAACGGAACGAAAAGGGACAGCTCGCCGAGATGGAGTACATCATCTACGAGACCCCGCGTCTGAATCCTTCGCGCTCCCCACAGCCGGACGCCCCGGAGGAACCGGCTGACTGCTGCCCGGAGTCTCCGGAGAACTGTCTTGAAGATCTCCCGGAAGACTGCCCTGACGGATGTCTGGATGAAGTGTTTGAATCCCCGGAAACCGAAGCGGATCTTTGCGTTCCGCCTGCACGGGAAATCCATGCTCAGGAGGTTCCTTCACAGGACGGGCGGGGACAAACAAATAAAGAAATATTAAATACTCAAAAAACAATTACGGACTCTCTCTCTTTCGTATCCGTCAGTCCGTCCGTCATCGCGCGCGAGGCGGATGAAAACGCCTCCCTGGACGAGCCTGTGGAAAACTCACGGGAAGGGACGGAAGGACGGACGGAGTTTTTGCCGGAGAGAGCGCGTGAGCATATCCGCAGGCAGATCGACTACGCCCTGCTGTGTGACAGGGTGAACCGCGTCCAGCTGGATGAGCTGGTGGAGATCATGCTGGAGGTGGCCATGAACCGCAGTCCGACAATCCGGCTGAGCCGGGAGGAAGAATACCCCGCGGCGTATGTGCGGGAACGGTTCCGGAAGATCACGTCGGAGCACGTCGAGAAGGTCTTCGAGGGCATCCGGGAGAACGCGGGCCGCGTGAAGAACGTGAAAGCCTATCTGCTGGCCGCCCTGTTCAACGCTGTCTCCACCATCGACCACCACTACGCGATGATGGCAGCCGCCGATTTTAGCGGAAGCGGCTGATCCCGCGGAAAGGAGTGTCATGAATCTGTATTTCGTCCGGCGTCTGGTGGTTCCGCCGTAGAACCTCCATCACCGCCTCTATGTTCCGTCAAAACCCAATCAAAACAACATTTTCGGAGGAAAACGAAATGAATCACAAGCCTTTTGGCGGCAGAATCGCCGCCCTTTTTCTTGCCCTGACCGCCGCCGTTTTTATGGCTTCCCCGGTCTTTGCGAACTGGTGTACCCACGTTTACGGCAGCAGATACGCTTACGAAACGCAGTATGACGAGGCCGGAGAGGTCACGGGACAGCACCTGACCCGGACGACGTGCGCGTTCTGCGGCGCGGTCAACGTCCATCTGCCCGAAGACGATCCGAACTACGGCAAAGACGTGGCTCTTCCCGAAGACTGCGAATACGAGGACACCGTGATCGAACCCACCTGCACCGAGGGCGGATATACGATCCACACCTGTACCAAGTGCGGCGGGAGCTATCGGGATTCCTTTACCGAACCGCTCGGTCATGCGTTCGGCGAGGGCGAAACGGTTCTTCACTGTTCCTGCAACGGCGAAGGACTGAGTGAGAAACGCTGTGTCCGGTGCGGGTATCACCTGCTCGAAGCCGTCTCTCCGGAGGGCCACACCCCCGGCGAACCCGCCACCTGCACCGATCCCTGCCTCTGCGAGGTCTGCGGCGCGGTGCTGGAGCTTCCGACCGGTCACGACTATGAGACCGAAACCGTCCCGCCCACCTGCACCGATTTTGGCTATACCCGCTATGTGTGCCGTATCTGCGGGGACGAGAGACAGTCCGATTTTCTCCCACCGCTCGGCCACAAGGAATCCGCGTGGATCATCGACAAGGAACCCGACTTCTCCGTCACCGGCCTGCGGCACAGGGAATGCGAGCTGTGTCACACCGTTCTTGTCACGGAGACCATCGACCGGCTGTACCGGAGCGTAAGAACGGACAACCACGGCGAGGCCGCTGTCGGTCAGTACGCCGTGACGGTCCTCTTCGAGAAGGACGCGGCTCCCGTCCAGGACGCGGACGTAACGCTCGAAAAGGACGGTTCTCTCACCGTCGCCCTTCCCCGCGAGACCGGAATCGATACTGCTGATCCCGTGACCGTCACCGTCCTGCTCACAGCGGACGATTCTCCCGCCGGAGATCTTCCGGTCACCGTGGAGGACGGCTATGACAACCGCTGCTCCGGCCTGACGGACAAAGACGGCAGAATCACCGTTCCCGGAGACGGAGGCTTGACAGACCGGAACGGCAGCCTGACCTTCGGCTTCAAAGACGGGGACAAAACTTTTACCTACACCGTGACCGTAACCAACCGCGAGACCGGCAGACCGATCCGGGACGCAGAAATCTCTGCGGACCGGGACGGCAGACTGCGGATCGATCTCCCGGACGGCATCGACCTCGATGAGACCCACCGGATCGCCGTCACCGTGAAGAACCGGAAGGGGGACGCAGCGGAGGGCGTTCCGATCCTCATGACGAACGACCTGAAACACACCGCCGAAGGAAAGACGGATAAGGATGGCTCCGTGATCCTCCCGGAGGAAAAAACAGAGGACAGCGCGCAGGAAAGCGAAGCCGAAAACAAGCCCGGAGAGACGGAGAAAGAACCGGTCACCGAACGGCACAGTGCATACCTCGTCGGTTATCCGGACGGAACCTTCGGCCCCGAGCGGAACATGAGCCACGCGGAAGCCGTGACGATCTTCGCCCGCCTTCTCTCCGATCACCGGGGAGAAACGGTGCCGAACGCAGCGAAGACCGGCTTCCGGGACGTGCCGGAAGGGGCATGGTACGCGGGATATGTGAAGTACCTCGCAGACTGCGGCGTGATCGAAAGCTCCGGCTCCTTCCGCCCGGACGAACCCATCACCCGCGCGGAGTTCGTCACGCTGGCGGTGAAGTTCTTCGAGCAGTACGGGGACGGCTCCGAAACGCTGATGCAGGAATACGCGGGATTCACGGACGTGTCCTCCGGCTATTGGGCCGCCCGGTACATCGAGGACGCCGCGGCGCACGGGTGGATCAAGGGGTATGAGGACGGCACCTTCGGAGGCGAGCGGGAAATCACCCGCGCCGAGGTCGTGACCGTCGTCAACCGTCTCCTGAACCGGTCCGCCGACGAAACCGCTCTGTCCGGTCTCCGCGTGACCCGCTTCACCGACCTGCCGAAGTCCCATTGGGCCTACTTCGAGATCATGGAGGCGGCGAATGCGCACACCGCCCTCATGAAGGACGGGGAGATCTGGCAGTGAGGAATCCTGCCAGAAAGGAGGTGGTGCCTTATGCAGGAAGAGGTCGAGAGCCGGGTCGCCGTGATCATGACCAACTGCACCAAGCTGACGGCAAGCACGCTCGCCAAAGCCCTCGGGAAAGTCCTCGCCGGAGCGAAGCAGAAGCATGACGTGAAGACAGCGCGGAAGGAAGCCGAGAAAGCGAAGGGACCGCGCGGACAGATGACGGTAAAGGAGCTGGCGGCGAAGGACAGAGGGATGCAGTCCATCGAGGTGAACGACAAAAACATCGGCGCGTTCAGCCGGGTGGCGCGGAAGTACGGGATCGACTTCGCGCCGTTCAAGGTGAAGGGAGAGGACAAGTTCATCGTGTTCTTCAAAGCCCCCGACGCCGACGCCATGACCGCCGCGTTCACCGAGTACACCCGGAAACAGGTCAAGGCAAAGTCCCGGCCCTCCGTCCTCAAAGCGCTCGCACAGATCAAAAGCCTTATCAAGGCCCCGGTTGTCAACCGGACGAAGAAGAAGGAGCGGGAACGGTGAACAGAAAGGTCAAAAAGCTGATCCTCACGAATATCCCGTATGTCTTCTTCGGACTTCTCGGCACCAAGCTGGGAGAGACGTTCCGGCTGGCTCCCGGGACGGACTTTGCCGGAAAGCTGCGGCAGATTCTGGAGGGGCTGAACGCCGCGTTTCAGTCCCCCCTGCCGAGCTTTCACCCCTTTGATCTCCTGATCGGCGCGGCGGTTGGCGGGGCGCTCCGGCTGGCCGTCTGCGTCAAGGGTAAGAACGCGAAGAAGTTCCGCAAGGACACCGAGTACGGCTCCGCCCGATGGGGGAAACCGGAGGACATTGCGCCGTACACGGATCCCGATCCCCGGAACAACGTGATCCTGACCGCGACGGAAAGCCTCACGATGAACAACCGCCCGAAGAATCCGAAAACCGCCCGGAACAAGAACGTGCTGGTGATCGGCGGCTCCGGAAGCGGCAAGACGCGCTTTTTCCTGAAGCCCAACCTGATGCAGTGCGACTCGGAAAAGTACCCCTGTTCGTTCGTAGTGACGGACCCGAATGTATATACTATAGGAGGATAGAGAAAGGGAGAATTGCACAAGGCCCTTTCAGGCGGTTATAATACTGTCCGCAAGAAAGGAGTTGATATATCTTGCCAAAGAAAGAAAAAACGAAGATCACAGCCTTGTACGAGCGGCTGTCCCGCGACGATGAACTGCAAGGGGAGTCAAACAGCATTCTCAATCAAAAGAGATACCTCGAGGACTACGCCCGTCAGTTTGGATTCCGCAATGTCCGGCACTTCACCGACGACGGGTACAGCGGCCTGAACTTCAACCGCCCCGGATTCAACGCGATGCTGGCGGAGATCGACGCGGGAAACGTGGAGACCGTCATCGTCAAGGACATGAGCCGCTTCGGACGGAACTACATCGAAGTCGGGATGTACACCGAGATCCAGTTTCCGAAGAAAGGCGTCCGCTTCATCGCCATCAACAACAGCGTGGACAGCGCGAACCCGACCTCCAACGACTTCACCCCGTTTCTGAACATCATGAACGAGTGGTACGCCAAGGACACGAGCAACAAGATCAAATCCGTGTTCAAGGCGCGCATGAAGGACGGGCTTCGGTGCAGCGGCGCGATTCCTTACGGTTATTACCGGAAGCCCGGCGACAAGCAGATCCTCTATGTGGACGAAGAAGCGGCAAAGGTTGTCCGACACATCTTTGCGCTGGCCTGTGGAGGGAGGAACGCAAACGACATTGCGAAGACGCTCCGGGAAGAGCAGGTGCTGATTCCCTCCGCCTATTCGGAGAAATACCACCCCGAGAACGCGCGACACCACAGTTATCACGATCCGTACCTCTGGACGAATGTGAGCGTGATCTATATCCTCGACCAGATGGAGTATCTCGGTCACACAGTCCTCGGCAAATCGATCTGCGAGAACTTCAAGACGAAGAAGCGGCGCAAGGCTGAACCCGACGAGCTGATGGTTTTTCCCGACACGCATGAGGCGATCATCGATCAGGCGACATGGGACAGAGCGCAGAAGATGCGGAAGCGTATGCCGGGCAAGGTGGCGAGCGGAACGTATTCGCACCGGCTGTCCGGGCTTGTGTTCTGCGCCGACTGTGGCGCGCGGATGAGTTATTCCAGCCCGGGAAGCAAGAAGACTGTTTTCGATTCCGATTCGAGCTTCCAGTGCAGTCATTACCAAAACATATACGAGGAATGCACTTCCCATTTTGTAAAAGCCTCTGTTCTGGAAGCGGCAGTCCTGAACGCCCTTCGCCGCGTGTCCGCTTACGCGCTTTCGGATGAAGAAGCCTTTGTCGGTCAGCTTCGCGCTCAGTGGGACAGCCGGCAGGAGCAGATCTCCGAGGATGAAAAACGGGAGCTTGCCGCCGCGAAAAAGAGGGTATCGGAGCTGGGCGATCTGATCCGCGGACTGTATGAAAGCAATATGTCCGGCAGGCTTCCGGACAGGCAGTTTGAGCGGATGATGTCGCAGTATGACGCCGAGCAGCTACAGCTTGAAAACCGGATTGCCGAGCTTCAGGAAAAAGACGGCGACGAGCCGGAAAAGGTCGATCCCGGACGGTTCCTCGCTCTGTTGGAGCGGTACAGAGATATGACCGAGCTCACGGACGATATGCTCTATGAGTTGATCGACCGGATCGAGGTTCACGCGGCGACCGGAGGACGTACCCGCTACCGTCAGCAGAGGATCGACATCCACTTTTCTTTCATCGGGGACTTCGCGGTTCCGGCTGAAACCATGACGGAGGAGGAGCGGATCGCGGAAATCGATGCGGAGGCGGAAGCCAAGCTTCAGGAGAAGCGGCGCAGAGCCAACGAACGGCGCAAGGAAAAGTATGAGCAGTTGAAGGAAGCGGCAAAGACCGATCCAGAAGCGGCGGCGAAGCTTGAAGCGCTGGTTCAGAAAAGCCGCGAGGCGGGCAAGAGGCATCAGGAAAAAATCCGCGCCGCCCGCGAAGCCGATCCCGCATACATTCAGGCTATGGAAGCGAAGGAGCGGGAAAAGCTCGAAAAACAGCTCGAAAAGGAGCGGAAACGCCAGGAACGGAGTCTGAAGAAAAAGAAGGAGACGCGCCATGAACTTGTGGAGCGGGCCAAGACCGATCAGCAGGCCGCCGAAGAACTTGCCGCGCTGAAGGCAAAGGAAAAGGCAATCCGGGACCGGAGGAAGGCTGAACAGGAGGCGCGTATGGCCGTCGATCCCGCTTATGCGGAAGAGGTCAGTCGCAAGCGGAAGGAACACAACCGCCGCGGGAACGAAAGGAAACGCGCTCGCCTCTGCGCCTTGAGGGAACAGGCTCTGACTGATCCGGAGGCAGCGGCAAAGCTTGCGGAATACCGGGCGTATATGTGCGAGGCTGTGAAGAAATCCAGGCTGAAAATGTATGACGACGCGGCGGCGGGCGATCCTGAGGCGATTGAACGGTATGCCCATTTCCTCGAAAAGCGGCGTAACGATTACCGCATGAAGGTTGAAGCGGCAAAGGCGGCGGCATCCGCACAGTGAGGATCCCCAATTCCTTCTATATATATGGAAAGCGAGGTATCAGAATGGACAATCTGAAAATCCCCTATGTGAGAAACGGAGACTACTGCATCCCCGACCTCACTCTGAAGCAACAGGCATCGCTCGGCAAGTACGGGCGGATGCGGAAGCAATTCCTGAAGGAGCACCGCCCGATCTTTTTCAACAAGCTCCTGCTGTCGGAACAGCTTTACGACCACTGCGCCGAGATCGAATCGGCGGCGGAAGATATGCTCGACCTGCTGGTGACGCAGCTGGCGGAGCGGAACGGCGTGACGGAACGGCTCAAGGTAGAGGATCAGATGGAGTGGGTGAGGCAGATGAATCTGTGCCGGAGCCAGGCGGCGGAGGTGGTGCTGGCAGAGCTGATCTACTCGTGAGACCTACGGAATAGGCGAAGCCCGTGCGGTAGACGGTAACTGCACGGGCTTCGATGTTTACAGGTTATTCTTTTTCGGTCACCTCGGCGGCCAGCTTTTGAATCTCTTCCAGAGGAAGTTCCGTGACGGAAGCGATGACTTCAAGTGTCAACTGCCCCTGCTCGATCAGGTTTTTGGCGATCTTCATAGCCTTTTCCAGCCGTGTTTCTTCAAATGCTCTGCACATGATATCCACCCCCTTCGGATTCTCTTTGTAATATCGTGCCGTGTCTCGTATTAACTCATATTTCATATCGTCCGGATTCCAGCAGCGGAAGTCGTGCATCAGCTGTCCGATAGCGGAATCTCCCCGATACTGGCCATTGATATACAGAATATGCTCCCCGTCATCAAATGGCCGGTAATCCATATCCAGATGCACCCGTTCCACACGGTAGACGGGATTTCCGTGTCCGAACACGTCATTTTCCGTGACGAAAATGGTATAGGTGTCCGGCAACTCCTCAAAATCCTGTCCGGCATCAAGATTTTCAATATCCATCGCGCTGGAATGATACCGAGCCCGCCGAACGCCTGCGCCGTGATCGGCCCGCTGAATTTCGAGATCGTATATCCGCCCCTTTGAATCATGTCCGTAAGCATCGAGGCATACGGAACGGGCGCCGACAAGACGTTTCAAATCCTTCTGCGTGTCGATCCGTGTGATCTCAAGGTCTTCTATCCCGGTCAGGATACGCAGCACAAATTGAGCAAGCGGGATGTTGTCCCGGAAGATACAACGCATGAAATCGTCATCCATCGGACGAAGTCCGCGCAGCTTTGCCAAGTCTTCCCGGCGTTCACGCTCTCTGCGCTGTTCATCGGTTTCTCTCATGTTCATTCCTCAAAAATATTGAACCGTATTCCTCGCGTTTTTATTGTACACGAATCCGCATTCGTTGTCAAGAGGGGGGCAGGCTTTTCCATAACACAAACGGATGAAACCATATAAACGATTGACCTGTTTGTTCAGCATAGTTCCCCAGTACTGCTTGTGAGGTGCGCCGCCATCGTGCAGTACGGAAATGATCCAAAGACAAAAATCGTGGAGAAACGGAGCCCACAACCGGTGACTTCTCATTATGTGGCTGCGTCAAAATCTCGCCCCAAGGAAACAGTAAGTTGATTGGGTTCTCCGCCCAACCACCCCAAAGGTTATCTCATTCAGCATCAAGGATGGTTTTTACCGTGGAGCTGCTCTTGCCACGCTCTATTCTACCGGTGAAGAAATATCCCCGCAGAATTTTCAGTAAAAATCTAAAAAATCTTCTGAAATCCTGTCACAAAACCGGAACAGGATTGTTTTTATATGTGGAAGGGCAAAAAAGCGGGGTCTCTGTCGGATTCCCGGCGGTGGCCCGAAGTTCCTGGTTGAAAAGATTCGCCGAAACTGATATAATGAAGGTATGATTTGAAAAGGAGAGACGTGCAGACGATATGTTTATGACAATACTCATGATACTTCCGCCCGAAGGACAGGACCGTTTCTTCCTTCTCTGGGAAACCGTTCGGGAAAACCTCGTGAAATATGTTGGCATGAAGCTGAACGGCGTTCCTACCTACAAGGACTGCGAAGATATTGTCGAAGACGCCTTTGTCCGGGTGATGGAGCAATACGAGCGGTACCATGACAGACCGGATGAGGAAATCAAAGCGATCATCATCCGAACCTGTGACAACCTGTGCAGCAATGAGAAGACCCGCAGCAGGAAAATCGTAACTGTCTCTCTTTCCCCAGACGTAGATGGGAACGAAATCAATGAGGCTTCCTTATCAGGAGAAGAGGTTATGACGCCGGAGGCTTTGATTATCTCGGAAAGCAACATCGAACACATCAAGGAGATCATACGGTCGCTGCCGCCCATCCAACGGGATATTCTTCAGATGAAGATTCTGGAAGAACAAAGCTATCCGGATATCGCGAAAGAGTTGAAGATTACGGAAAACGCCGCGCGGCAGCGGTTCAAACGGGCGCGGGAGGACGTCATCAGAAAGTTGAAGGAGGAAGGGTATGAACACGAAACAGACCTCAGCTGACATGCGCGTTGACAGCATGATCCGGCTTGCGCTTCTGGAAATAGCCGAAGAGAAGTGGCAGGAGATCGAAGCTCTTGACACATCCGACGTCGTCATCAGCGAACGCCATGATAAACGGATGCGCAGGCTGTTTCAAAGAGGCGCGTCCGCTTCGCAACGGAATAAGACAGCAAAGCGGATAGTACTGTCAGTTCTTGTAGCACTTGCTGTCCTTGCTATGCTCGGGATGGCAATCCGACCGGTACGTCAGGCATTCACCAATGCCATTGTAACATGGTATAAGGACTTTTTCAAGGTTGAACTTCAGGCCGACGAAAATTCTGAACATCCGAAAACCATTGAAACCGTCCGTTGTCCGGTTTTGCTTGAAGGGTGGGAAAAAGAAATACTCGGTGAAAGTCAGTTTTTCAGATCTATCCGATATAGAAACGAAGACGGGATGGAAGTTACTATCCGCCAAATGGTATTTAGTGACGGCCAATTTGTCGGTATTGATGATCACTATGAAATAAAAGAAATCGAGATTCATGGTCATCCGGCGATGCTATTTGAAACCGAAGACAGAGACACGCGAGTATTACTAATGTGGGATGACGGTGAATATCTGTATCAAGTCGATGGAAAAGTATCCGCGGATTTGCTGATTCAGATTGCAGAGAGTGTGGAATAACACACTAGAATCATACGGATTTCATCACCAGTAGGCTGTACGAGTTGTCAGAAGAATAATAAAGATCTTTGGCCTTTCGTCGTAATCTTCTTGTTTAAACGAGGCGGGAACAGGAGTCCATAATCAAAACCTGGATCAAAATCCGCCGCTGACAGGGCATCACCCAAATCACGGATCAGCTTGATATGAATTCCATGCTGACAAGAACCTATAACGGCCAGACGTGGATTCTGCTCCGGCAGGAAAACGGCATCCGGATCATACCTTTGGCGGAACTCGTGGATTCCGTTATGTGGAGTTTGGAACATTGGTATGTATGTGAAGTTAGACAATGAATTTATCTTCTCAGTATGCGGCACGAGGCACAAGGACATGATCGGGGGATCCTTATGAATACCTATTGTATCCTGACAAAACGGGAACCAGGCAGTCCGTATGCAGAGACCTCTTTTCTTCGGCGCGCAGCGGGAAGCACCCCGACTGCGCCGAGCGGCGGAGAAGTGCTCTTCTATGACGAAGCCCTTCTCGAAAGAGTCCTCTCCCTCCTCGACGGCGCATCCTGCACGCCCTACGTGAACTACACCCCGCCGGAGATTGAGGCCATCATCCTCGAAGAGATTTCCGCCCTTCTCGGCGGCGGCGCGTACGCGGAAAGCTGCGTGAAGCACATCCAGTCCCGCGTGGGGATTTGGCTGGCGGAACATCAATAAAACAAAGCACGCGGTCTTTCGGCCGACTGACGCTGCTCCAACTGGAACCACGTCGTCAGCCGGAACTTTCAGAGCGTTTGTACCGTCAAAAAAGACAGATACGGTTCAAATTTTCCGATGTAGAAAAAGACAGCGGGAACCATGGGAAGGAGGAGCAAAATGCAAAAAAAGCACAGAACGGGATTGTGGATACTGATCGCCCTTACGGCCGTCCTTATCCTTCTTGTCTCCGTTTACCGCATGCCGCGCAGGATCACGTTTTCCGGCGCCGTGCAGCCGGAACAGCATCTCGGTAGCGGTCAGGAACGCGGGGAGGCGGAGATCCTGTACGAGCTTGAAATCCGTCATTACCTTTTCCGTCCGGACACCGTCCGCGGAACGGTCACGGTCGACGGCAGGGAATTCGTGAACGCGCACGATCAGCCGACGGACAGTATACAGCCCATCAGCATGGAAGCCTTCTCGGTAAAACTCGACGACGAGGGGATCCGCAATTTCCGGCTCGCCTCCCTCGACGGAACGCCCGACGCCGTGGGTTCACGCTATCAGCAGTATGACAACCTTGAAATCATCCTCATCCGGGACGGGATCCTTATCCGCCTGTGCGAAAGGACGCCGGAATACCGGCGGACGACGTACCGCACTTATTACAGGTGAAAGAAAAAGCGGGAGGTACTCGATGAAAACAGCGAAAAAACGCGTCATCATACTGTCGGTCTGCATGAGCCTTGCGGTGGTGTTTCTGACCGTATATCACCTTCCGAGGAAGATTCAATTCACAGGGGGTGGTTACAACATTCTGAGACGCGCCGACGCATTGGATGAACTGTCCGTCGATCTCCTGATGTGGCCCAAACTTTTCCGAGAACCGTCCTTCACTGGTTCCGTCACAGTGAATGGAAAACGTTACGAGGGTATCGGACACCTGGTGAACAGGTACTTAGGCATGGATTACGAGCCATTCATTCCTATCGTGCTGAAAGAAGAAATCGGGGAAACCCCAGATGAATCTCAAGAGAAAAAGATACTGGAAGATTATCTTACCATCTGCCGGGTCGGAGCATCCGTGAGGGTATTCATGCATCACAAACAGGATAATCCTGACGGATCTATCTCATGGACCGTAGACGGGGTGTACAGAATTTTGTTCTATGAACTAAAAAGGGGAACCTGATGAAACGAAGAAAATCAACTTACCTGGATATTATGAAGAGATTCTGGCATGTATTCGTGTGGATTGTCGTGGCAGTTCTCGTCCTGAGCACATCGGGATGTGGGAAGAGCGTACCTCAGGAGCCACCGCAGCTGACCGTGGCCTGCATGAACGGGACTTTCCATACGGAACGCGGCGGCTATACCTGGGACGTGATGAGGCACGGGAGCGAGGTTGCAAGCAGCGTGACCGCATGCGGATCGGATCCGCTGTCATTTGATTTCACTCCGATTCCCCTCCGGTCGAAGGAGGACATCCTGTTTGTTTTCCCGCAGGGAATGGAGCCGGACGGACCTATGACCGGATCTTTTTATCCCATGATTAATGGCGAACCCGACCGGGACAACCCGCTGGGGGTGGTCATCCGTTTGGAAAACGGGGAGCGTGCACAGTACAGCGAAGCTGTATATGGGTATTACCCTCAGATTTACGGTTATCCGACCGAGGGGATCTATGTGCTCCGGGCATCATGGACAAGACCTCGATGGCGTGGAACTTGTGAATATGCCTTTGCTGTGATATGCATTGATCCCGGCGTAAATTGAAAGTAAAGGTCATGAGCTGCTGAAAAGAGTGGGGATGTGATGATATTTATTCTCCCACCGCAAGCCCGCCCACAACGCCGCTGTGAGCGCACGTGGAGCCGGATCCGCCGCAGGTGTTTTCTTCTCAACAATACACACGTTTTATCGGTAAATACGCTTTTTTATTACACACCGTAACTTCACTGCTCTGATAAGAGGTACATTTGAATGAAAAGAAGAATCATAATAGTATTGTCAGCGACCATGGCACTGATAGCACTATTGATCTTGTTCATTGTAAGAATTCCTGTCATTGGATCGCTGGCGCATGAAAACAGAATTGTAGTAACGATTGACGAACCTCTTCTTGTTATTTATGAGACTTTTGATAACGACTTCAATGTTTCTGATAAAGGTGCGTTTGCAGGAATCTGCCGGGGAAACCGTCAAAAGTATATGGCTTACTATGTGAAGGGCGATACTTCGCACGAGTATTTATATGTGAATGACAAATTTTTCAGAAAAGTTACGCCGCCGCGTCCTTTTGGCCCCTCTGGCTGACAGTAAGGCTGACGACGATTATCTGATCATTTATAAAGAAGGAGGACTGGAACTAATGAACGTGACGAACAGAAAAGGCTTTGCCCTGCTCCTGTTGGGCCTGATCTTTGGCCTCGGCGTAATGATAGAAGCTGTTATCCCTTGGTGTATTGGTATGGCATTGGGAATCATCGGAACCATCATGGTGTTTTGGGACAAAAAAACGGATGAATAAGCGGAGCGATAGTTACAAAGGAGGTTTCCCCATGCAGAGCGCAAAGAAGAAAATCCTCATCGTGTCCGCTGTCCTGCTGATCCTCGCCGTCCTTTTGTTCCTGTGCATCTACCACCTGCCGGAAAAAATCGAAACGACCGTCCGCGTGATGCCGGAATTCGGTGTGGCGGAGCTTGCGGATCGGGAGATGGAAATCACAATCCGGCTGACGCGATGGACGCTGCTGTTTTCGGAGGATCAGCTCAAAGGCAGCGTCATGATCGACGGTGTCGAATACGTAAAGA
>Ga0129306_1002509_pt1 | contig 16003 bp, 11 predicted proteins | sample P827metagenome_FD_94438 | JGI IMG/M metagenome (GOLD analysis project Ga0129306, IMG submission 94438) | Capybara group fecal microbial communities from Wisconsin, USA - P827 metagenome | ecosystem: Host-associated > Mammals > Digestive system > Large intestine > Fecal | place: USA: Wisconsin...
AACGCGGACTACAACGGCAGATCCCCGAGCGATTGGACGATCTCCGTCTCCGCGGACGGTGAAAACTGGACCGAGCTTGCAAAGGGCGATGACAGCTTCTTCGAAGAGACCAACTTCACCTACTATGTGGGCGAAGGCACCGCGGAAGGCGTCTCCTATGTGAAGTTCAACGCCACCGCTACTCCGGCGAACCTCTTCCAGGTTTCCGAAGTGACCCTCTTCGGCGACAAGGCGGAAGAGACCTCCCCGAACACCTTCGACTTCGGCATCGTTGCCGCTGTCGCTGCGGTCGTGTCTCTCGCCGGCTTCGCGATTTCCAAGAAGCACTAAGGTATAAAGCTGCACATCGTGTTTAGCTGAATAACGAAAAGACTGTCCTTCGGGACAGTCTTTTCGCTTTTGTGCAGCGGGAAGCGAATGAAAAATTAAGAATGCAGAATGAAGAATGAAGAATTATCCTGCATATATTCCGGCTCCCTCCGCGCCTTTCTCTTGATATTTCTTTCGGGTTATGCTACAATACAAACTGCACGAAGGTTCATTCTTCATTCTGAATTCTGCATTTTCTTATTCTCCCGGAGGTTCCTATGTCTCAGAAAATCACCTGGCTGCCGCCGAAGACGTCGCGGGCGTACCTGCATCCCTCGGGATCCGAGCGCCTCGTTTCGGTTTATCCCGATTTCAAAATCACCGATCTCGACCTGAACGACAACGGCCGGCACTACAACCAGCCGGGCTTCGGGGTGCACCTCCTCTTCGGGAGCGAGCCCGCCGACTGCGACATCGATAACACCCGCTGGGACAAGCCCTCGGGCGGGATCCCGATTTATACGCTTCACAACCGCGACGCGGAGAACGGCTGCGGCCTCACAATGACGGCCTTCTCCTCCCCGGACCGCGTGCCGTACACCTACTGCGCGCTCACCGTCTCGAATCCCGGGAATACCCGGATTTCCGGCACCGTCGGGATCCTGCCGCGGTACAACAAGATCGACCACTACCTCACCGGCCTCCACGACACGGGCTACGAGCCCTACAATCCCTGCGTCGGCGAGTGGTATCTCTCCTGGCTGCATCCGTTCGTGCGCGGAGAAGACCCCCTCACGGCCGCCTCCGACGCCTTCGGGTGGGTAAAGATCCTGTCGGCTGATGGGGACGTGCGCTGGATCTCGCGCGAGGAGCAGAAGAACCGCTTCCGCGCGCACGACTATTTCCGCATCGATTACACCCTCGCCGCCGGAGAGAGGGCCTGTGTGCGCCTCGTGATGCGTCGGGACCCCCCGGACGGTGTCGAACCTGTCCCCGGGTACGACGACGCCGAAAAGGCCGCTCTCGCGTATTGGAGAGGCATCCAGGATCAGGTGACATGCCTGCCTGCCGCCGTCGGGCTTGAAAATCTCTTCCGCCACAACATCGCCGTCTCGATGCAGATGCTCCAGCGGTATCGGAAATGCAAGGACCCCGAGGCGATCTACGCGCGGCAGGGGGACGTCGGGCGGTTCATCTGGATCTGGGAGGCGGTGCACTATCTCACTATGCTCGACGACGTCGGGCTTTCGGCCTACACGACCGACGCCTACCGCATGTGGATCCGCAGCTGGCAGCGCACGGACCCGGCAGACCCGCTCTACGGCCTCCTCGACGATCCGTACGTGAAATGGGACAACGCGAACGGCGCGGCGCTCTGGGGGATGGGGCATCACTTGCTGACCCGGGACGATCCCGCCCTCTTCGAGGAGTTCCGCGCGCCGATGCTCGCCTGTCTGGCCTATATCCAGTCGCGGCGCGATCCCGCCAAAGCCGGACCCGGCGAGGTCAAGGGTCTCTTCACGTCCGGGAAGGCCTCGGACTGGGGCGAGGTCGGACAGCACTGGACCTACACCGACGCCGTCAACGTCTACGGCATCGGCTTCATGGCGGACGCCTTTGCCCATTTCGGCGCGCCGGAGGCCGGGGAAGTGCGCGCGATCTACGAAGAATACCGCGCCGTCGTGCAGTCAGTCCTCGACGGATTCGCGAAAGAACACGCCGGAGAGCGGTCGTACAACATGCCGCACATCCTCGGAACGCCGTTCGAGGAGAGCTACAACCATTGCTTTTCCACGGACGGCGCGCCCTACCTGATCCGCCTCGGCTTCATGGATCCGCAGTCCGAGATCTTCGAGCAGATGGAGAACTTCTACCGCGAGATCGGGATGCTCGACGACGAACACGGCCTCGCGTCGCGGATGACGAACGATGACTGCGGCTCGCCCGGCCTCTACGGGAACGTCTACTACACCGGCGTGGCCGAGATCTGCTGGATCGAAGCCTGGAAGCGGCGAGGGGAGCTCGACAAGGCCGAACGCTACCTCGACGGGGTTCTGCGCTACAACATCACGCCGGAATACATCGTCTCCGAGCGCTACTGCTCCGCGGACCCCTGGTTCACGCCGTGGCAGCCGAACGGCTCCGGCGCGGGAAGACTGAACGCGTTTTTGATGGAATACTTTGGGACGAAGAAAGTGAAAAGAGAAGAGTGAAGAGTGAATAGTTGAGGTAGGAAACCTGCGGTTTCCAAGTAAATGTCGGTCGTGAAGCTGTATCCCTCCATACAGCCGCACGGCCGTTTCTGTTTTTGAATCTGCGCAGCAGATTCTCCCGCAGTTATTCACTATTCACTTTTCTCTCTTCTCTTATTCCGCCCTTGACATCTCCTCAAATTTGTGGTATAATATATCGGATATATATTTAATGTATAAAAATCTCCAAAACCGCCACTCCGGAGGACCCATGGACTTCTACAGCGAAGCCGAGCTCTCGGGAATCTGGCAGGCGACCGTCACCCTCATGCGCGACCGCTACGAAGGCTCCCAACAGTCCTTCGCTCTCTGGTTCGGCCTCGTGAAGCTCACGTCCCTCGACGCCGACTCCGCCGAAATCGCCTGCGAAAATAAAACGAAACAGACCGTTCTCACCGACCGGTTCCTGCCCTTTATCAGAGAATCCCTCAAAGAAATCATCGGCTATGAACCCACCCTGACCGTCACGGTCGATCCCTCCCTTGCGCCGCCCCTCGCCGCCGCGGAGAAGGAGCCTCCGATCCGGTCCGTGATCGTAGACGAGGACGACCCCGCCGTCACCGACGAGGCCCTCGTGCCGCCCGCCCCGACAATCCCGCGCCGCGCCGGATCCGGCAAATCCCCCGATCCCTCCCGCGACGCCGACGCCTCCCGCCCGACGCCGCCGAAAGCCGCGGATAAGCGGGAAAAACAGGAGAAAAAAGAAGACGGCAGCGGGGATCCCGCGCCGGAAAACCCCCTCAACGACGACTACACGTTCGAGAACTTCATCGTAGGACGTTCCAATCACTTCGCCCACGCGGCAGCCCTCCGCGTCGCGGACAACGTGGGCATGAAGATCAACCCCCTCTTCATCTGGGGACCGTCGGGCCTCGGCAAGACCCACCTCATGTACGCGATCGCCAACCGCGCGATGCGCCGGGATCCCCGCCTGCGCGTGATCTACGTGAAGGCCGAGGAATTCATGAACCAGATGATCAAGGCGATCCAGACCGGCAAGACGGAGGATTTCCGCCTCAAATACCGCACGGCGGACATGCTCCTCATCGACGACATCCAGTTCATCGCCGGCAAGGACAGCACCCAGACGGAATTCTTTCACACCTTCGACGCCCTTTATGAGGACAAGAAGCAGATCATTCTGACCTCCGACCGTCCGCCGAAGGAGCTGACCTCCCTCGAGGAGCGGATCCGGACGCGCTGCGAAGCGGGGCTTCTCGTGGACATCCAGCCGCCGGATTACGAACTGCGCATGGCGATTCTAAGAGACAAGATCAGTCAGAGCGACATGGAAGTCCCCCTCGACGTGATCGACTTCCTCGCGCAGAACCTGCAGGAGAACATCCGCCAGCTCGAAGGCGTGGTCAAGAAGCTCGCGATGAAGCACCTGCTCTCGGGCGATCCGATCAACATGGAGATGGTGCTGAGGACCGTTCCGGAATACCTGCACGCGACGGAGCCCGTGACGGAGACGGTGAACCGCATCATCGCGGACGTCGCGGCGCACTACGGCGTCAAGCCGGACGACATCCTCGGCAAGGACCGGAAGAAGAACATCCAGACGGCGCGCAACGTGTCGATGTACCTCGTGCGGAACATGACGAGCGCGTCCCTGCCGCAGATCGGCGTGTATTTCAACCGCGACCATTCGACGGTCCACTCGAACATCGGCAAGGTGGAAGGCGAGCTCGCCTCCGACGCCGTCTTCGAAGCCACCGTCGGGGAAATCATGAAAGAAATCAAGAGCGGTAATTGAGCAGGCGGGGAGAATCCAGAATTCAGAATGAAGAATGCAGAATGGACCGTGCCCGGACATTTACCCGCTGCACCCTATGCCTCGACGGAGTCGAAAAGTCTAACACGGACAAGCTGCCTCTTTGGCGTTGAGCGAGCCATGAAACATAAAGTGCCACTCAACCGGGGACTTGCCCCTGTAATCAACCGTTGGATAGGCACGATGAAACTTGTTTCATCCGCCGTTTGGCTGCATCTCATTGAGCTAAGGTGCAGATAATCCATGGTACGCACGTTGAAGGGTGGATTCCCAAGGCGGGAATGGCCTTGGGCGGCCTGGAGCCTCCCAGCGCCGTCTGCGAAGACAAAAAAGCTAACGACCTGCAATATCCCAAATCCGCAAGCGTCAGCGCGCAGATAAAAGAAGCGCCGCGCAGGATACAAGCGCAAGCGCGCAAGCCAAAGAAAAGTAACAGCTTTTCCCAAACTTTCCTCAGTTTTCCTACCCTCCTCCCGCATCCTTGTGGAAAACCCCCGTTTTTCCCTCCGATCTTTCCACAACCTGTGGAAAACTTCTGTTGAAATCCCTGCTTTTTTCCCCTCGATCCCGCCAAACCTGCGCCGGAGACGGCTCCGCGCAATCCCACAAGGCCGCCGCAAGCCATTTTCTTCCATCCGCACCCTGTGGAAAACGCCCCGGATGACCTCCCGGCAGCCCCGAAATCCGCAAATCTTCAAATTTCGCGCGCCGGATTGACAAATTCACGTCCGTCCTGCCGCCCGCCGGGTTTTCCCAAGCCCGATCCGCCCACAGGCTGCCTGTGGAAACCGGACCGCGGAGATTCCCCCGGAAAACGATCGACGGACGAGAGACTCTCCCTCCGCCGCCGGTGGAGGACGGGGGAGAAGCATGGGAAAACCGCCGCGGTTTTCAGAGTGCTTTTCCAAACCCTTTCCCGGAAATTTTATCCAGTTTGCCCATCGGTTTTCCGCACGGTGCATGAGCGGCGCCCGCGGCGAAATACCCTTGCCGGGGAGGAATGCGCCGACCAGCCGGCCGCCGGCTGTTTTGGGAGGATTTGCCATCCCGCCGCGCACGGTCCCGTACTTTTCCCAAAAAATCACACCCCCTGCGGCTTCTTCTGCGATTCTATCACATCTATCTTATCTCTCTCTATCGCGCGCGCGGGCGGACAGTGTCTGCGGACAGGAGACGAACTCGCCTGCGGCCTGAGGGTCCCGCACCGATCGGGAAGCCGGCCTTCGGCAAGCTGATTTCACTGCGTGAAATCCGTTCACCAATATAGAAAAGCAAACGCAAAAGAATTTTGAGTGTAATACTGCCGCGCAGCGATTTCACTCGACCTCTTCTTCTTGAATATGTGGCAATTTACGCAGGGAAATCGGATTGTCACGTCGCGATCCCCGCGAGGGGGGGCGCTCCTCGCAATGACACCTAAAATGTATCTTTTATCCGTTTTCTGCATCCTGTTTTCAAGTAAAAGAGCATTCTGCGCGGAACAACCATAATTATACAAAATAAATATTACAAAAGTAACTAAAAAGAGAAAGAGATTCATATCAGAATCCACTCTCTTACCCATAACCCCAAAAACCGGCCCCGCTCCTGCCTTCATTCCCAATATTCATTTTTCATTCATAATTCATAATTCTTAATTCGTAATTCACTCATTCTCCCGGAGGTCATCATGAAAGTAACCTTTGACAAGCAAACGCTTCTCGGCGCCATCGTTCCCGCCGCCGGGATCTCGACCACCAAGAACACCCTCGCAACCGTGGAAGGCCTCCTCTTTGAGTGCCCGCCCAACCCGAAGTTCGGCGAATACGAGGGCGAGGACAAGAACGTCTGCCGCATCTCCGCCTTCGACCTCGAAAAAGGTCTGCGCACCATCGTATCCTGCGCGATCTATGAGGAGGGCCTCTACGTCCTCAACACCTCGAAGATCCTCCAGATCGTGCGCGCGCTCCCGGACGGCGAGGTCACCCTCGACATCGACGAGCGCGGTCACGTCACCATCTCCGGCGGCTATTCGCAGTTTGAGATCACTGCGTCCCCCGGCGAGGAATTCCCCACCATGCCGAAATTCGTCGGCGAAAACCGCCTGAAGATCGCGCAGCGCAAGCTGAAGGCCCTCATTTCCGAGACCGTCTTCGCCGTCGCCCAGAACGATCAGCGCGCGGCCTTCAACGGCGCTCTCTTCCGTCTCGAAGGCGGCAGACTGACCGTGGTCGGCTGCGACGGGAACCGCCTGTCCGCGGCGCGCGCCTTCCTCGACGGCGTCGATCCGGAACAGAAGGCCGAAATGATCATCCCGGGCAAGTTCTTAAACGACCTGCTCCGCCTCCTGCGCGACACGGAGGACGAGGTGAGCGTCATCATCGGCCGCAAGAACATCATCTTCGAGATCGACGGGATTTACATCTTCACGCGTATGCTCGATACGGAATACATGGCCTACGAGCGCCTCTTCCCGAAGGGATACATGACCCAGGCGTATGTCTCCCGCGAGGAGATGCTCTCCGCCCTCGAGCGCGCGTCCATTGTGACCGAGGATAAGCTCGGCGCGAGCGGCCGGACCTATGTGAAATTCGAGTTCAGCGGCAACCGCGTCTCCGTGTCCTCCGTCTCCTCCGGCGGATCGGTGCACGAGGAAGTCCCCGCGGCGATCGACGGCAATCCGCTTTCGATCGGCTTCAACTGCAAGTTCTTCCTCGACGCCCTCAAAGCCTGCCCCGTGACCTGCGACCGGCTGCGCATCCGCCTCAACGCGCCCCTCATGGGCGTCATCATCGAGCCCTCCTCCGGCACCGACTTCCTCGATCAGAGGCCCGATCCCTCCGTCTACGGAGAACGCGAGCTCGATGTGGATACGCCGAAAGCCGTCGATCCGGACGCCGATCTCTTCCTCTACTTCGTCATGCCGATGCGCATGAACGGCTGAGGAGCCGCCCCATGATGATCCATATCGGAGGCGGGCGCGTCGTCCGCAGCGGAACCATCCTCGGCGTCTTCGACATGGACGGGCACGCCGATTCCGCCGTCAACCGCGCCTTCCTTAAAAATGCCGAGAAACAGGGCAGAACCGCCACCGCCGGCGACGACCTCCCCCGCACTTTCGTCGTCACCGACACCGAAGTCATCTTCACGCATATTTCTACCAGTGTGATAGTTGGGAGAAGTGGGTGAAAAAGCGGGGGAGTGACTTTTTTGGAAAAACCGGTGTTCGCCAAGGCGAAACCGTCGAGATCGACGAAGTCGATCTCGGAGTCCCTCCCCCGGAACCCCCTCTTCAAAAAACTTTATGAAAAGGGGCACAGCTTGTTCGTTTCTGCGGCTTGCCGCCGTGTTCAAAAGCTGTGCCGCCCGGCACTCGTACAGCGGGTTAGTTTCGTACTTGTTTCACGTGAAACAACGAATTATTTGGAAATAATATAAACAGGAGGTCATGATGTCTCAGGAAATGCAAGCGCTTGTGTCGATTCTCGAAGAGCTGGACGACGAGCATCTCGTAATCCTGTTCGACCTCGCACAGGCCATGAAGCGCAGACAGGATGAAAATGCAAAACTCGCCGGACAGGAATCCCTGATCGACGCGCAAAAAGCGTTTCAGGATCTCATGTCGCGAAGAATAAAACTGAATGTACCGGATAACGATAAAGAGGCGATCCGCGCATACTGGACGGAGAGATATGAAACTTCTGATTGATACGAACGTCCTCATGGACGCACTTTCCGACAGAGAGCCGTTTTCAGAAATGTCTACAAAGATTGTTTCTCTTTGTTCGGAACAAAAAGCAGAAGGCTATTTTGCCATGCACACGATTTCTACGCTGTTTTATCTTCTCCATAAGTATAAACCGGCGGAGGAAATCAGAAAAGACTTGTATGATCTTTGCAGGATCATGAGAATCGCTTACGCGGATCAGGACGCCGTTATGAAAGCCATAAAGAACGACGCTTTCCGTGATTTTGAAGACTGCCTGCAAGCGGAATGTGCGAAGGCGGTCGGTGCGGATTATATCATCACGCGGAACACCGCGGATTTCGCGGACAGTCCCGTTCCCGCCGTTACGCCCGCGGACTTTTTGAGCCGCTTCGACGCGTAATTGTTTCACGTGAAACAAACACCCCGAACCGGAACGTTATGGATGAACAACGAGCTGTATGATATCGGCAAGCTGTCAATCTTGGTGAAATAAGTTTTTTCCCCCAGAGTAAAGTTCTTTGCGGATTTACGCAGTAAATCGGGCTTTCATTCTAAGAAAGCGACCGTACCCCCTCGAATATTACGGAGACACTAAATGGCAAACGAAATCGAAAAGAATATTGAAAACGCGAATTATGATGAGAACCAGATCCAGGTGCTGGAGGGTCTCGAAGCGGTGCGGAAGCGTCCGGGCATGTACATCGGGACGACGTCGCAGCGCGGGCTTCACCACCTGGTCTACGAGATCGTAGACAACTCCATCGACGAAGCGATGGCGGGGCGGTGCGACCGGATCGAGGTCGTATTGCATCCCGACGGGTCCGTATCGGTGCAGGACAACGGCTACGGCGTGCCGTCGCAGATCCACCACAAGGTCGGCAGACCCACGCTCGAGGTCGTCTTCTCGGTTCTGCACGCAGGCGGCAAGTTCGGCGGCGGGGGATACAAGATCTCCGGCGGTCTGCACGGCGTCGGCGCGTCGGTCGTCAACGCTTTGTCCGAGTGGATGGAGGTCGACAACTGCTACGAGGGCGAACGGTACACCATGCGCTTCGAGCGCGGCCTGATCGCCCGGGAATTCACGCACGAGGGCTCCTCGAACGGCAAGCACGGCCTCTACGTCCGCTTCAAGCCGGATCCCGAGGTCTTCACCGATACCGTCGAATTCGACGCCGACGTGTTGCTCACCCGCTTGCGCGAACAAGCCTTCCTCAACGCCGGCATCCGGATCATCCTGCGCGACGAGCGCCGCCTCACCGAAGAAGAGGACGACCTCCTCTCCGAGCCCTTTTCCACGGGTGCCGAAGATCCCGATATCCGCCGCCTCCTCGAAGCCGCCGCGGCCGCCTCCGGCGAAACCGCGAACGAATCCGATGAATCCGCGGAAGACGAGCCCGATGCTGCCGGAGAACCCGAAGAGCTCCCCGACAGCGAAGAAAAAACCGTCGAGGAGATCCGCTTCGAGGACGAGGAGGACGAACAGATCCGCCGCGGCGCCCGGGCGGTCGAATACGACCTCAAATACGACGGCGGCATCCGCCAGTTCGTCGAGCACCTCAACCACGCCAAGCACGTGGACGTCATCCACCCGAACGTCATCTACATGAAGGCCGAGAAGGGCGACATCACCGCCGAGGTCGCGATGCAGTACAACGACAGCTACACCGAGACCATCGTCACCTTCGCGAACAATATGTCCACCATCGACGGCGGCACGCACGAGACCGGCTTCAAGACCGCCATTACCCGCGTGCTGAACGACTACGCCCACCGGATCGGCGTGCTGAAGGACACCGAACGCCTCTCCGGCGAGGATGCGCGCGAAGGGCTGTGCGCCGTGGTCTCCGTCAAACTGCCGGACGCCCAGTTCGAGAGCCAGACCAAGGCCAAGCTCGGCAACTCCGAGGTCCGCTCGATCGTCGACAACATCGTCACCGAAAAGCTCTCCGAATTCTTCGAGGAAAATCCCGCCGTCGCGAAGACCATTGTGGAAAAGTCCGTCGTCGCCCAGAGAGCGAGAGAAGCCGCGCGGAAAGCGAGAGAAGCCAGCCGCAAGGGCGTCCTCTCGACCGGCTCCTCCCTGCCCGGCAAGCTCGCCGACTGCCAGGAAAAAAGAAGTGACCTCACCGAGCTCTTCCTCGTGGAGGGCGATTCCGCGGGCGGCTCGGCCAAATCGGCCAGAAAATCGCGGTTCCAGGCGATCCTCCCCCTGCGCGGCAAAGTCCTCAACGTCGAAAAGACCCGCATCGACAAGGTTTACGGCAACCAGTCCCTGATCCCGATCATCCAGGCGCTCGGCTGCGGCATCGGCGACGAGTTCGACATGCAGAAGCTCCGCTACGGGAAGATCATCATCATGGCCGACGCGGACGTCGACGGCTCGCACATCCAGGTGCTGCTGTTGACCTTCTTCTTCCGCCACATGAAGCCCCTGATCGAAGAGGGCCACGTCTTCCTCGCGCAGCCGCCGCTCTACCGGATCCGGAAGGGACAGAAGATCGAGCGGCACGCCTACTCCGACGAGGAGCGGGACCAGATCGTCGCCGAGCTCGGCGGGAACGTCGACATCGAGCGGTACAAAGGTCTCGGCGAAATGGACCCGGATCAGCTCTGGGACACCACGATGGATCCCGAGCAGCGGACGATCCTGCGGGTAGACATCGAAGACGCCCGCCTCTGCGACGAGATCTTCTCGACCCTCATGGGCGACAAGGTCGAACCGCGGCGCGAATTCATCGAACAGAACGCGAAGTATGCGATGAACTTAGATACCATTGGATAAAGGAACGAAGAGAGAAAAGTGAATAGTGAATAGTTGTTGTAGAAATCTGCTGACGCAGATTTCAAAAGATCATTCGTTTGTTTTTCCGAATCCGCGCAAGCGGATTCTACCACAACTCTTCACTCTTCTCTCTTCACTTTTCACTTAAATCATCATGACCATCTGCACCCTCACTCTCTCCCCCGCGCTGGATATTGAGTATCGCATCAAGGCCGTCTCCGTCGGTCTGAACCGCACGGCCGGGCACGTCGTCTCGGCGGGCGGCAAGGGGATCAACGTCTCCCGTGCGATCCTCGGATGCGCGAAAAAGAACGGCAGCCCAGACGGTTTCACCCTCCGCACGGCCGCGCCCCTCGGCGGTCCGACGGGCGAGATGATGAAGGCTATCCTCGCATCGGAAGGCATTCCTGTCACCGCCGTCCCGATCGGGGAAAACACCCGCGTAAACGTCTCGCTGATCCCGGAGCAGGGCGAGCCGCTCGAGATCAACGCGCCCGGCACCCCCATCGGCGACGCGCTTGAAAGAATCACCGATGAATGCCTCTCCGACCTCGGACCCGGCGACGTCCTGGTGATCGCGGGGAGCTGCCCGTCCGACGTGTCGAAATCCGCGCCGTCCGATCTTGTCCGCTGGGCGAAGAACCGCGGGATCACGGCGGTCCTCGACTGCGACGGAGAGGCCCTCAGGATCGCGGTAAACGCCCCGGTAAAGCCCGACCTCATCAAGCCGAACAACGAAGAGATGGCGGCGCTCGCGGGCTGCGATCCGAACGATCCGAAAGCGCTCGCGGAAGCGGCCCTCGCCGCGGGGATCCCCACGGTGATCGTCACCTGCGCGGGCGACGGCGCGATCCTCGCCGAGAACGGGCACGCGGCCTTCTATCCGACCGAAAAGCGCCCCGTCGTGCGTCTCAAAGGCGCGGGCGACACCTTCCTCGGCGCGTACGTGTGGTCGCGCTACGCAATGAACGAACCGGCAGAGACCGCGATGAAGTACGCCGGACGGATCGCGGGAAACTACGTCGCGGGAGAAAATGCAGAATGAAGAATGACCGCGTGCGCAGCGGAGCGGTTCGCCCCCTTCCGGCTCACGGATTTGCAAGCAAACCGTTCGCCACCCGAGTTCATCGGAGATGAACTCGTCGACTTTGCTCGCAAAGTCGGCTCCCTCGGGGGGGGAGGCTAATGGTGCGGCCATCATTCATCATTCATCATTCATCATTCTTCATCCCCCCCGCTCAAGAATATTGAAATCAGCTACTGTAAGGATAAGGAAATGCCGAAAATCAAACGCCCCCGCGAGGAACAACAGAACATCGAATTCCCCGATCAGAAGATCGTTCCCGTCAATATGGAAGCGTCGGTGAAGAAATCCTTCATCGAGTATTCCATGTCCGTCATCGTTTCCCGCGCCCTCCCCGACGCCCGGGACGGCATGAAGCCCGGTCAGCGGCGCGTCCTCTACGCCATGTGGGAGGACAACCTCACCTATGACCGCGCGTTCCGCAAGTCCGCGACGACCGTCGGCAACGTGCTCGGCCGGTATCACCCCCACGGCGATACGTCGGTGTACTACACCATGGTCCGCATGGCGCAGGACTTCTCCTACCGCGCGCCTCTCGTCGACGGCCACGGCAACTTCGGCAACATCGACGGCGATACCCCCGCCGCCTACCGTTACACCGAAGCCCGCCTCTCCCGCATCGCGAACGAAATGCTCCGGGACATCGAAAAAGAGACGATCCCGTGGGACATGAACTTCGACAATACCCGCCGGGAACCCACCGTCCTGCCCTCGCGGTTCCCGAACCTCCTCGTCAACGGCGCGGTCGGCATCGCGGTCGGCATGGCGACGAATATCCCGCCGCACAACCTCGGCGAGGTCATCGACGGCACGATCTACCTGATGGACCACCCCGACGCGGGCGTGAGCGAGCTCATGCAGTTCATCAAGGGACCCGACTTCCCGACCGGCGCGGAGATCCACGGCACCGCGGGCATCCTCGAGGCCTACACGACCGGGAGAGGCCGCATCATGGTCCGCGCCAAAGCCGAGGTCGAGGAGGAGCAGTGCCGCATCATCATCACCGAGATCCCCTACATGGTCCAGAAGAGCGAGCTGCTCAAGACCATGGCGGCGCAGGTCAACGACAAGCGCATCGAGGGCGTCACCGAGATCCGCGACGAGAGCGACCAGCACGGCATGCGGATCGTGGTGGAATACCGCCGCGGCATGAACGGGCAGATCATCCTCAATCAGTTCTATAAATACACCGAGCTCGAATCCACCTGCTCCGTGATCATGCTCGCGCTCGTGAACAACGAACCGAAGATTTTGAATCTGCGGCAGGCCCTGCGCGTCTACATCCACCACCAGGAGCAGGTCATCACGAACCGTGTCAAGTTCGACCTCGAAAAGGCCCTGCACGAGGCCCACATCAACGAGGGCTACAAGATCGCCATCGACAACATCGACGAGGTCATCTCGATCATTCGCTCCTCGCCCGACACCCCGACGGCCAGAATCCGACTCGGCGAACGCTTCGGGCTCTCCGAGGAACAGACGCAGGCCATCGTGCAGATGACCCTCGGGCGTCTGTCCGGGCTGGAGCGGCAGAAGGTCGAGGCAAGGCTCGCGGAACTGTATCAGGCCATCGGCGAATACCGCGCCATCCTGATGGACGAGCGGCGCATCAAGGCGATCATCCGGGACGAGCTCACCGAGATCCGCGACAAGTACGCCGACGAACGCCGCACGACCATCGAGGAGGTCGAGAACGAGATCGTCCTCGAGGACCTCATCGAGCGGCACAACGCCGTCATCACCCTCACCCGCGACGGATATATCAAGAGACTGCCGTCCGATGTGTACAACGCGCAGAGACGCGGCGGCCGCGGGATCATCGGCATGGCGACCAAGGAAGAGGACACCATCGAGCGCGTCGCCGTCGCCGATTCGCATTCGTATCTCATGCTCTTCACGACCGAGGGCCGCGTCTACCAGATCAAGGCGTACCGCGTTCCGGAGGCGGGAAGAACGGCGAAGGGCTCGAACATCGTGAACCTGCTCGAAGTCGGGCCGGACGAAAAGATCACCGCGATGCTCTCCGTGCCGGATCTCGAGGACGCTTCCCTGACCGACGTGTGGGGCGACCGCAACTATCTCGTGATGGTCACCCGCCGCGGCGTCGTCAAGCGCACGCGCCTCGCCGATTTCCGGTATCAGAACAAGAAGGGCAAGATCGCGGTCGGCCTCGACGAAGGGGACTCCCTCATCTACGTCGAGCTGACGCACGGTGAGAGCGACATCCTCATCGCGACGAAGAAGGGCCAGGCCGCGCGCTTCCATGAGGACCGCGTCACCGTCATCGGGCGGACCGGCAGAGGCGTGCGGGGCATTTCCCTGCGCGAGGGCGACGAAGTGGCGGGCGCATGCGTGATCGAAAACGACGAAGCATGGCGCGCGGAGCACTGGCTCGTCACCGTGACCGAAGGGGGATTTGGCAAGCGCATGTCGACCGATGAATTCGAGGCGAAGGGGAGAGGCATCCAGGGCAACATCCTCTGCCGCCTGTCCGAGAAGACGGGCGACGTGTGCGGGATCGCGACGGTCACCGAGGCGCAGGACCTCATGATGATCACCAACGAAGGCACGATCATCCGCACCCCGGCCAAGGGGATCCCGGTTTACGGGAGAAGCGCGTCGGGCGTCATCCTGATGCGCCTGAACGAAGGTGCGGTCATCTCGTCCTTTGCGCTGGCTGACAGTCAGGAAGAGAAGGAAGCAGAGACCTCCGAAGCCGAAGGAACCGCGGAGACCGGCGAAGGCGACGGCTTCGTCACGGAGATGGAACTGTCTGAAGAGGACGGTCCGGCGGACGCGGCGGAGAGCGAAGAGATTCCCGAACCGGAACCGGAAGAACCCGCAGACGGAGAAGAAGATCATGAAGACGAATAAAACGCGCATCTCCCTCCTCGCGCTCGCCGTCCTTCTGCTGATCCCGCTTATCACGGGCATCACCGCCTGTTCCCGCGCGAAGCACACCCCGGACGAGCTGCGCCCCGTCCTCGCCGATCTCCTCCCCCGCGCGGCGGAGATCAACGAGATCTACTTCGGCGCGGGCCTCCCGACGACCCAGGACGTCGACGTCGTGCGCGCGTTCTACGAGACCTTCGACACGGACGTGGAGTCGATCAGCTATACCCCGGTCGATCCGGCCTGCGGCTACGAAACCGTGGACGACATCAAGGCGGCGACGCTTGCGGTCTTCTCGCCGGAATACGCCGCGTTCCTCTTCGACCGCGCGTTCAACGGGATCTCCGACCTCTTCGACGAGGGGCTGGAGACCGAGCACCGGACGACGGCGGTATACGCGATGTACCTCGAGGAGAGCGGATACCTCACGAAGCGCGTGAACCTCCGGGACGACGCGATCCCCCTCGGGCGGACGTACGATCTCGATTCGATCACGGTGATCCGCGAGAACGAGAGCGGCGTCGAGGTGCGGCTGAAGTCCTTCTTCGACGGGGAGCCGTCGGTCGAGGTGAACATCTGGCTCGTCGAGACGGCGGACGGCTGGCGGCTGGATTCGCCGACGTATTAGAGAGAAAAGAGAAGAGAGAAAAGTGAACAGTTGAGGCAGGAAACCTGCGGTTTCCGGAAATTGAAAACGGCTGTGAAGCTGTATTCGACGTACAGCCGCACGGCCGTTTGATTTTTGAAATCCTCGCAGAGGATTTCTACCTCACTTCTTACCTCTTGCTTATTCCTTTTTGCTTATACATCGTCCCTCGACGCGAGTTCTCGCCCATCCTGTGACACAAAAAAAGGGGCTGTCGCATTAACCTGATAAAGGGGATGCGGCAGCTATTTTGGTTTTCAACGCTTTCCCTCCAAAGAAAGCAAGTATTCAGGATCCGGGTTCCGGATGTTGTACAGGATAAACTTCACTTTGTCATTGCGAGGAAGGCGTCCTTAGACGCCTGACGTGGCAATCTCTCCAAAATTGGAGATCGATGCAGAGTATTGGTGACAATGCTATGTACAGCAAATCCGTTATTGGTACTCGGTTTCTGCCGTGCTCCTCAATGTCGGAGAGATTGCCACGTCGCGATCCTTAGGGATCGCTCCTCGCAATGACAAACTGTAGCTGGGTAGGAAAGACAACCAGCACCAGTTTTGTTATTGCGACAGCCTG
>Ga0129306_1002510_pt1 | contig 15999 bp, 25 predicted proteins | sample P827metagenome_FD_94438 | JGI IMG/M metagenome (GOLD analysis project Ga0129306, IMG submission 94438) | Capybara group fecal microbial communities from Wisconsin, USA - P827 metagenome | ecosystem: Host-associated > Mammals > Digestive system > Large intestine > Fecal | place: USA: Wisconsin...
CTACTGTCTGAGGGTCTACCTCTGCGTTTGAAGGATTGGGGTCATCTGATTCTTCGGGGCGGTTATTTGTCCGCTGTTCGGACTTCTCGTGGTCATCGCCAAGAGCTTCTTTCACCTTGTCAGCCATATCATTCAATGCGTTGAGCATGTCATTCATGACCTGTGCGGAAGAAGAAGGACTTGACTCTGAACCGGACGACTGAGACTGTCCCTGCTGAGACTGTGACTGCTCGTTTCCGTTGCCACCGCCCTGTGAGTTGTTCTGAGAACCGCTCTGAGACTGTGACTGGGATTCGCCCTGCTGACCCTGGTCCTGACTCTGATTGTTCTGACCTTCGCCTTCACCACTTTCGCCGTTACCTTCACCACCCTGCTGTTCCTGAGGCGGGATCTTGGTAGCTTCTTCCGCTGCAAACTTGATAAACAGATTGAAAACCTCGTTTATCGCGATCAAGCGGTCGTTAGCCTTGTTTGAGGCAATCGCGGTATCGATGAAAGGCTTCATGCCATCCAGAACTGCTGTGCATTCGTCCTCTATACCATTGTTGTTGGTGATACCGAACAACGCATAGTCGAGAATGAGGTTAAGAACGTGCTGAACCTTGTCAATAGCACTCATGTTGAGATTTTTGACGGTCAGTATATCCTCTTCCTGCTGAATGTCACGAACCTTCTGTAAGCATTCGCCGTATCCGGGAAAGGCACGGAGAAGTCTCTGCTCGATATGACCATCTTCGATAATGTTGCATATCTGATGGTATATCCCTCTGAGCATTGATCCTTTGCCGTCATCAAGCAGCTTCTGGAGCTCTGCACATGCCTGTATTCCGACCACGTTTCCGTTAATCAGTTCCTGCCTCGCCTGCTTGTACAGGTCGAAAGGCGTATACAGGATATGTCCGGCTTCATGGAGCTCAAGACCTACAGCGACATAATACATGTCTGCCTTGGACTCCCTATCGGCGATCCACTTGAATGCCGGATTTATTACTACCGTGCACGAATCCGTATACGCGGAAAACGTGTCGTAGCCATCCGGCCGCCAGTCGAATCTGAGATTCGAGCGACCGTACCGCTTTGTAACACCATTTAGTACTTTGATCATAGTGTCTGTGACAATACGGTTATTTAGAAACTGTACGGAGTTAAGCTCCTTGAGCTTCTTGTCTATGAGATAATTTGATATATTTGCCATAATCTACCTCCTTATAGGTTGGCTGAGTTGATGCTATATATATAAAAAGAGCCCAAACGTATCTCTTTGCCTTAGAGTTGTTTGTGCTCTTGAAATAAAGAAAGCCCTGGCAGAGTGTCTACCAAGGCATAATTGCGATAATACATTATTCAAAATTCTTTGAATACTATAATTATATTATATCTTTATCCATAATGCAAGTTATATACGCTCGCTGATTTTATGCTCATAGTTATTAAACCAGTACGTAAAACTTCTTTCCAAAGTCATCTGATCAAACAAAAATGACAACTTACTTTCATCATTGCCTATCGACTCAACCGTCATCCTGTGTGCCTGCATCCTGTCTATGCCGGGATGTGATTCTTCTATCTGTCTCCGATAGTAGATATAATGGGTTCTGATATACTCAAAGGTCTGGTCTTTATCGGCGTAACGAGCCTTGCTCTTTGATTTTTTGATCTTCTCGTTTTCGCGTTTTAACTGCTCGTTCTTTGCCTTCTCCTCCTGCACCTTGTTCTGGAGGTTCTTTTGGTTAACCACTACCTCGTTTACGTGCTTTATTAAAAAGCTCTTCTCTTTCTCCAAGGACGCGTTCTCTTCTCTTAGCCTTTTGATGATGCGAACAAGCCTCTCCCAGGTATTTTCCGTGGTGATCTCAACAAGTTCTGCGGGTATGGGATCGAGCTCTTGGATAAGTGCCATAGTTTCCTGCACTTTTTTCATAGCTTTCTTTCGTTTCTTCCGCATTTCCTTGGTTTCGCCGTCAACTCGCCATGCAAGTGCTTCATCAAGGATAGGAAGTGAACAGTCGGGATCTGAAAACTCAGAGATACTATCGGCGTGATCTACAAATATGGCGTCTTCTTTGCCTTCGCACGGACGCAGTATCCTGCCGACGATCTGAAACCATAACGGACGAGACTTTATATGCCTACAATTAAACGCATACGACACAGGTGGACAGTCAAATCCGTAGGTTAAGAGTGATGCATTAACAAGGCCGTCTATCTTGCCGGTCCGTAGCCCCTCGATAAGTGATTGCCTCTCCTTCACGGACATTTCGCCGTGAATGACTCTAAAATCATATCCCGCCGAACAAAAGATGTCCGCAACTTTCTCGCCCATAGCAACCGTGGTTGTAAAACCAAGAGCAGGGCGACCGTGACCATATTCTTCATAAGAGCGGATCAAGTCTCCCCAGATGTTGTGATCGTTAAATATCTCCATCATCTGCTTGCCGGACAGCTCCTCGGACAGCGCATTCTCGGGTTTGATCTCTGATATACCCTCTATGGGCTTTGCGTAGTACTTAAGCGGTGACAGATAACCCTTGCGGATAAGTGATGCAACGGTCTCTGACTGCATAAGTTCATCAAATATCCCGAACTTATGAATAGCGTCACTGCCCTTAAGAAGTGCCTGTCCATCCATGCGTTCCGGGGTAGCTGTTAAGCCTATCACGCGTTTGGGCTTAAGCATATTTACCAATTTGTATGATTGTTCCAAGGAAACATGGGCTTCATCGATGATTACCGTACCCTCGGAAATCTCCTGTTTTATGCTTTCGGGGAGTTTTTTGTACTGCGACCTTAAGGAATCTTTGGATGCGACTATGCAATGTTTATCATCAAGACTTGTCTTGTTCGACCAGATGATATCAACGTCACCAAACTCTTCCGCTGCCTGTTTTATAAGTTCGAGGCGAGGAACAATAAACACCACTTTGGTTGGCAACTTCTCGATTAAGGCTGATGCGATAACAGTCTTCCCGCTGCCGGTCGGCAGGCAAACCACTATATCCTTATCTGAATTAAGGATGTCTCTGACGATATTTGACTGGTAGTCGCGTAACTCTTTACCCATATATTCCCTTCTTCTTCTCTTTGTCGCACTTCCGATACAAATACAGTGGTTCGGCCAAAACTATGACCAGATACACATATGCCAATACCTCAACGGCAACAGAAATGGCGTGTACGCCTGTTTTGGTATACAGGAGCATCCCCACAATCAGCGTTGAACCCATTATAACTGCCATGTGCTTATTTAGAAATCTGAGAAATCGGAACATCGGTTAACTCCCTATAATAGTCACTTCGGCGTTTCCTATTCTGAAATATAAGGCGTCATTCTCCGTGTATGTCTCAAGTGTTCCAGTCACCATGACCGGGGTATTCTCGGCGGGATAATCCTCGGGACATTTGTACTCTCCATCCGCGCCCCGCTGAAATTCCAACCCTTGTGAGCAACATGCAATAGCGTCGGCAACAAGAACATTGCAGTAAGTTTCGCTTCCGTCATCACTGTATGAATAGACTACGTTTCCATTCATCTTGATGGTACTTCCCTCGTAATCTGTGGGATTTGTGAGGATATTGAAGACGGATGCGTAAACAAGATCCGCAGACATAGTGGTAAGGTCTATGTCTACCTCCGAACTGTTTGACTGTGCTTTCATTTCCTCAAGAGTCATATATGGTATGGTCTGGGATGCGTTTGTCACATTTCCTGCACTGCTGATCACCGCATTAGGCAGATATGTGCCTGCGCTTGTAGCCTGCTCGGAGGTAACTATCTCGGCGTTAAGCCCTGCCGACTCATTTGATGCCTTGATCTGTTGCTCTATTACCTTATCAACCTGGTTTGTTTGAGATGCGGGTGCCTTGGATTGCACATTATTTGCCGATTTTTCTGCGCAACCAGACATAGCAAAACAGCAGGCAATTGATATTATCAAGATAACAGAGATTCTACGAGTCTTCATCATCTACACTCCGCTATTCACATTATCCTTAAGCATACATATGGCATTGTAGGCTATTGTGGCGTTTAAGAACGATTCCATAGCCTCTGCCGACTGATTTGCTCTGCCACGGTAGTACTCCATCTGTCCGTTATAATACTCAAGGGCCTTGTCTATCGTGTGTCTCGGGATAGATACTCCGTCACAATAAAGAGTTCCTGTCGCCGAATCATACTTCGGTCCGTTATACTTGCTCGTATGTACATCTGATAACCCGAAAGAGGATGCAAGTCCTCTTACCAATTCATCTCTGCTGGCCATTAACTTACCTCACTTTCAGGGATTCTGCTGAGTGCTCCCTCGTATATATTTATAATTTTAAGCAGACTGATGTTTGACTCGGTCAGCTTTTCTATGATGCTTCGTTGCCTTGAGATGACCTCCTCCTGTCTTTCTATCGTTTCCATCTGCAATTTGATCGTATCCCTTGTCAGTTCATCCATTGTCGTTTCCTCTGCCTATACCGCAGGCGACCATTATGTACTGTTCCTGCACATACTTGGTGTACCTATCATCACGGATAATACACCCGCACCTCACTGTACCCTCGCCGTAAGGAGTTATATCCTTCACGTGTGCGGATATATTCTCACAAAACAAACTTTTATCGCCGATTATGTTCTCGTATTTATCGCAGACCGTTATATGTACGGAATCACCCTCATATATAGTCGCACGTTCATCTATCGTAAATGATATCCCTTCCTGCGAGATATCAAGTATGGTGGCGGTGTATTCCTTGCCGTTTTGATATATGGTTGATTGTAAGTTCTTTTCTAATCGTAAGTACGCTCGTCTATCTAACATATTTCAGCCTGTAGATCCAAAACCATTGTTGCCACGCTCAGTATCGTCCAAGGAAGTTGCCTGTGTGAAATCACATAGCTCGCAGGGTTGGATGATCAACTGGACTACTTTATCTCCTGCTTTGAACGTATATGGCTTTGTTCCCAGATTATACAGTTTGACGACTATTGAACCCGTATAGCCCGAATCTATTACTCCGCCGAGACATACGATATTGTGTTTCACATTGAGCCCGGACTTACTCTCCAATTTGCCGAAATACCCTTTCGGGATAGCCATGTGTACGCCAGTATCTATGGTCGCCGATCCGTTTATAGGGACTGTTACCTCGCTTATGCACCGTAAATCTACTCCTGCGTCTACGTCATGTGCTCTTTCGGGCATTATTGCCCCGACATCAAGCATTACCTTAATGTTTTCCATTTATCATTCCTCCTGTCCGATTGCGCCTATCAGCTCAAGTTCTTGGTAGAGCATAGTGAGTTCCACCGGATCTTCTGTGTACGCGGTAAGTTCTACCGGATTATTCAGATTAAGAGAATACAATCCCAGTAGTGACTTTGCATCTACCACATAACTTCCGCTTTTGGCATCAAACTCAGTATTCATGTGTCTGAGCACCGTGGCGAGCGATGCCACTCTCTTGAAATCTGAAAGGTCAATTAAGATCTTAGTCATTGCTCGGCTCCTCGTTTGGTTCAGACTTATCTTCAATTACAGCGAGGATATCCGATATCTCCTGTATAGTTTCTGAAAATGCTTCAACCACTTCCTTGTTGGTTGGAGTTTCGGGTTCATCTTTTGAAAAATAATCGTCCATAGCGATTCGCAAAATAAAAGCAAGGACAAAGAGGATTATCAACGATATCACAACAATCCGTGTGCACTCTTTCTTTATTTCTTCCTTGCTTTTCTTGATACCCATGTTTACTCGCGCTTCTTATATTTGCTACAACTTCCGTTCTGTCTTACTTCCTTCACGGTTCCAACCCCCAAATCGCAACAAAGCGTTCTTACCTGCTGCGAGTAGTCGGAAGTAATACTCTTATCATTAACAACCCTCGTGAAAATCTTGAGTTTGCGACAATACGCACAACTCTTGCAATTATTTGCCATACCCTTATCCCCCTTCGTTGTTTGTTTGGGTATTTAAGTATATTTTTACGCCACAACCAGGGCAGAATTTGAACGCTTGCCCTGTTGATTCGTCTATGATGTTTTTCCCGCACAAAGGACAAATATCGGCTTCAACCTTCTTGGTGATCACAGACTTTTCCGGGTGTCTGCCCTTTATACCGCCGACGCGATACTCTGTACCAGTCTTTGTATCCGTTAAATATAACGCGTTACCGACAACATCAACCTCTATAAGGTCGAGTTTCACGGCACGTCTAAACTCCAGTATCAATTCGTTCATAGCTATCTACCCAAGAAATATGGACGCGCACCAGAGTACTCGACAACCGCATACTTTGTTCTGCACGCGAACTGTCTTATAGCGGTAACTGTAGCAACTATGGCTGAAACCGTTATGGCGATCCATCCAAACTTAATCATTGTTGCCCTCCTCCGTTATCTCGGCGTCAGCTACATTATCCACAGATTCAACGGGATTTGCGGGTGTTAAAGCGTCCGTAACTGCCGTGGCATCTGTTGTGCTAATATCTGTACTTACACTTGATGCATCATTAGGAGACGAAATATCCTCCGTCCGTTGCATATATGCGTTCGGCATGGAAGCAATCACCTTCTCGTTGCCCGAGGATATGATGGTCGCCGTACCGGAATCGCTCACAACGATAATGAAATCGTCCGTGATATAGTATGCGGTCAATGTCTCAAGATCAAAGCGAGTCTGCTTAACATCGAGAGAAATAGAGATATAATTACCGGCATAGGGAGCGGTAAGAGTGTATGGCACGGGAGTCAGATCTTCTGTAACTTCCTCTTCACCTGCTACAACGTCTACCGCATCCTCTTCCGTAGTGTCTTCTATGACCGTGTGTTCACTGCGTTGCGTACTGTACACTGCGAGAGCACACAAGGCCGCCACCAGAAGCACGGCAAACATCGCCACACCGATCAGCTTCTTGATTTTAATGATATCCTTGATACTCATGCCCCCACCTCAACAGGAACTACATTTATCGCAGCCACGCCCTTCTCTTCTTTCTTTGTGTCAAATGTCACTTCCTGCCCCTCATTGAGAGTCTTGAAACCGTCCATCTGGATCGAAGTGTGATGAACAAAATACTCGTTATTATCCTCTCCGGTTATGAAGCCATATCCCTTTCTTGCATTAAACCACTTAGCTACACCTTTCATTTTTGTTGCTCCTTTCTATTGCTTACGCTTTAACAAGCCGTGAGCAAGAACTCCCTCACCTCTGTAGGTGACGGGATGAATTGCGTTTTACACGGCGTTTCTTATGTATTGCCAATTATTGTTATGAGAAACCAGTCTCAAATTAGCAATAGCAACTTGTTTATAGGATTTACCTGGCAGCGTAATATATTCATCATCTGAATTTTTGACATAAGCGCCACCAGAAGTAAAACCAGTAATGTAACCAATCTGACCTAAAACAGAAACTTTATCATTAAGCCAAAATCCTTTATAGTATGGCGTATTTTTACTATTACGTTTCTGCGTACGATTAGGTTCTCTACGCCCTTTACGAGCAGTTGCTTCGTGCAATGAACGCTTTTTCTTACGAAATTGCCTTATCAGTAACCAATCGTTAGGATCTTCCTTTATGTTTTTGATGCCACTAATTACAATCGCATCATTGTAATGAGTTTTCTCTAAACCAATATCCTTGCGTCTTGGCGTGGTTTCTGAACCGTAGGTAATGATCGCGTCAGGATATTTCGTAAAAATCCTTTTACGCAGCGTATTCATAAATGGCGGTTCTTTATACTGTTTTACTTTTTTGTGTTCTTCCTGCCACTTATACAGAATTCCACCTTTTTTATGATTTGCGGATATGTGACAATCTGTACATACTGTAATAAGATTATCTACTCTGTCTGTACCGCCATTACTACGGTATATGATATGATGTGTCTGCAAAATCTTATCTTTAGACTTTCCACACACCTGGCAGGTATAGTTGTCTCTTGCAAAAACGAAGTATCTTTCGCCAAAGAAACCATAAGTCTGACCATGTTGATAATCTACACCGTTAATGTCAGGATTTATCATTTTTGCAGTATCGAATTTACCAACTTCTATATGCAGTACAGGGGTTGGCACTAATACAGAAAACTTATCTATCCACGCAAAAGTGTGATTAACTCTGTTCTGTAAACTTGGCGGAAGCCATTTATCTGTACATTTACGATTAAGAAAACGTGGCTTGCGATACCTGCATTTACGATTTCTACGACTTCTACGATAAATACGCCTGGAATCAAGATTGGAACTAATATCCTGTCTTAATTCTATTTCTGCTTTATAGAGGACTTTATCCTCTGATGTAACAGCGATACCGATATGTTTAGCGCCTGTATCTACTCCGATATGACAATCCTGTTTTGTTTCTCCTGTAGCATAAGTTAGCTGAATGGTAAAAGGATTGTACTTGTTAATAACAGCCTTACCTTCTTTTAGAAGTATTCTGGCTTTTCTTTGACTGCAAGGCATTAACGGTTCACCTCGCATGTTGAGTACAAACACTCTTATTCCTTGCTGCATAATTGTTACCTTTGATACCTACTCACAAGTGGCATCCCTTTCTTACGAAAGTTTCTTTCCCTTCCTCAATGTTATAAGTGCTTGCCGTAATCGGTCACTTGAGGTTGACTGTTCCTACCCATCAGAACTGTTTACAGAGCCTCCACAGTTGCTACAGACTTGGGAATCATCCGTAGGTGTGATAACACAAATAACGTAGTTCTCGAAGAACTTAGAGTAGTCAATCAGAGCTTTTGCAAGCTCCGACCTCTAAGGCATTAGCCGTAGGTCGGGGTGGTTGACTAAACGCAATCGTGGCCACGACAGCTCCTGCGATAATGCCAAACAGTAGACTATGTGCAAAGAAACCTACGCCGATAAGCCCTACCGCAAATCCGACTACCGCGCCAACGATCTTGTAAACCTTACGATTCTTCATGCAACTTTAGCATCCCACCACATGCCAAACTCTGCTATCCACTCTTCCTTTGTCTTGTGCAGGGTATTTATCCAGTATTCCTCGCACAAAATCTTATATTTAAGTTCCAGGTTACGATCCTGATGTATGGAATAGGTCGTCCCCTCATGCCAGTCCCTTCGCAATGGAAGCATAAAGCCGTATCGCTCGGATAATTCTTTGCGCGATGCACCGAAGATATGGTGAGGATCTACGTTTCTCGTATCTCCTGTGATATAGCATCTGTGCATGTCCTCAGTAAAAATACTGTGGTACGGCTCTTTAAGCTTCCTCGCGGATTGCTCTTTCGCCTTAAGAGGCGTCCTCTGCTTTAAGCTTGTGTGCGCAGACAACGACTTACTTGACTTAAGACTGGTATATGCTTTTAACGGCGTTTTGCGTTTGAGCGGAGTGCGTTTCATAAAACCGTTCCATCCCCCTCTCCGATAAAGTACGACAAAGCGCGTTCCACATATTTGATTGACATAGAGCACTTATCACAATCGTTAAGTGCTATGGGATGCTGACTGTTCCCACTGCGTATGCAGTAGGTGGCAAACATGTTTGCAAAATACTCTCGGGGATTGGATGAATAGTATTCCTCTCCGTCAAGGTTGTTTGCACCGAAAAACGAATCAGCAGCTTCCTCTTCCATATATTCCCTGAACTCGTCTGACAGTGATATGTCTCCTAACTGTGAGTCGAGATAATGTCCAAATTCGTGACAGATAATGTAATATGACGGAATATCGAGATTAACCTTGTCCATGTTTAAGGCGATGTAGGCTGCTCCGCCTGTGGACGGATTCTCAAGGTAATATGCGTTTGCGCTCCCGGTAGAACCTAAAGACAAGAAATTCTTGTTTGACCTAAGTTCCTCAAAGCATTCATCATCAACAAACAGCAGATATCCGCCATCCTCATAAAATGCCTGTGCAACAGGAGCGGGAATGTACTCAAGCCCCTGCAAGATCCTCGTGTATGCCTCGGATGTTTCGTCTGTATTGTTGATAAAAGCCTTATAATTGTTCTGCCCGCAGGATAAGTACTTATTGTTGGTCTTGGCATGGGTAATAAGACTGCTTTGCAAGTGACGATCCACTCTCCAAACAGCAATAGAGCGTGATATCTCGGCGTTATGCGACCGGGCATACTGCGCTGCGAGATATAAAAGTCCTATGCATATGATTGATATGATTGCTGATATTACACGCTTAATCATCTAACTACCACAACTGTTCCAACGTCTACTCTGTCAAAAAGCCATTCCGCAAACTCGTGCGGGAGATTTACACATCCGTGGCTTCCATTTGTCTTGTATGTTTCACCACCAAACTCCGAATCGTCGCGCCATGTGGCGTCATGCAACCCACATGCTCCGTTTGTGGTGAACCGCATCCAGTAATCTACCCATACATGCCACGTAGGACCGGTAAGGTATTTGCCTTTTGCGTGAGTTTGTAACTCATACGTTCCTTTCGGCGTTGATCTTCCTCCGTCAGGGAGACCGGTTACACAAGGGCTTTGCCTGACAAGGATGCCGTTTTCGTAATATCTGACTATCTGCTCGTCTATACACACATCTACGTATGTCTGATCGGATAGTTCAGCCCTGTATGTTGAATCCTCGGAGGCATTTTTATATCTACCCTCTCTCATCCCGTATTCTGCATAATGCCTTGCCAACGCGCCGGGTTCTGTGCCGTATACCGCAACCACATCGGGATACTTTGTGCCGTAGTAATCTGCATCGAATCCTGTGCTCTCGGTTGCATGTGCCGTCATGGGCAATAACAGACAAACGGCGGTATATATACAAAAAAGCGCTTTCTTAATGTTTATCATCCCTAAAACGTCGATAGAACCAAACCAAACATCCCAACTGCACCGAGAGTAAATGGAAACAGGCGATACCACGTACGAGTGTTGTGTTCTTCCTCGTAATGCCCGACCGGTATAGATAAAAGGGATACGCCGATACAGACCAACAATTTGACCAACATATATTGCCCGAACATCATTACTCCTCACATCTTACAAATTCAGTCTTACAATGGCTTCCTTGGCCAAAGCACTTCTTACTGATTCTGATTCTTCAAACGTAACCTCTGCGCATAACGGCGAATCCTTAAATTTCTCGGACAGATAGACAAGACCGTTGTTCTGCCTGTCCAGTTTAGGATTGTCTATCTGGTTTGGATCGCCGAGAATGACAAGCTTCGATCCCTCTCCCATACGTGTAACAATCGTTGATATCTGCGTCCGAGTCGTATTCTGCGTCTCGTCTACTATCAGATACGTGTTCGCAAGGGAGCGGCCACGTATATATGCGAGAGATGTGATCTCGATGATGCCGGACTCGATTATGTCCTCCATCTGCATGTTGACTTGGCTTCTGTCTTCCATGTCCTTCCCCAGTAGATATCTGAGGTTGTCCATAAAAGGTGAAAGGAGCGGAGTCATCTTGTCCTCAAGAGAGCCGGGTAAAAATCCTAAATCTTCATCCGAGAGTGTGTTGGAACGCGTAATGACCATGCTGTTGTAGACTCTATCTTTACTATCCCAGTGATAGGTCTTATCGAGTCCCGCTGCGAGGGATAAGAGGGTCTTCCCCGAACCGGCCGGTCCCTTGAGTATCACGAGCGGGATTTCGCTTGCCGGAGCCATAAGGGCGTGCATAGCAAACTCCTGCCCAAGGTTCTTGGGAGATATGCCGTATACATCGCGCTGCTTGCGTGTCTTTATGAGCTTGAGGTTATAATCATCCACATAGCAAAGCGCGGAATGAGATCCCATATCGTGTACGTGATAGTACTTTCGGGGAATATATTTCTCGGATGCAGGCAAGGGCATGGATCCGTTTCTGTAGAGCTCGTTTATGCAGTCCATAGATGCGAGCACTTCCCCTCTGCCTGTATACATAGAATCAAGGGATGATATGTTGTCGTTCTTGTACCCCTGCACCGGCACACCGATTATCTGTGCCTTAAGTGTCATACTTATATCGTTGGTGATGAGTATGGTGTTGCCTTTCCCAACAGCGTTTCCCGAGAGAGACTTACAGGTACTCAAAATACAGTTGTCCGGGCTTTTAAGATCCCAACCCTCGGGCAGCTTGGCAGTAAGGTTGAAGTTGTTGTTAACTCTGAACACGCCGGTATTGGGCAAGCGAATGCCTGTGGTGATACTCTCGCCTTCCTGTGCGCTATCGGTGATGGATTTGATGGTTCGTATGGCTTCTCTTGCCTGGTATCCACGTTCACCGGAAGCCATCTTAAACTTATCCAGTTCCTCTAAAGTTGTATGGGTTATAATGACGTTGTTGTCTTCAAACCCAAACAACACTCTGCCCTCTGTTGACATGAGGACGTTTGTATCTAAAACGTATGTCTTGATCAAGTTGCCATTTCCTCCTTAAAATCGATGCGTCTGCCCTTTATCGCGTTTGGATTACCTCTCCGCAAGAAGTCATCAAGGAGATACCCCTCTTTTGCCAAAAGAAATAGGTTACCGCCGTATGAGTACAGGCATTCCGCATAGGGCATGTAGTCGATTGCCTCTGATGGGCTTACGCAGTATACTTCCCTGCGTGCCTTTTGTGGTTTGCGCTGAACCCTGCGACTCTTTGAGGGTTTCTCCTCTATTGCGGGCTCGTTCCCACCACTTGCCATTGCGCTTAAGAGACCTACAAAAAAAGTTGCCAGTCTATCTGTCAAAGCTTCCACAAAAGCCTCGTATTCAGCGTCTTCCTCGTCGCTATAGTCTTCCTCGTCGTCACAGCTCTCTTTGTTTTCGAAATACTCCGTCATTTCACCCAAGATATCCATATCGTCATAAATGCAGTCGGCGTATTCGTGCACTGCTGCACTTAAAACCGTGGACGCGATCCTGCTCTCGTTCTGATCCCAAAACTCGTCGTTTATGAGCGAGAACAATAAGCAACGTGGTGTATAGTGTATTGTCATGTGCGAGGTCTTGGGCAACGGAAAATCACTTATGATGCCAAGATTAGCAAGAGAACTCGGAACGGATACGATATCCTCCGGAGATTCCTTTATGATATATGTTATTGCGTGACACAACTTGCTTTCTGTTGCTATTTCGCCAGTAAAACCATATTCGGTGTTGTAACAATACATAGGCAACCCTCATGTTGTTGGTTTAGATATATTATATCTATATATAAGATCAAAGTAAAGCATAAAGTTCATGGTGAACTATTTAGTCCACCGCGAAACTCATATCTGTGTGTTTGTTTCTGCTATTAGGCGGGCATTGCTTCGTACTGCGCCTTAAGATCTTCCCTGCTATTGATAAGGATGACCGCAGCGTTCTTTACATTCTCGGACGTGGTGGTTCTTGCTATGCCAACCAGATGCGCGGGTGCTTTATCCAGTACTACACCGAGAGAAACACCTTTCCAACTGCCGGAATCAACTACTACGCTTCTTGCAACATCGAGATCGGGAGTTGCGGGAGCAGGGGCGGTATTCTTTGCCTTGGATGACTTCTTATTCTCTTTCTTGACCGCAGGATCGGGAAGCCCGCTCTCGCTGGCTCCCATAGCCTTGTTGGCTTCACCGTCGTCCATTTCGTCAAGAGCGGTCTTGTCTCCGTAGAACTCAAGGCCGATACCTGCATCATGCAGTGCGCGTGACTTTGCTCCGCCGATAACAGTGGCTTTCCATATAGTCCTGCGCTTCTCGTCGTCGAGCATAGGCGTCATAGGAAATACCTGGCTTAAGCTCATGGAGTGGAAACCGTGACCGACAACATACTTGTTGCCGTTAGGATCAAAGCGTACAAGTCGTACGTTCGCGGTACAGACCTTAACGCCCTTGATCTCCTCGAAATAAACGTCAGTCTTATCATCGTAGTCAAATGCCGTGTTTGTGATGCCAAACACAATCTTCTCGATCAGTCGCTTCTCGTGGAGCGGGATGTACTTCTGCCCCTCGTTGTTGGTCTTTGCAAGATACTTAAGGTTCGACAACACGTCCTGTGCGCCGTAATTGTCGGGCAGTGTTGCGCCGTTGGCGATCATAATTTCCGCAAGGGAATCAACGTAGTTCTTTATGAGAATATCGGTCATTGACATAGGCTTTATCTCCTTTCGATATGTGCCTTACTTATGGTTATATTATACCATAGAATATAATCAATGTCAACCATAAAGGCATAAGAAAACGGCACACTTGCGTGTACCGTTCTCCTTGAATCTACTTTACTTCAAGTAAGATGATCACTTATTTGAAGGGCAGGGCTTCATCGATGCCATCGGGAATGTTCATAAACTCCCCGAGTTCATCGGATGAAACTGATGCAGGTGCGGAAGCCTGTGCCTCACCGGAAGCGGAAGCCTTACTCTCCACAAACTCGTGTCTTTCGACTACGACGTCCGTGGTGTAAACCTTCTGCCCGTCCTTGTTTGTGTATGATCCAGTCTGGATACGACCCTCTACCAGGATCTTCGTACCCTTTTTAAGATACTTCTCCACAAACTCGGCAGTTTTACCGAATGTTATACATCCGATAAAATCAGCATTCTGCTGTCCCTCTTCTTTCTTGCCAGGGCGGTCAACTGCCAGACGGTAGCGTGCGTTTGAAATCGCACCATCCTGTCCGTAGCGAACCTCGGGATCAGCAGCAAGTCTTCCACACAAAAAAACTCTGTTCATGTTACCTTCTTTCTCCCCGATGTTTTCGGGGTAAACAAAATGAAAATGGTTACAAGGTTTAGTGACAATAAAAAAGCACCTATAAGTATAGGAACCTATAAGTGCAATAATACATTTTATATACCACTAAACATACTATTATAATATATCTAAATATAAGCCATGTCAAGCATGAAAATTGGCTTCCCGAAAACGAGAAGCCAAGGTGTGTTACAGATATTCAATTGTGGCGGTTCCGTCTTTTAAGTCAGACGTAGTGATGTGGCATAGGTACTCCCCTGCCCGATTGTTAATCTGGTAGTTGTATCGGTCATTGCCGAATGTACCTATACGTGTTATTGCGCCCAACGCGTCTTTGACATGATTCTTCTTCTGGGTTACCTTAACGGGGATGTTAGTCTCTTTGATCATACTTTTGCTCCTTTGCTTAAAGACTGTCTATCAGTTTCACGAACAGCGATATTCTCATTAACCCTTTGATAATCATTACGGTTTGCCGATCCCTCGGTAAACTCCCTCTTTAAGCATAGGCGGTCAGATGCCCAGGATCATATCCGAACAGATACGCCTTAAAATCATACGCCGAAAGCGTTTAGACTCGTGTTGTTGCTATGTTTGTGCTGTTCTGATCCTAATTGTACAAAGATACGCAAGCACAGTCAAGCAAACAGGAAAAATCGCAGAAATCACCAGTTTACGATCCTATTAAACTGAGATCTGGCTTCCTCAAGGCTTACAAGCAGATACCTTTTGGTTGTCTCTATACTCGAATGCCCCATTATGGATGCCAAGGTTACGATATCCCCACCGTTCTGCATGTATAACTTCCCGAAAAGATGTCTGAACCCGTGTGGATGCATTACATTTGCAGGGATATTGTATTTCTTCCCCAGTTTACCAAACATTCCCCGTGCATTGTTTGAGTTTATTGGCGTGACCCCATCTGCCGAGAACACAAATCCGTCCTCTCGCCCAATCTCTTTGAGCCATGCGATACACTCTTTTTGATATGTCGCCGTAAGAAATAACGTCCTGTGCTTAGTTCCCTTGCCATATAAAGGGAACAAACCGTCATATACGTGCTCTACCTTAAGTGTCAGCATCTCGCTTATCCTTGCGCCTGTGGTTGCTATGCCGGTAACAAGGAAGTAGTATAGCTTGTTGTTCCTCTTAAGCATCCTCTTTAAGTGCTTATAGTCCTGCTTGCTTATCACGTTCTCTATATACTGCGTTTGTTCCACCTTGACGGTCTTTAAGTGGAAATCGATGCCCTTTGCGTTCATATATTTATTGATCCCATGGATGCGACAATTCACAGACGCGGGGGAAACCGTATCGATCAATCTGATCTTATATGCAAGCAGATTTTCCGCTGAAACCA
>Ga0129306_1002511_pt1 | contig 15976 bp, 8 predicted proteins | sample P827metagenome_FD_94438 | JGI IMG/M metagenome (GOLD analysis project Ga0129306, IMG submission 94438) | Capybara group fecal microbial communities from Wisconsin, USA - P827 metagenome | ecosystem: Host-associated > Mammals > Digestive system > Large intestine > Fecal | place: USA: Wisconsin...
CACGTTCCTCTTGACACGAGACTCCATGGCGCGTGCGTAAGGCAAATGCGGCAAACTAGCGCCGCAAGCGGCATTGATTTGCCTTGGCAGGCAGCCTACACGCGCCACACTCGTGTCAAGAGGCTTTCGCGGCATAAACGCCCTCCAGGTTAGTGGTATTTTTTAAAGCACGTTTCCACTAAAATTGGAGTAGAGCCCATATTTTATTGGCCGTTGAACACCCTGCTTGTGACTCGTCAAAAACGAAAAAGACAAAACAGCCACTGCGCGGCAATGAAAACGCCCAGAGCGACCAGCAGCCATTCCGGCACCTCGTGCAGCTTCACAAGCCAGCGGCAACGGTTTGAATGCACGTCAAACGGCTTGTGCATCAGCCAGATGAACACAAACAAAACAGCGAACGCGATCAACTGCGCACGCATGATTTCATCTCTCCTTTACTCAAACCCGACGCCTGTCGCGCTTATTCCGCAAAATCCGCCTCAGCGGCCAGCAGCGCTTCCATCTGGGCGCGTTTTTTGGCGCTGCGCCGGCGTCCGCCACGATGCCCGCGGCGCTTTTTCTTCTTGGCGCCGTCGTCCTTTTTCTTGGCCTTGTCGAGCTTGGGGGGGACCGCGCCGACAGGGATGCCCTTTTTGTGACGGGCCCCGCCGCGGTGCTTGCGCCGTTCCAGCCGCACGCGATCGGTGGGCACCAGGCGCACTTCCGCTTCCGGCAGCTCGACCGCTGTGTTGTCCATCTCCAAAATTCGGTCTTCAAAGCCGAACACGGTGGGGTCGATCTCCTCGATGGCCTCCTCCACCTTGTCCATGCGGCTGAACTTGTACTCGTCGGGCAGCGAGTTGTTGTAGCGCTTCACGCGCAGCAGCGCCTGCAAAAAGTTCTTCTCGTACTTTTGGAACAGCTCGGCGGCGGTCAGACCGTCGGGGTGCACATACCCCTCGCCGCTTTGAGCGCCGTGGAAGAACAGGTCGGCCATTTCTAGGTTCTGCTCGATCTCCATCTCGCCGTACCACACATCGGCCAGGATGCGCTTGAACGTGTCCTTCTGTCCGGGGGCCAGCAGCTCCAGACTGCGGTCGATCTGCGAAGCCGCGTCGCGGATCTCCTCCAGCACCGTTTTATAGCGAAGCCGCGGCAGCGAGTATTCCGCCACGATCTCCGCCTCGTTCTCGATCGTGCTGTGCTTTTTGAGGATGGCGCCGAAATCCGGGTTCAGCTGGATGCCGGCGGCATCGTCGGGCATCTTCTCGATAGCCTTGAACATGCTGCCGATGTCCACGCCGCGCGACTCCACGGGGCTGTCCTCCAGCCAGGTGACGAAGCCCTCGTCGAAGAGCCCTTTGCGCCCGGCTCGTCCGGCCATCTGCGAAAAGCTGGTCTTGCTGATGGGCCGCCGGTCAAAATACTTGACCGTCTGCGCGAACACCACCGTCTCCGCAGGCAGGTTGACGCCCAAGGCCAGCGCGTCGGTGCCCACCACCACGTCGATGATGCGCTCGCGGTAGGCGCGCTCCACCAGCAGCTTCTCCTTGGGCAGCAGGCGGCCGTAGTACACGCCCACGCCCTTGAACAGGTGCTTTTGGATGGTCTTGACCTCCAGGATCCAGGCCAGGTCGCGCAGCCGCGCTTTGCGGCTGGGGTCGATGTCCATACGCTGCGCGGCGATCAGGTCGGCCACCTGATGCACGCCTTTCTGCGAGAACGCGAACACCAGCGCGTCGTGGATCTCGCGTGCGTTCTGCGCGCTTTTCAGGTAGGTCAGCTTGGTGGTGCGTTCCTTCAGCAGAAACAGCTCGAACGGGCGCTGCATGACGCGCTCCAGATAAGCGCGGATCTCGTCGGGGGTGCCGAGCGTGGCCGACATCACGAGGATGGGCGCGCACGGGTGCGTCTTGCGCAGGCCGTCGATGTAGGCGCGACTGCGCTCGTTCTCGCTGAAGATGTAATGGAATTCGTCGATTACGAGGCGGATGCCGTCCATGCCGGCATATTTGAGGTTGTAGATCTCCTGCGTGCAGCAGATCACGGGCGCGCCGGCGTTTTTCTTGAAGTCGCCCGTCTCGATGCCCACGTCAAAGCCCATCTTCAGCAGGTCCATGTAGCGCTCGTTGCTGAGGGCCTTGATCGGCGCCGTGAAGATGACGCGGTCGCGACCGCTGCGGTCGGTGAGCGGCCGGCCGTTTTCGTCCACCAGCCCGGCCCACAGATAGGCGACCCACGTTTTGCCAGCGCCCGTGGGAGCCGACAGCACGGCCGACCTGGGCGCGCCGTTTTCGTCACTGAGCGCGCGCCAGGCTTCCAGCTGCCAGGGGTAAAAGGGATATGCGGTTGGTGCGGTGTCTTCCATGCAGTTCAACTCCAAAAATCAAAGGCAAAATCCAAAGCCATCGCAAAGACACAAGCAGGCAGACGGCACAGAAAAACTTGTTATAAAGTCAAAAGGTGCACGAGCGATCTGACAGACGCCAGCCATTTCAAAAAGTTTCTTTGGGTCTTTAGGCCTTAGGGCCTTTGTGTCGGCTTTGAATTGATCTTGTTTAGTACGACTTCGAGAAGATGGCCAAGTGCGCGCCTTCCTTGCCGGTGTACACGCAGCGCCCGGTACGGTCGGCCTCGGCCAGAGGGTAGCAGCGCATGGTTGCCTGCGTCTCTTCCTTGATCTTCTTCTCGTCTTCAACGCTGCCGGCGAAGAAGCACTTCACCCAGCCGCCCTTGGCAAGCTGCTCTTTCAGCGCCTCGTAGCTGTCAACCTCGTAGGTGTTGGCGTCGCGGAACGCGCAGGCCTTTTCGTACAGCGACTTTTGGATGTCGTCGAGGATGGCGGGCACGACCGTGGTCAGGTCGGCCCATTTGATGTCTTCCTTGGCGCCGGTGTCACGGCGCACGCTGCGGACTGCCTCGCCTGCCGCGTCCTTCTCGCCCAGCTCAAGACGCAGAGGCACGCCCTTTTGCAAATGATAGAAGAAGCGGTCGGCGGGGCGCATGTGGTTCTGCTCGTCAACCTTGACGCTCAGGGGGCCGAGCACTTTGCACAGTTCGTCGGCCAGCTCGTGGGCCTTGGTCGACATCTCGGCAAATTTGGCGTCGTCCTTGGAAATGGGCACGATGACCACCTTGGTGGGCGCGATACGGGGCGGCAAAATCAGGCCGTCGTCGTCGGAGTGGGTCATGATGACGGCGCCAATCATGCGCGTAGAAACGCCCCAGCTGGTGGTCCAGGCGTACTGCTGCTCGCCGTTCTGGTCCTGGAACTGGATCTCGAACGCCTTGGCGAAGTTCTGGCCAAGGAAGTGGCTGGTACCGGCCTGCAGCGCCTTGGTGTCGCTCACCATCGTCTCGCAGGTGTAGGTGTCAAGCGCGCCGGGGAAGCGTTCGCCGGCCGACTTGACGCCTTCCACAATGGGCAGCGCCAGGTCTTCCTTCATGATCCTGGCATAGACGCCCAGCATCTTTTTGGTCTCGGCCTCGGCCTCGTCGCGCGTGGCATGGGCGGTATGGCCCTCCTGCCATAGGAACTCCGACGTGCGCAAAAACAGGCGCGGACGCTTTTCCCAGCGCATGACGTTGCACCACTGGTTGATCAGCAACGGCAGGTCGCGCCACGACTGCACCCATTTGGAGAACATGGCGCCGATCACCGTTTCGGATGTGGGGCGCACGACGAACGGCTCTTCCAGCTTCTCGCCGCCGGCGTGCGTAACGACCGCGCACTCGGGCGCAAAGCCTTCCACGTGCTCGGCCTCCTTTTGCAGATACGACGAGGGGATCAGCAGCGGGAAGTAGGCGTTGACGTGTCCCGTTTCCTTAAAAGCCTTGTCGAACTTGGCCTGGATGACCTCCCACACGGCGTAACCGGTGGGACGGATGACCATGCAACCGCGCACGGGCGCGTAATCGGCCAGCTCGGCCACTTTGATGATGTCGAGGTACCACTGCGAATAATCCTGCGAACGGGGGGTGATATTGCGTGCCATTGTTAAAACTGCCTCCTGAAATTGTAAGGTAAAAATATTTGCCGTTCCCGGTGCGGGAGCGGCATTATTTTATTGCGAAAGCCCCGGGCGGAGATCGTCGCCCGGTTCGTCGAGCACGGCGCCGCAGACTTCGCGTGTCTGCCGAAGCTGCTTGCCGTTCGTCTTTGCGCAAACTCGTTTTTGGCTGCGTTCCCTTAGAACAGATGGAACACGTCCCAGTCGGCGACGCCGATGCTGACGCCGAACTTCCATTCCTTGCGGTCGGTGTAGAGCGCGTAGACGCGGCCGTCCACCAGCTTGCGCGGCGCACACAGGGCCAGCCCCACTTCCCACGGCTTGGCGATGTTCGCGTGCGAATCGTCCCAGGCGTAGCCCTGACCGCCGAACATTTCGGCGACGACGGGGCCGAACATTGTCTGATACACGGGATAGCGCAGTTTGGCGCGCCACCAGACGAAGCGCTCGGCAGGGATGGGATGCTGCGCAAGGCTCAGCAGTTCTTCGCGCGCGCCCAGATACGCGGCAAGCGGAAGGCGCGCGTTCATCTTGCCCTCGCTGTAGCCGGACGACAGCTCGGCAACGAGGTTCTTGTTGAGCAGCTTGCGTCCGGAAAGCCCCACGCGCAGCAACATGGCATCCTCATTGTCGATCCAGGTGCCACGCACGCCGACGCGCACGCCGTTGACAGGATCATCAGGATCGTCCATGAGATTGAGCTCGGCACGCAAAAACGGCGCCAGGATGTTGCCGTTGTGCGCGCCCGACACATGACGCAGGGCCATGGCCGACAGGCCGGCCGAAAGGCGCAGACGCTCGTTGATGACAAAATGCCGCTGCACGTCGAACGCGTATTTCTGCCACCGCACAGTGCCGCCGGCAGCTTCCAGCTTGAAGCGCGAAGCGTTGAGCCCCGCCTCCCAGTAGCGGGAGCGGCGCACGTCCATGCCCCAGAAGTAGTTGAAATCGGCGCCCCAGTTGTCGCTCAGGAAGAATCGCGAGGTGAGCATGTCGCCGGGCATGAACAAGTCGTAACTGCGCCCGCCTACCTGCAGCCAGCCTTTGGACGCGAACGTGCTGGCAAAACCGCCGACGCTGTAGATGTGCGGCGGCAGTCGCTGCACCTTGAGCACGACGATCACGCCGCGCTCTGTGTGGATAAGGTCGTAGTCAACGCTGCGCACGTCGTCACGGCCGGAGATATTAGAGCTGGCCTCGACGACTTCCTTCATCGGCACCTCGCGGCCCAGCCAAATCTTCAGCAGTTCGCGCTCCATCTCGCGCGCCATTTTGGCCGGCACACCGGTGACACGCACCCCGACCACATGCGGCGGCCGTGACGGTTCGTCCTCGTGCGGGCGGCGGATGGGACGGCGCGGAGCTTCGGCCACCAGCTTGCGCAGCTGAGGCAGCATCTTTTCGGCGGCTTCGCGCCCCTGCTGGACGATCTCCTCGGCGGGAGCGGTGCCCAGCATGGCATACTCGCGCACGCCGGGGCTGATGAGCAGATCGGCAAGCGCGGCTTCGCGGCGCACGTTCTGCATCGTCAGGATGGTTATCGACTGGCTGATGACGTCGAACATGGTGCCCAGCTTCTCGCGCGGCTCAAGCTCACTGGTGAGGTTGACGGCTACGACAGGATAGCCGGGAAACAGCTCTTTAGCCGTTTCCACGGGCATGTTGCTGACCATGCCGCCGTCGACCAGCAGACGGCCGTTGATCTCCCACGGGTCGAACACGCCGGGAACGGACATGGAAGCGCGCACAGCGCTGGCCAGCGAGCCGCGGCGCAGCACCACCTTCTCGCCCGTCACCAGGTCGGTGGCCACGGCCGCGAACGGGATAGGCAGCTGGCGGAAATCGGTGACGGTCACGTTCGACAGCAGCTGCGCGATGAACTCCAGCACCGACGTTCCGGGCACCAGGCCCAGGGGGCCGACGGCCGTGTTGTTGTTGTTGACATGCAGTTCGGGGCGGATCATGCTGCCCCCCTGCGTCTTTTCGGAGAGGTCGAAATACGATCCGCCGGTGGCGGTGACGATCTGGCTCAAGTTGACGCGGCGCACCAGTTCGTCTATCTCGGCGGCCGTGCGTCCGCTGGCGTAGAGGCTGCCGATGATCGAACCCATGCTCGTGCCGACGATGCCGGCCACGCCGATGCCCTCGCGCTCCAGCACTTCGAGCACGCCTATATGAGCATAGCCTTTGACGCCGCCGCCGGAAAGCGCCAGCACCACGTAGGGTTTGTCCTCCGCTGCATGCGCCGGCTGGATCAGCGCCGTGCAGAGAAGGAGCAAGGCGATCAGGAACTTTTTCATTTCAGCACCACCTCGTTTAAGTCGTTCGCGCCAGCAGGCGCGTTTATTTACGTTTAAGGAAACGCTGATTAATTCGCCCATGCCCTGCCGGGGCTTTCGCCGCCTGACTGCGTCGAAGCTCGTCAACATAGCACCGCTATGCCTCCTCGCTTCTCCTTGTCAGACGACGAAATTCCTCGACAGGTCAACGGGCTCATTTAATCAGTGTCTCCTTAAAAAGCCGCGTCGGGCTTTTCGCGTAACATCGCAGAGAAATGCAAAAATCGCCCGGGCCGAAGGGCTATTTTAACGAAGCGCACCGGCGTTGGCAAGGACTTCTCCGCGCGCAGGACGCACTCACGCGTCGTCGTTTCCGTCGTCGCCGCGTTCGTTCGTGCGGCCGCGGTCTTTCTCGTTCAGTTCGTAGAAGAGGTCGTCAGCTTCTTCGCTGAGCACCTCAAAGTGCGCTCTCGTCCAGTCTTCGATCAGTGACAGGCCGAAAACGACGCCGGCTGCCAGCAGTATCTGATCCTCGAGCGTCGTCCCCACGTCAAGCGACAGGGCGCGCGCCACCCAGACAGTCCACGGTTTGAAGACGGCCAACGCCCCGAGCACGTACTTTTTCAGCGGCTCGGCCGGCGAATGCACGACCTTGTAAGCGACTGCGCCCAACCAGAAAGCCCGCGAGATCAGCGAACCAAAATGAGCGATCATGCCGAAATGCTGCGTCGATTCGATCCTGGCCTCCAGTTCGTCAAGGCGCGCCTGTTTCTCTTTCTTAATTTTCTCGCTTAACGCCATTCATGATCTCCTGCAAAAAAGATTTAGCCATCGAATATTATACAACAAAGAAAGAAAAATAGCCGCCGCAGCTTTGCTTCTCTCGACCGCCGGGAGCAAAAAGAGGGCGGCCGCCGGTTGAGCCGGACAGCCGCCGCAAATGCGGATCATTTTTGAGAAAACGCTGATTACTTCCTATTATGCAGAAATTTCCCAGCGCACAGGAAACCTGCCCGAAAGGGGCTTCGGAGGCGAACTGCCGTAGCGCCACCGAGGCCCCTCGGGCAGCGTTTCGCAGGAGATGACGTATTTTATCAGCGTTTCTTTGACAAAACCGTCCTGATCGCCCTGCCTGCCGCGGCACAGCGCGCCTCTGACCGGGCGACCGCAGCGCCGCGCCGACAGCCCGCCATGTGTGCAGGAGAGGGATTGATGCGGCGCTACGGTTTCAGCCCCAGAGCGCGGAACAGCCCGATCAGCCCTTCGGCCGCCACGTCGCGGACGATGCGCCCCTCGTCGTTGAAGTAATAGAAGTTCATCACGGAAAACGAGAATGTTTTGCCCGTGGGGGCGTGTCCCATGAACTCGCCCAGGTGCGTGCCGCTGCACGTCCACCACACGGCGGCTTTTTGCGCGTCGACGGCCATGTCCTCCATGTGCCACTGCACGTCGGGGAACGAGGCGCGCATGAAGCGAACCACCTCCAGATAGCCGGCGCCGCCGTACAGAGGCTCCTCCGACACGGGCGTGAAAAACGGCGCGTCAGGCGCCACCAGCTCGGCAGCCAGCGCGTCGTCACAGGTGTTGATAGCCGTTTCAAAGCGTTTCATCGCGGCGCGGTTGCGTTCGATCGTGTCCATGAAAAAACTCTCCCTTCTTCTTCAAAAGATCCATCGTACCCAATTGTCCCACAACAGTCGCGCAAAATCAACCGTCGCGCTTGACGAACGGGCAGCGCGCGCGGTACCATAGCCCGTGGATTTTTAAATTTTTGAGCAAAGAAGGGAACATGTTATGAATTATCCTCGTCGTATCGCCCGCGCAGTATTCGGACTTGTGATCTTCGGCTGCGGCTCGTGCTGCAACATCCAGGCCAACATCGGTTACGGCGCGTGGGAGGCGTTCAGCATCGGCGTGGGGGCCAAACTGGGGCTCAGCTTCGGCACGGTGCTGCAGGGGTCGGGGCTGGCCATCCTGATCGTCGATCTGCTGCTGCGCGAGACGATCGGGCTGGGCACATTGCTTGACATCTACATCGTCGGCGCCGTGGCCGACCTGCTGCGCGAATCCGGCCTGGTTCCGGTGATGACCAGCTTTCCCGCCGGCGCGGCGATGCTGCTTTTGGGACAGCTGCTGCTGGCGGTGGGCAGCTATTTCTACATCAGCGCGGGGCTGAGCTGCGGACCGCGCGACGCGCTGATGGTGGCGCTGTGCAAACGTTTTCCGCGCACGCCCGTGGGCGTCATCCGCTTTTTCATCGAGGGCGGCGCGCTGCTGACAGGATGGCTGTGCGGCGCCAAGGTGGGCGTCGGCACGCTGATCGCCGTATTCGGCATCAGCTTTTTGATCCAGGCCGTATTCGCGGTGATGAAGTTCGACGTGCACACCGTGCGGCACGAGAGCCTGCTCGAGACGGCGCGCGGTCTGTTCGGCCGCAACAGCTGACGGGCGGCACTGGGACACGAACAACGTCGGCGCACAAACAAGAACGATGAGACGAACTCACGCTGGGGCAACGACGCCGCGGCGTGAGTTTTTTTGCGCCCCCGCTTTGGATGCAAACACTGTTGCCAAGAGCATGACGATTTTTTTACGCCGCAAAGCCATAACAAAATTTTATGGTGAGAAGTTTTATGATTTCGTGCGAAAACGCAGTGTTCCACGTGGAACAGTTCAGCAGACCGCGTTATTACAAAGATTTTCAGCATTCTAAACGCGCCCATGGCAACCGCCTGCGAAACGAAAAAGCGGCGCAATTTGCGATAATATTTTCTTTGGCCATTTTTATCGCTCAGTAATTTTAATTATAGATAGGCAAAACGACTCACTTCACGCGGCTGGTTGTAAAACGGCCACCGCCAACGTCCTTTCAACAAAATGCAGTAATCATGCCGTGAACACAGGCCGCGGCGCATTTGCCGATATAACTTTCGTCCCCGTCCAAAGGGAACGTTTTGCCCTCTTTGTTGACGCGCATACATCGCGGGGCTATAATGAGCGCGTATCAAATTGTCTGAACTATCTTTCAATGAGCAGAGGAGGATTTGTACATGAAGAAACTGTTTCGCACCTTCGCCGCGCTGGCGGCGCTGACGCTGCTTAGCGGCTGCGCTTTTGCCGCCGATCCGTGGGACTGGGGCGCGCCCGACACGACCGAGCGCGAATGGACGATCATGGCCTTCGTCAACGGCGACAACAACCTGGAAGCCGCCGCGCTCGAAGACCTGAGAGAGATGGAAGCCGGCCTGCCCGCGGGCGCGAAGATGGACGTTATTGTGCTGCTCGACCGCGCAGACGGCTACTCCACGGCGCTTGGCGACTGGAAGGGCGCGCGCGTCTACCGCGTCCGGGGCTCGGCAGCGCCCAAGCCTGAGCCGAAGCCCGAACCGTCGCCTGCCCCCGCTCCTGCGCCAGCTCCGGCCCCCGCTCCTGCGCCGGCGCCCGCTCAAGCCCCCGTACCTGACGCCAAACTGGCGCCGAGCCTGACGGAGCTGCTCATCCGCAGCGCGTTTGACGTGCCCGTCGAGTCTCCGTTCATGGACAAGGCCGACGCCTCCGCCGCCCCGGCCGAGAAGCCGCTGTCGTCCGAGCTGATTTGTGAACTGGGCCCGGTCGACATGGCCGACGCCAGGCTGATGGCGCAGTTTGTGAAGACGGCCGCGGCCAAGTTCCCGGCCAAAAAGACGGCGCTTGTGATGTGGGACCACGGCGGCGGCTGGAAGGGCATGTCCAACGACAACAGCAGCAAGGGCGAGATGGGCCTGGCCGCGTTTGAAAAGGCGCTGGCCGAGGTCGCGCCGCTGCAGCCGGGCGGCAAGTTCGAACTGCTGCACTTTGACATGTGCCTGATGGGCCAGTCGGAAGTGATCGCCGCGTGCGCGCCTTACGGCCGCTACATGCTGGCTTCCACGCCCGTGGAACCCGCGCTGGGCATGGATTACCTGCACTATCTGCCGCTGTTTGCCGCCGGCAAGGCCACCGACGAGATCGTCACCGAGGGCGTGCACCTCGGCTGCCAGAACTTCCTCAACTACGACCTGCTCGGCGCGTCACTGTCGGCATACGACCTGAGCCGGACTGAGCGCTTTTTGCGCGCCTGGCGCAAGTTCGCCGACGGGCTCGCGCCGCTGGCCGAAGCCAACTGGGCCGACCTGACGCGCTCGTTCTACTACGCGCTCAACTACGGTCCCGAGGGCGAGGACCAGGCCAAGGATCAGGCGTTTTCCAGCGTCGACCTCAGCGACTGGCTCGACCTGATCAAGCGCCTGCCGTTTGCCGCGCCGCTCAAGCGCGACATCGAAGACCTCAAGCGCGCCGGCGAGGGCCTGACCATCGCCACTGAGACGGGCCCCGCTCTGGAAAAGTGCACCGGGCTGTCGTTCTACGCCCCCCTGCGCGGCGCCAACCTGCGGCCCGACTACACCGAAACGGCGTTCGACAAGGCTGTGGGCTGGTCGCGCGTGCTGAAAAGCGCCTATGCCCGCCAGTCGGTCGAGGGCATGGCCAAGCCTGCCGTGACCAGTGTGGAGATTGGCTCGCCCGTCGTCAAAGCCGGCGTCAAAGAGCCCAAAGGCGGCGCCGATTTCAACATCACGCCCGCGCAGAACGTCGTGCCGCTTTCCGGCGGCGACCTGCGCGGCACGTACGTGAAGATCACAGTGGAGGGCAAGAGCATCCTTCGCGCGTATGCCAGCTTCGCTTTCACGGCGGGGGAGGGCAAGCCGTTCATCATCACGTGCAACCAGATCCTGCACAACGAGCATATCGACGCCTCGCAGGACGAGCGCATCTTCCCGCGCTTTGCCGACGGCAAAAACGAGCTGCTCTACCAGTTCGGCGGCGTCACCTATCTGTTCTACAACGACGAGAAGAAAGCGACGCCCGTGACGGTGAACTACACCAACATCTCCGACAACGAGTACTATGTGCGCGGCTTCTATTCCGACCCCACGACCGGCGGCGAGAAGCAGGTCATCCTCAAGCTCGACGCCAGATACAACCTCGTCAAGACGATGATCGCCTTCGAGGGCAGCACGGTGGCGAACATCGTGCCCAAGCCGGAAGGGCAGTTCACGCCGATCCTCGACGTGATCAAGGATGACCGCGTGCAGAAACAGCGCAGTCCCGAAACGCTGAAATGGGGCAGCGGTCTGAAAGTCGCCTACAACGTCTACCCCAAAGACTTCAAAGCCTGCGTGCTGGCCCGCGCCGAGTCGATCGGCGGCGTCGGCAGCTACCATATGAGCCGCGTGCTGCCCGTGGCTGAAAACCCCGATATCAATTCGTCCATGATCAAGGCGAGCTCCGGCGAAAACCTTGAAAAGATCGCCGGCACGTTCATGGCCATCGGTCCTATTCCCGCCGCCAGCGGCAAGGGCATGATCATGGCCCCTAACGGCATGAGATGGGAGATCGGTCTGGCGCAGGTGGGGGCACAGCAGGCGCTCAAGCTGACGCTGACGGCGCCCGCTGGGCAGGAAGAACATCTGGTGCAGGTCACGCCCGTCGGTCTGCCGACGATGCTGCTCTATCATCTTGACAAAAAGGGCATGGCGACGATCGACGGCCGCTATTACATGGTCAAAGTCGGTACCGGCGACGATTTCTTCTGGCGTCTCATCGATACCGGCACGAGCGCACCGACGCTGCTGACGCCCGTGAACGACACGACCTACCCCAAGGACTGGATCGTCGGCAACTGGAAGGGCGATGCCGGCAGCACGCTTGCCACGAACAACGGCGCCTTCAGCCTGAAAAACGCCTCGGGCGCCACGGTGGCGCTTGGCACGCGCAAGACCGCTGGCGGCTTTGTGCAGGTAGTCAACCCCAACTCGAAGCAGGAATACTACTTCGCCGGCGTGCTGTCAGACGGCAAGCTGATCCTCACCGACCTCGCCAGCGGCACGGCTGAAGCCTTCACCAAGGGCGAAGCGCCCGGCTGGCCCGGACCGCAGCAGCCGACGCCTCAGCCCCCGCAGCCTCAGCCGGGCCCGCAGAATCCGTGGCCGCAACCCACTCCGCAGCCAACGCCGCAGCCCGGCCCGCAGAATCCGTGGCCGCAGCCGCAGCAGTACGGACTGACGGGCATGTGGGGCCTGAACGGCAGCGCCGTGAACACGGTGATCGCGTTTGAAAACGGCGTCTACCGCCTCTACATGGGGACCAGATTTGCCGAGCTCGGCACGTCCACCTTCCACGGCAACCCGTACTCCGGCCAGCCCGTACAGTGGACAGGGCAGGTCGTGCAAGGCATGTCCCCTGGCTATCAGTTCAGCAACGTCGTCCAGATGATCGGCCCCAATCAGCTCGTGATCGTCTTCGGCAGCGACCCCGCGCGCACGCCGATGCTGTTCATGCCGATCAGGCTCGGCTGGTAGGCTTTCCCGCGCGCTTCATGTTGCGAGGGCAAAGTTTTTTCACAACGATCCGCAATAATTCAGCCGCGCTCTCCTCAACCGAGAAAGAGCGCGGCTGTTTTTATACTGATTCACGTTTAAAACGTAATACCCATCGGTTCCCGTCACGCGCACTCGTTTCGGCGGAGTTTGTGCCGCAGTCGGAGTCGGGCGGCCACACAGGGCCGCCCCTACGAACGTTTTCAGCGATTTAAACGTGAAGCAGTATAACGCGAACGGGGCGCATTTGACGCGCGGCGGCAAGCTGTGTATACTTTTATAAAAGAATCTTGATTTTAAGGAAATACACGAACGGAGGGATCGCAATGATGAAAAAAGCGTTTCGGCTGCTGGCGGCGATCGTCGCGCTGAGCTGCGGCTCGGCGCTGGCCGAAAGCCCATGGGACTGGGGCGAACCCGACGTATCGCCCGCGCGCGAGTGGACGATCATGGTCTTTTTAAACGGCGACAACAACCTGGAGCAGGCCGCGCTCGACGACCTGAAGGAGATGGAAGCCGGACTGCCCGAGGGCGGCGCGGTGGAAGTGATCGTCCTGCTCGACCGCGCCGAACGCTACTCGACGGCGTTCGGCGACGAAAAGGGCGCGCGCGTCTACCGCGTCACTCGCTCCGACAAAAAGGACAAGATCGCCTCGACCGTGCTGGCCGACCTCGGCGCCGTCGATATGAGCGACGCGAAGATGCTGGCATCGTTCGTCAAAGCGGCGACGGCCAAGTACCCGGCGCACAAGACGGCGCTGGTGATGTGGGACCACGGCGGCGGCTGGGGCGGCATGTCGTCCGACGAAGGCGCGAAAGGCGCTGACGGCAAGGTACCGCAGATGAGCCTAGCCACATTTGAAAAAGCCCTTGCCGAAGTTGCCCCCATGCAGCCGGGCGGCGCGTTTGAGCTGGCGCACTTCGACATGTGCCTGATGGGCCAGGCGGAGGTAGCCGCCGCGTGCGCACCCTACGCGCGCTGGATGCTGGCCTCCACGCCTGTGGAACCGGCGCTGGGCATGGATTATGCCAAATTTTTGCCCCTGTTTGCGGCCAATAAGCCCACCGACGAGCTGCTGACCGATGCGGTGCATTCCGGCTGCCAGAGCTTCCTCGAGGGCGGGCGCACCGACGCTTCATTGTCGGCCTACGACCTGAGCCGCGCCGAACGGCTGACGCGCGCATGGCGCCGTTTTGCCGACGCTCTACTGCCGCTGGCTGCCGACAACTGGGCAGAGCTGACGCGCTCGTTTTACTGGTCGCAAAACTACGGCCCCGAGGGCGACGAAAGCCGCGGCGCCGACGCCATTGCCAGCGTCGATCTGAACGACTGGCTGGAGGCGCTTGGCAAACTGCCGCTTGGGCAAAAGCTGAAACGCGAGATCGACGACCTGCGCCGCGCCGGGGAAGGGCTCACGATCGCCTCCGAAAGCGGCCCCAGCATCGAACGCTGCACCGGATTGTCGTTTTACGCGCCGCTGCGCGAAAAGAACTTCCGCGCCGACTACACCGAAACGGCGTTCGACAAGGCCACCGGCTGGTCGGACACGCTGCGGCTGATCTACGCCGCGCAGGCCGAACACGGCATGACGCCGCCCAAAGTGACGAACATCGAGTTCGGCTCGCCCGTCGCCAAAGCGGGCGTGGCTCATCCCAAAAGCGGCGCCGACTACGCGATGACGCCCGCCTCGTCGGTAACGCCCCTTTCCGGCGGCGACCAGCGCGGCTCCTACGTCAAGATCACACTTGACGGGCAGCACATTTTGCGCGCCTACGTCAGCTTTGCCATGGCCGAAAGCGCCGGCGGCCCATACACGATCTACACCCACCAGATCCTGCACAACGAGCACCTCGACGAAGCGCAGGGAAAAAGCGTCTTCCCCACCTACATCGACGGCAGGAACGAGCTGCTCTACCAGTTCGGCGGCGTCAGGCACCTGTTATGTGACGACGAAGGCCAGACCGCTCCCGTCACCGTCAACTATCTGCGCGTCTCGGGCAACGAATGGGCCGTGCGCGGCGTCTACGCCGATCCTGTCGTCGGCGAGCGCAACGCCGTGCTGGCGGTGGACGCGCGCTACAACGCCCTCAAAAGCCTGACAGCCGTGGATGCCGGCGGCGTGGCGGCCATCGCGCCGCGGACGGAGGGCACGTTCACGCCCCTGCTCGATGTGATCGAAAATGGGAAGATCGTCCACCGTCGCGGCCCTGTGACGCTGAAATGGGGAACGGGACCTCGCGTGGCGTATGAGATGTTCCCTAAAGGCTCGTTTGCCGCCGTGCTGGCACGGGCCGAGTCGCTGGGCGGCGCCGGAGGCACGCTTATGAGCCGCCGTCTGCCCGTGGCCGAGAACGCGCAGCTGGGGCCGCACCAGGCAAACGCCCGCGCGCACCTTGACGACCTGAAAGGCATGTTTTTCACGCTCGGCGCCGTGCCGCGCGCTTCCGGCAAGGGCATGATGATCGCCCCTACCGGCTCGCACTGGGCTTTTGCCCCCAGAAAAGACGGCACCATGGGCGCCATCATCATCACGCCGCGCGAGACGAAGAGCTACCGCTTTGAGGTCACGCCCCTGGGGCTGCCGATGATGACGCTGTATCACCGCGACAAACGCGGCCTGCCGCAGATCGACATGCGCTTCTTTGCCGTGCGCGTCGATAACGGCGGCAAGGCGTTCTGGAGCCTGATGGACAGCACAACGGGCGCCCCTATTTTGCTCATCCCGCAAAACGACGTGATGTGCCCGCCCGGCTGGCTGAACGGCCTGTGGACGGGCGACAACGGCTCGTATCTGGCCGCGCGCGACAACAAGTTCATGCTCAAGCCGCGCGCCGGAGCGGCAATCGAAGGCACATTCGAGACCACGGGCGACGCTGTGCGCGTGACTGACACGGCAGGCGGCAAGCACTTTTACAACGGCCTCCTCGATCAGGGCAAACTGGCGCTGACCGACATGCTGGCCGGCACGGTGGAGGTCTTCACGCCAGCGGGCACGGGCAGCGCGCCCAAGCCTCCCGCACCGAAGCCGGCAGATCAGCCGCCGTCGCCTCAACCGCCCAAACCGCGCCCGCCCAAACCCGCCCTTCCGCCCACGGTGATGCAGCAGCGCACGCAGACAAAGCTTGACGGCACCTGGGCGCTTGCGGGCAGCCCGGGGCTTGACCGCTTTGTCTTTAGCGACGGCCGCTACACGCGATACGCGCTCGGCCAGACGGAAGCGGGCACGTACACGCTGTCGGCTCCGCCGCGCAACGGGGCGGCCGTGTATATCACGGGCGTCGTCACGCGCGGGCAGTTCCGCGGCATGAG
>Ga0129306_1002513_pt1 | contig 15971 bp, 14 predicted proteins | sample P827metagenome_FD_94438 | JGI IMG/M metagenome (GOLD analysis project Ga0129306, IMG submission 94438) | Capybara group fecal microbial communities from Wisconsin, USA - P827 metagenome | ecosystem: Host-associated > Mammals > Digestive system > Large intestine > Fecal | place: USA: Wisconsin...
CTAGCCAGTCTTCAGCCTCGCTCTTGCCATACTCGTGCCATACTCGTGAGTAAGCCTAGAAGCAGCCTAGGAGCAGGCTAGGAGCTGCTTAGGAGCTGGCTAGGAGCTGGCTAGAGAATGCCATCTCTATTCCTCCTGCTCATAATAGTACGAGTAATCGATGCCCTTCATGAAAATCTCACGGTCATCAATCTTATCCGTCAAGGCACCCTTCAGCAACTCATGGATGCGACTGCTGGTTCCTGGGGGGGGGCAAGTTTGTCCACACCTGCCTGGCTGATGACATCGGTCATATGTTTCTTACCGTCAGGAGCTGTTAATTTCAACTGGGTAGTGTCACTAACCACTTCACTCTGTTCCTTCCTCAACTTAGCCTTCAGATACTTCCAGTAGTTGCGGTTCTTCTCGTGGTCGTCCTGTTGGTTGATAGCTCCCACGATGTCCAGCACCGAGAACCACCAATAGTTGTTCTCCTCGTCCCACACGGCACGCACTTTATGGTCTTTATAGAACCTGATTGATATCTTACTCATATCTCGTCTTACTTTATTTCTATAACGTTTATATTACATCTCTTTATTCTGTGACTTTTGTCACGACTCGGCCATTTGATAGCAAGCTCTCATGGCTCTCGCTGCTCCAAAAGTTCTTCTTTTATTCTAGCGCCTAATGTCTAAAGACTCTTCCGCCGCCATCGGCATCTGCAAGTCTTCTTCATCCAGTTTCGGATAAGCCATCTTACCTCTTACATCATCCATCTTACATCTTCTATCCTGTAGCCAAATGTGATTCAGCGTAAAGGCTATCGACTCCAGCGTCTCTTCACGCTTGGTAGGTTTCAGTTCGCACTCCCACACCGTGATGCAGTGCCAGCCCATTGCTGCCAGTTTCTTCTGCTCCTCCTTATCCCGTTCCTTGTTCCTGCGAATCTTCGTCACCCAAAACTCCCTGTTCGTCTTCGGAATCTTACAGCAACTTGAATTGTCAATTATCAATTGTCCATTGTCAATTTGTGGCAAAGCCACATTGTGTCCGTGCCAAAAACACCCATTCACAAAGATGCACGTTCTGTATTTCCTTAGCACCAAGTCCGGATGTCCTGGCAGCCGCTTGTGGTTCAACCTATATCTGAATCCTCTCTTCCACAGTCCTCGCCGCACAATCATCTCCGGTTTCGTGTCCTTCGACCGAATCGCAGCCATGTTGGCTGAGCGCCGAGCCTGCTCACGCTCGGCAGAGCTGATGCCAGCATCGCTCGGCTTTTGCTTAATCGCAGCCTTGGCATGTCGTTGTTGTTTCGAGAGCTTATCCATCGTTATATGGTCTTTGCAATCTTTATTAACTCTGTCAAGCCCACCACGTCAAGTCTTCCCAAACGACTCAACTTCAATTCCTTCAAATCTTGCGGATCCCAAGTGTATTTCTGCAACTCCTTTTCAATCCCTTTTTGGTTCAGACGGAACATCAGGTAAATCTTATCTTCATTCTTCTCATTCGGGTCAAAGGGATAGTCCAGCTCTCTCATTTCCTTATACCCAAACACCTTCGGTCCGCCTAGATTGATTTTCTGCAGCATCGCTTCATGTCCGTTGTGCAACAGGATATATCGCGCCGTCACGATTTCCTTGTTCACAGACAGTGTCCCCTTTCTGTCGCCCGCTCTGCCATTATACAACCAGTGCTTCATAATCCACTCCAGATGCTCCTGACTCTTATAAAAACCTATCAGTACTGTTGTCTCGTCTGGCAAGAAACCGCGGTTCTCGCCCTCAGCCTCTGGCAGACTTTCCATCGTCATCGACTCATTGGCCGCGAGATGTACGTCATATTCATAGTACGACAGTTTTTCTCGATCCGACGTACGGTCGAGCAGATGTGCTTTCACTTCTGCGAGGAACTGTTTCAAATATGCAGAATCCTGCAACCAATGTCCAGGACGAATGCTGAAAGCTCCCAATCCGGGAACAATCTCATGGAATCCGCGCAATTCTCTGTTCTCCTCTCCTGGATATAGCACATACGCGCCGCTCGTTCTCCGGATGGCATCTTTGTAGGCATGCATCTTCAGCAAGTCACCACGTTTGTATATCTTCAGCTCCTGCTCTTGTTTTTCTCCAGCTAATTCTTCAGAGATATCCCTGTCTGTGTCCTTATCCTCCAGTAGCACTTTATCCAGTCGGTATTTCGCATCAAAGTGGATGTGTATGATACGCTCCTGCCTTTCTGCCTCCTGCTCCGTAATCAGTCCTGGCCATAGTGACAGCGTATAGTCGGGCCTCATGGTCATCGTCCAGCTTCCAGCCTTGTGGATGGAATCATCTGTCACACGATTGAACGTTCTGTTATAATAAAAAGCAACGTTCAGCACTCTTGAAAAAGTCTCTTGCCTACCGCTCACCATTCGCATCCTGCCTTGTCGCAGACTCAGGTTGATGCCGTCCTTGTCCATCTCCACCAGTTCCTTCTTTGCCTGCGGTTCAATGTGGAAGAACTCCGATATCAGTTCCATCAGCTTGAAGAACAGCCAGTACTCGTAGAGCGTAGCCACATTTTTCTTACCCGCGTCATACACATCATTGCCGCCCGTCCAGTTCAGTTTGGCTGCCAAATCGAATAGCAACCATGCCTGAAGCACCTCGCGATAGCCCTCCTTGCGTTGCAGCACAGGGCTATTCATGTTCATGTGGGTTGGCTGCGAAATCTGACGGAAAAACTGATTGTCCAGATGCTCGTATAGTCTGTTAAGTGTCTGGTTCGCCTCTGCCTTCAACTGTTCTGAGGCATTTGCATAGCCCTTGATTTCAGAACAGAAGTTCACGAACGTCCTCAATACAAACTTCACGAACTGATTCTCCTGACAGTCTGTCGTATCGTGTTTGTATTCCACCTCAATCCTCCGAGGCACGCTGGTCAGACATTCCGGCATTCCCATCCGCATCCCAGAAGGTAATTGCACCCTGTCTGTGCTCGATGCAATCTGACGGATATTCTTGCGACTAAGCCGTCTCACCCCCACGATGTTCCTCTCGATATTGGCATCCGTCCATTTCCTTACGGGGTTGGAGATAATCTTGTGAATGGCTTCCGAGAACGATTCGCTGTCAATCAGCGACCTCACGAACGAGAACCTTTGGTACAGTGTTTTCGCTGAGCAGTTCTGGTCTATCTCCAGCCGTTGCGTCACGGGTGCTCCCTGTTGTAGCACCAGATCAGTATAGTATTCCGCAATCTCGTCGAGCATCAGACGGTAATCACTTCTGTATTCCGCTTTCGTACTGCGTATCTCCAAACTCACGCGCCCCACCTGTTCATGTGCATCTACATCTACCACATCCAGCGTCAGATGTCCCACGTAGATACCTGTGGTTAGCGTACCTTCACAGCCATGATGCATCTTGTTGGGATGGAATCGTACAATCTCGTTTTCCCTTTCAAACTGATAGCGACAACGACCATGCTCATCCACAAACTCGTATGTATACGTGCATCCCTCCACCAGCTGCCACCGTGACTCGCCAGCCATCGGTTCCTTCTCCTCAAAGACTTTCGCCTTCGAGGACTGCGGATATACCACCAGCTTCACGCTGCCCTGTTTCCCCGCAACTGGTATTTCGAGATACTCTAACATATCGCTAGTCTAAACAGTACTTTTATTCATTAGATGTGTCCTTGTCCAATAATCCCTTGACTTCTTTGTCGAAGTCCGAGTTAATCCTTTGTGTCGGATTAAATAGCCTATATTCCTCCTCTGCCTTTTTATCTGCCATCTCGCGACTAACTTTGCCTTTGTCTGGCAACAGTGCATACCGTCGGAATGTCAGGAACTCATTTACCGATGCAGCGAATTGTGCCATACTGAAGGCATTCTCTCGCTCTATCAAGTCTTCTATATAGTCGAAATAACCTGATACAGCACGTTCCAAACGACGAATCTCCACCTCGGGAAGATAGTTCTTGGCCACCTTCGTGTCACTAAGCAGAACTCTTCCATCGGGAGCGTTCTTCCATGTTTGCAGTCCCATGTGGTCTTTAGTGTGGTCAGCACGAGTATAGATAATCTCAGGTGCGGTCTGACCTGTGATTGCATAATGGAAACGGTTCTGTACCATCTGGTAGAACTCTCGTGTTGTAGGCGAATTGCGGTCGTAATCGAACGAGCATTCTGCATAGATGTCAGTAATCTGCTGCCAGATACGACGCTCGCTGGCACGGATGCTGCGTACCTTTTCCAGCAACTCACGGAAGTAGTCTTTGCCAAACACCGTAGTACCCTGTTTCAGACGTTCTTCATCCAGTACAAATCCTTTCTTGATGAATTCTTTTAGAATCTTCGTTGCCCATTGTCTGAATTTGGTAGCTCGTGCAGAAGATACACGATACCCAACGGCAATGATGGCATCCAGACTATAGAAAGCCGTTTCACTCACCTGGGTCTTGCCTTCTATAGCACCATGAGGAGTGGTTATTTCCATTTTGGAAACAACCACGTCTTTATCCAACTCACCTGTCTCAAACTTCTTCTTCAAATGTTTGCTAATATCGGGAATACCGACATCAAACAACTGGGCCATCGCTTTCTGAGTAGCCCAAATTGTCTCATCTTTGATGATGACTTGTACCTTACCCTCCTCTTCAGGCAATTGGTACAATAAAAACTGTATCTCGTTGTTCATTTCTTGATTTTCTTTTTTCAATTTCACTATCTGTCTACGCCTCAGCAAAACTCGTAAATCCATTCGCTGTTGCTGACTCATACATACGACGTATCTTGTCGGCACTCTCCTTGAACTGTGCCTTCTCCACATGCTCCTGAGCTATATTCAGATCCTTGCCAGAACCAGTAAAGCACAACTTCCACAGTCGCCCCAGTACAGGCTCCAACTTCTTGCGCGAACCGTGCAGCTTAGGTAACAACTTCTGTACAATTGCCGCATCCAGTATCTCTGCATCCGTCAACTTTGGCGCAGCGTCGTCGTTACTCTTCGCCTGACAGATAAAGCGGAATATCTCCGTAGCCGAGCGGTAGCCAAACTCAGCGCTCACGCCCTTAAGTTCATTGAAGAAGCTCTGTAGTGTCTCTATGGCTTTTTCATCTTTCTCCAGGTTCTTCCTACATGCTTTCTCCACGAAGTCTGCTCCCATATCTGCAGCCTTACCATTAATACTCTCACGGTCTATCTCCTTCATGTCCTTCAGGAATTCCGCCATCTCACTCTCTGCAATCTTGAACTCAATCACATTGGCGCGGTCCAGCACCTTGGGCGAGAACATATATGTCGTCTCGTCCACGTTGATGGTACCGATGATGAACAGATTCTTAGGCAGTGCCGCCTTCTGTGGCACACGGTCCACCTCGTTGTTTTCTCCCTTAGCCTCTTCGGGGTTCCACAACGAAATAGCCTCCTTGCTCTCCATTGCAGATAAGAAATCAGCGAAGTAACGCTCTACATAGCTCATGTTCATCTCGTCCAATATAAGGAAGAACGGCTTGTCCGCATTCTCTGGCTTATTAGCCTCAATCAATAAGTCCAACACGCCACTCTCTGGTTTAACGTATTTCCCTGACTGTAGTGCATTGGGGAACCCCAGTAGTGGTTCACGGTTTGTCCAGTCAGCACCTACGCTCACCACGCACATCTGCTTCTCCTTGCTTTTCACAAGCGCACTGGCAAATGCCAAAGCTAATTGTGTCTTACCAGAACCAGCCAGTCCGCTCAATATCAGGAACCTCTTTGACATCAACGAGAAAGCAAATCGCTTAATCAGATTGTCGGAATATACAAGACCTGTCTGTTTTATCAATTTGATGGTTTCTCTTATTGAGAAGCCCTCATTTGAACCTTTTTCTTTTTTAGTTGGTTCTTTTGGTGATTCTATAACCGTTTTGCCTTCTTTCATTGTCATATACTTTTCGTATGCATTGCTGAATGCCACCAACAGTTTCTCACAATAGTCATTGTCATTATACTTCCATTCATTCGAGTAGATGGCACAAGCCTTATAGGCATCACCATCAATCTGTTGTTCATTAAAATGGCGCAACAATTCACTTTCCAGTTGCAGCTTACTTCGCAATCTGTCACGACGGCTCTTAATCTCAGCTATTTTCAAGTCTGTTACCCCTTGTGCCAATGACAGATAAACTGTTTTCAGGTCTTTCGAGAAAAGAAATACCAAATAGATTCCGCTTTGGGTACTCTCAGTTTCTTTCTTGTTCATAATGGCCACCCAAGGACATTTGGAAACTCGTCCTGTTCCTATAGATCCTTTAATGCGATAATCGTTCGTTGAGAACACCTCTTTAAGTTTATTGGGAATAGCACTTCTTAGAATCTCACCACATTTAGATTCCAAAGACACGCCTTGTCCGATATGGCTTTCATAATCAGCACCAGCCTTCTGAAAATCAGCAATTAATGCATTCAATTCCTTGATAAATCCTTTTCTCATATATCACAAATTTTATTCTATCACTTCCAATATCTTATTCGCAATAGCCTTAGCCATCAATGGAGGCACCGCATTACCTACCATCGTGTACTGAGGAGTTTCAGATTTGCGCTTGTCGCCACCCGTAGTTCTCTTTCCCTGAAACACGAAGGAATCGTCAAAGGATTGCAAACGTGCCATCTCTCTTACTGTCGGCGCACGATGGCTATGGTAGTGAATGAAATCGTCTGGCAAAGTAACAACTGTAGGTGATTGGCCGTCTGGCTTCAAAACCGTATAGTTACGTTTGTCAGAGTTGAGCCCCATATCCGACAACTGTTTTTTCACTTCATCAGTATAGTCACCGGCTTCAGCGATGACAGACAAGCGGTTAAGCACTTCTTCACTCTGCTTACTTGTCTGATGATTGAATAGGCGAGCATGTTCAAGAATCTCGTTTTCAAGATTATCCAGACTCTTTACATAGAAAGGCTCTTTGATAGTAAAGCGGTGTCTAAGTCGTCCTTGTCTTGACCATTCAGAATAAGTTTCACCGTTGTCATCGGGCTTTCCGTCAATGCTTCGAGTAATATCCAGAGCTGCGTATTGTTCAATTACAGGAGCTTCTGAATATTCACTTGCAGATTCACCATTGTTCAAGAAGTCCAAGTCGTGCAATGCCTCATAGACAGTAACTTTGTTTTTCTCAGTTGTGGCAGGAATCTCCGTTATCATCGGCTGGTCTTTACGGCATCCAATGAATATAACCCTTTCACGATTCTGAGGTACTCCATAGTCAGATGAATTCAGTATTAGCGGCTTCTTAATTCGATATAGGTGTATCTCATTCATTATCTGCTCATAGTCTTTCAGCGAATTGTCATCCTCTGCATATTTCCGCAATTCTCCAAAGACTTCTTCCAGAGTCAACGTATAGAGATTAACCAACAGTTTGAACCTTTCCACTATTTCTGGCTGAGCCTTAAATTCCTCCACCCAATATAGATGTCTGTTTATGGTTTCTACCAAATCATCATCGCTTATTGCATATAGGAACTTATTGAATTTGTCAACTAATTGGTCATTATCAACATCTGCCTCTGCCTTTAGATGCAATACAGAATTCATCAACTTCTGTCGCTCTGAAGAAAGCTTAAGCAAAGACAGAGCATGGCGTATCGTTGTGATATGCTTATTGCTTTTGCTGACTTTAAGCGTAACAGGCTTTGTCAGTTGCTTATAAACCGATTCAACGATTTGGAAATACTTGTCTATGAAAAAATCTTCTTCTCCATCCTCAACGGCCTCTATTCTTATCTTGTTAATAAAGCATTGACGAACGGAATCATTGGCCGTTCTGCTTAAAACTCCGTTGAAATAGGCGAGCATATTATCCACCTGATTCTCATCGATGATAGAGCGGATTTCGTTCATTACTGCCGTTTTGAACTTACCCTTGTCTTTCGTCAGAATACCCTTCACATTCTCCATCACAAAATATTTGGGACGGAGTTTGCGGATAACTTTCAGATAGTGGATAAAGAGATTGTCGCGTTTATCAAACTTCCTTCTTCTGCCAGACAAACTAAATGACTGGCAACTTGGGCCACCCGTTACCACATCTATATCCTGGTCACCAATCTCCTTTTCAAGACGTGCCAAGAAATCATCTGACATAATATCTTCTGTAATGAACGCAGTATCCAACCCCAATTGGCGATTATATCTCACTTTATGGGTCAACTCGCAGTTACTGTTGATGTCGCTTGCCAGAATAAATTGGAAGTATTTATCGTCAGTATATGCTTGCAAAAACCCCTCGCTGATGCCGCCAGCACCAGCAAAGAGGTCGATGAATTTTATTGGAGTCTTATCTTGTATAAACTCTTTTTTTTCTGCCATATATTATTTTTTCTTACGCTTCTTACGTTTCTTATTTTTGCTCTTCGCTTTCTTCTTTTTAAGTGCAGCAACATCAATGCCATTAGCATTGAGTTGTTCCTCTCGTAATTTCTTCGCAACTTTTTTATCTAGAATTACTTCAAGCTCTTCTTTGTGTGATAGCAATAATTCTACGAAATCTTCTTCAGACCAAATACCATACTCTATCTTGGCTCCTTCTTGAAGAAGAATTTGGAAACATCGTTCTGCTTTTTCTTCAAAATGAGGTGACAAGAAATCTTTTTCGTATTTCTTTAAGAACTCCAACGTTCCTTTAACGAGTTTGGGATTTGAAATTAGGTAAGGTCTTGCGGCGATACCTCTATTACCCAGATTCTGTCTTGAAAATAAGAAGTCAGTATATTGATAATCCCAAGTATTTTCATCAACAGGTATTGCCGTACATTTCACCTGCCAATAAAGACCTTTAAGCCAATTTCTTATTCTATCGTTATTCAGCCAATGCTCTTTAATATACTTAACATCATTGAAATCTGCTTGATTAATCTTAGACCATCTTTTTCTCATGTATGTCATGAGTGTCATGTGTGCTAAAGAAACCCATAAATGATGTTGTGCTACCACCTTTGGTTTTAAGTCTTGTAACGCTTCAAAAAGTACGATTGCTGCCTTTCCATCATATTTTGCGAAACTATTACCATCAGGAATGAAGTTGCCAAACATGTCCTGATTATAACAGTTACACATCCGTTCACACAAATCATCAGGTAACGTCAAAGGCTCTGTGTCCATTGGCGCATCATGAGACCAGTCATAATTTTCATTTTTATAGTTTGCCATGTTATTCTCTATATTGTAAGAGAGGTCTTTGGCGTATTCTGGTTTAAATATTTTGGCATTCATATGGCTAGTTTCTTGATTCTATGTCTGATATTTCAACCAAAGCCCTGCGAGTGGGCTGTTTTAGAATTCTATTGGCAATTTTCATTGCATCGTGAATAGAATATCCTCTTTCATCTTGCCCTTCTTCTGCTAAATCTTCAACATCAAGGATATCTTCCATGCCTTTTATCTCGTTATCCAAATACTTAACCCATTCAAAGTCCGGATTTGTCTTGGAAAAAGATTGGAGATTTCCAATAGCTTTTAAGAGTGCATTATAAACAATCGTTGAATGTAATACAGCCTTGTAATTAGCCCCCCAGGTATCAAAAACGTTGTACTCGTCCGCAGGTAGGGCTATTCTTATACATGGATTATCTACATCAGTTTCAATTTCGTTACTCCACGTATTCTCTACAACTTTTATTACATCGCCAAGAGTTTTTCCACTTGTTGCTACTGCCTCAAAATCCCCTTCGTATAGCAGAGCAATTGCAGCGCCCTTAGGCAAAAAAGCCGATCCTTCGTAAAAGTCATCCAGATTTGGATTCTGATAGTCAGGTATATTAGAAGTTGCGACAATCATAAAAATAACGTTTACAGTCCCATAAACGTCATCTCTTGGGATGCTGATTGTAATTGTTGGATCTTCTTCTGTAACAAACTGATTGTAAAAAGTAGATGAACAAGTAGCAATACACGCGTATGCTGCCTTGTGTTCAGCTATTAGTTGTTTTACCACAGAATCCTGATTATCCACAGTCATCTTAAATATAAAGAAATCGGCATCGTTTAAATTCTGCTCTAAACGATAGCTCGCTTTATTTGTTTTATAGTTCTCAAACCATCCCCAAATAGGATATGGATATGATATTTTTTCACTTATTTTCATAGGCTGTAATCATTAAGCTGTGGTCTATTTCATCTTCGAATTTAACATCAAAATAGTTGTAACCTTTATCAAGGCGGAAGCCTCGAACAGAATTACCATATAATCCTTCTATAATAAACTCGTCATTGTAAACGACATCAGGATTCCTACCAAAATCAGCTCTCTTTATGCTGTCAATTCTGAGGGGTGTTCCATTTCCCATATCTGCGACATTGATTACCATAGAACAATAATCATAGTCATCAAATACATTAATTCTTATTCTATGAACAATCCCCTGATTGGAATGAATACTCTTCTGCAGGAATAGTGCAGGTATTACCTCAGAGTGCATTCCCTTTTGAGCTGAATCAACATCGCCGACTTGTAAAACTGTTCCGCTGTTATCAGGCTCCTTATTGTTGTTAGTCTTTTTCTTTTTATTCTCAGTTTCCTGATCTTGATTCTCATCGTCATCGTCCTTCTTCTCTTTCTCCGTCTTGAGCTTAGGGAGCTTCTGGGCTGTCAACTTATTCTTGATTCTTTTATTAATACCACCTCTCTTTCTGGCAACTAAAGTACCAGCTTTTTCTCCAGAATGACTCTTCTCATTCAAACCATCAGTTACTATCGTAAAGTTTAATAGATTGTAATCTTCATTTTGTTCGGAACCATCAGTTGACATGCCCGTTTCTGAACGTCTGTCATTACCTAAACTCCCCATGATCTTATCAAGTCCAGGAACACTTTGTTCATCTCCTTCTATTCTAGGAAATAAATAATTATACGCATCTTTAAGGAATTGTTCTACCTCGGCATACGTGCTCATTGCCAAGGCCTTGTCTGAATCGCTTGCATCAGCCAGCTGTCCCTCTGACCATTCGTCATGGGTAACATTTTCCATTAATCTGAGATACTTTCCTCCTTCTCCATCGCAAATCAACAATCCGCAAAAACCTTTTGAACTATCTAAACGACGGACTTCAATAATCATTCCATTGTCTCTGGAACATAGTACTGTGTCTTTGTGCTTTGTATTCAGTTTAATGCTTTCATCCTTCCATATAAATAATTTGGCATCCCCTAAATGAGGATATTTGCAGGCATCAGCCTCTATAGTCATAAAGTGTTCTTCATCTCGAGGAGCGCAAAGAGCTTTCAAGCAATAGGGCCTAGGATTATACTTAATACGATAATATGAATACACCTTGTCAAAGTTTGAATACTTTGACTCAGGGAAATATATATCCATCTTATCTTCAAGGTTTTCAGAATTGAATTCTTCACCAAAAAGCACGAATTTTATATTTTTTATCTTGATAGCAGCAAAGAAACTGCGAAGCATGTACTGCTTTATCTCAGTAATGTCATCCTCAGATCTATCTACTCCAATAATATACACATCCGTGCCAGGTTTCGTACGCCTGAAACATTTTGGGATATCTTCACCCTCGTCAGGAATATTACCATCCTGAGCACCCCAAAATCCATCTTTCATATAGCTTCCCTTATCTGGACCTGAGAATAGTCTGTGATTACTTAATTTGATTATTCCTTCACCGAAAGTCTTAGATTCACATTCATTACCCTGCTGGTCAAAGGGCTCTGTCATAGTTGAATAATAGACCGCATCTATTCTTGATTTTTCTAATCCTACATTTTTTCCACGGCCATGACTTCCTCCTGCATGAGTTGATTGTTTGTTGCTTGCACCATCACATAACACACATGAATTGAATGGAGGCTGAGGGTGACTGTAGTATTCTTCCTCGGTGTCCCAAAGACTTTCATCATAATAATCCATTCCTGTGGTATTATAATCTGATATCTTTAAGCATGTTACCTTTCTATCTTTACACAATTCAAGGAATTGGACTTTGTTAATATAAGCGTTCTTGCTGTTTCCAGTGCGATCATTTTCTCTCTTGCAAGCAACCATACGCTCATATAAACTGTCAACCATTTGCTCTTTAACATCATCATCAAGTTGCATATACGACAAATGTATCTCAACTGGCTCTGCATCAGGAGCGTTTGATGGGGCATCAATAGAGTTTTGAGCAAACTCTCTGATTAGACAACGATTAGTATAATCACGAAAAAGTTTAATCGAGACGTCTTCACTATGATCGCCACGATTATCCCCTCCTTGTTTAGCAAATGTCCACTTGTACTTACTCATACGCGAATGATTTATTTAAAGGAAAAATCAGACTTTCCACTACCTTTGCTAAGCTCATTAGCATAAACAGCTTTAGCATCCTTAAGAGCTTTTGAGATTTCCTCAAACATGTGGTTCACATCATCCTCGTCATACTCGTAGTTTCTACGGTTAGAACAATTTTGCAGAAGATTCAGATAATCAATGATTTTCTGTACTCTGTTAGTAGCGACTTTGGTAAATCTGTTACGTTTTGAATTTTCAGCCATAGTAGAATAAATTTGTTAATTATGATGCAAATATAGTCTATATTTTCAAAATATAGTACATATTTCGAAAATATTTGCCATACATAAACAAAGTTTAACATTTGTAGATATAACAATAGGTTATTTTTCCTACTATAAATAATAATAGGTCAATGCAATAGGATTTCCACAAGTTTGAAGAAATATAATTTGAATTAGGCACTATGCTTACGGAGATAACAACTCCTTACCATACTCATGCCACCACCTTGTGGCGGCACTAAGAGCACGGACGGGAATCTTTATCCTGTCTGGCCAAGTGGGCGGCACTTCATCAACGTTTATGCCGGCCAGCATACAGAAGAAGGTGAGGTCACCTTCGATGTATTCGTGCAGTTGCTGGAGGGCAATGGCTGTGCCCAACTTCTGGTCGAAGTCGGCCTCGTCAGTGGCAAACTGCACGTGGGCCACGAGGTGGGGCGGCTTCTGCTGGTGCAACAGCCAGGCACCGCCAAAGCCCTCGACATAGCGGCACTCAGCCACGAAATCACTCTGCTCCACATGCTGGGGAGCCAAACCATGCTCAACTGTCCGTGGGAACAGCTGAATGTAATCCAAATCAAGTTTTCTACGTTCCATATCGTTTACTGTTTAGTGAATAGATCCTCATCGTTCACTCGCATCGTTTTACCACCGTTGCCAACGATAATCGAGGCTGGTTGGTGGGCTACATGAGCCACTCTTGATGCAATTGTTATTCTATGGCTGCAAAATTACACAATTAAATTGATATGACCAAATATCTGCTATGAGATTTTTCGATTGTCTTTTCGAGTTATCTCCGAACCATCTCCGAACCATCTTCGAGCCATCTTAACTTCGTTGACTTTCTTCACGCTATTGTACACTATAGGAAGTCCAATCTACTAAAAATCTATAAAAACGCCCTCCTTCTTGCAATTTTTTCCGTCTCATGGGTCATTATATCACAGGAATACCAAAGGAGTTCTCTAATACCATGCTTGTTAGCTTGACCTTCGATCGAGCCAGCTTCCACTCGGGATAATTCTTGGACGATCCAAGCATCTCCTTTGTCGCCGAGCGCAAACGGGTTTGATTCTCCTCTCGCTAAATCGCAGCCTTCATGCACTATTCATGGTGTATTCATGCTCTCTTCTATCTCTCTTCTACCCCTAACGTGTCATCTTAACTTTGTTGACTTTTCTCTCACTCGGCATAGCTCAAACAATTTGAGTTCCTCGAACTCTCTCGCGACTCGGCAGAATGTAAACACGTTTACTTCTGCTCTCACTGCTCCATCGTTTGGCTCTGCACTCGCTTACTCGAAAAGTTCGAACCATCTTCGAAGCTCCCAGCTTATATTCCTTTCACTCATACTCCTAATTTCTATGGTTAATGAGATTTACCACTACCTTAACCATCACGTCTTTTTCCTCCGTTCGGCTCTCAGCAATCATCAGGGTGAGAGCGACCAATGTGTTGTCTGCAATACGCTTGGAGCCATCCATGCGATACAGAATGCCGTTATTATTCATAAACCAAAGGAACAGCGTTGCGGCAATGCGCTTATTGCCGTCGCTGAACGAATGGTTTTTCGTTACAAGATAGAGCAACATAGCAGCCTTCTCCTCCACACTGGGATATAGTTCCTGACCACCAAAGGTCTAGTAGATTTGACCGATGCTGCTTCGGAAAGATTCGTCCTTCTCGTTACCGAAAAGCGTAGAGCCGCCAAACTTTTCGCGAAGACCGCTGATAGCTTCCATCGCATTCTCGTATGTGGCATGGAAAGACTCCTGCTTCGTGGTCTTGTCAATAGTCAATCGCTCATAATCATAGTTGTCGAGGGTGTCGAGGGCATATGTGTAGTCGGTCACAACCTCAAAGAGGGCATCGGTCTCGTCGGTGGAAAGCAGCGGCTGGCTCTGAATGGTGCGGCCAAGCATGCCCACGAGCTGGCGCAGTTCGCCAATCTGCTCCTTGTGGATACGCTCATTGACGGCATAGCCTTTAATGAGGTATTCCTTCAGTATCTTTCGCGCCCAGATGCGAAAAGCCGTACCGCGTTTGCTCTTGACTCGGTAGCCCACAGAGATGATGACATCAAGACTGTAGAACGGAACAGGCTTCTTCACGCCATTAACGTGTAAAAAATGCACGTTATTCTCATCGCGTTCCAGTTCGCCCTCTCGAAAGGCGTTCAGCACATGTCGTCGGATGTTCGACTCCTCCTTGTCGAAGAGCTCGGACATCTGAGCCACATTCAGCCACACCATATCGTTTTCCAGACGGACATCAATCTGTGTCTGTCCGTCCTCTGTCTGGTATATTACTATTTTATTATCTTCCATACTCAACTTGAGTTCTATTCCTATATTCTTTCTTTGACCCTAAAGGAGGACCAAAGGACTACCTAAGGAGGAGTAAAGGAGGATTCGTATTCATTGCTCTTAACTTTTTTCGTTTTACATTGCCACCTTATTTGATTTCCTCAACAAACTTATCGAAGTCGGGTAGCCAACAGCGATGATGGCATCTAGATTGTACAGAATAGTTCCAGCATCTTCGCAATTGTCCGACGGATTCAAAATTTTTTTGATTGCTGTAGACAATTGCACCTCGACACTTTCAGTCAAGCCCATTAGACGTGCTAACTTGCGTGAGTTCCACCACTCACGTCCCTCAGCGTCCGTCTCCTTAATGGCATCAAAGGGCGACTGCATCTCTTCTGGTGAGAAAAGTTCGTTGTCCATATCTTATCTTTTTTCGTTACCTACTCACTCCGTTATTAACTCCCGCTTCTCGCATCCTATCAGCTCGGCTATTTTGGCCAAAGTTTGCAGGTCGGGCTGGTGCATGTTGGAGCGTGCAAATATAATAAAAGTTAGCGACATGACCAAACGTATTCTCAAAAAAATGGCCTATGCTACGATATAGCATCTGTCACTTTGTAACAAAATGGTAGGTTTTGGGTGCAGAGTGTTAGCAAATGGAAAGGGAAAGTAGTTGAAATGTTTACAAAGTGTAAGTTTGTATGGATTTTAACAAACAAAAAGTAAGAAATTGTGGCGGTTTTGCGACACAAAGCAGTAATTTTGCAGTCGCAAACTTACAAAGAGTCAGAGATGTTATATTTTTAATAGGTAAAGAGGTATGAAGATTAAGAAGCGTTGGATAATCCTGATGACGGCGATGACGTTGATAGCCGTCGCGGGGCTTTGCGTGGGAGAGCCTACGTTTGAATGTGACTGGTCGGTAATCTCCGCGGCTGATGTGGCCTGGCTGATTACCGCCACAATTTTTGTGCTGATGATGACACCCGGACTGTCGTTCTTCTATGGCGGCATGGTGGGTGCGAAGAACGTGATATCGACGATGTTGCAGTCGTTTATCGCCATGGGACTGATCTCGGTGCTGTGGGTGGTAATCGGCTTCTCGCTGTGCTTTGGCGACGACA
>Ga0129306_1002514_pt1 | contig 15962 bp, 14 predicted proteins | sample P827metagenome_FD_94438 | JGI IMG/M metagenome (GOLD analysis project Ga0129306, IMG submission 94438) | Capybara group fecal microbial communities from Wisconsin, USA - P827 metagenome | ecosystem: Host-associated > Mammals > Digestive system > Large intestine > Fecal | place: USA: Wisconsin...
AAAAAGGCCACCGATGAAGTCCTTAAGGACGGCTGGCTTTACACCGGCGATATGGCCGTTACCGACGAGGACGGTTTTATCATGCTTGTCGACCGTAAGAAAGACGTTATCATAAGCGGCGGTGAAAATATCTATCCCGTACAGATCGAAGACTTTATCCGCACGAACGAGGCGGTTCACGACGTTGCGGTCATCGGACTTCCCGACAAGCGTCTCGGTGAGGTTTCGGCGGCCATAATCGAGCTAAAAGCAAATATGGTGGTAACCGAAGAAGAGATCATGGAATTCTGCAAGGCTCTGCCCAGATACAAGAGACCTCACAAGGTTATTTTTGCCGATATTCCAAGGAACCCCACCGGAAAGATCGAGAAACCCAAGCTTCGTGCGATCTACTGCGGTGACAGACTTGTGGAAGCTCAAAATAAAGGATGATTTTTCCCGTATTTGTGATATAATCCAATTGTAGGCGAAAGCCGCACGATATGGGGAGAATATGGATACTGCATTGAGGGCTTTACTGGTTGATGATAACGAGATCAACACGGGAATAATCGAATTACAGCTGAGGGACATGGGATTTGAAGTGTTCTCTGCAAACGACGGGGAAAAAGCCGTTTCCAGATTCGAGGAATCCGAGGAAGACTTCTTTGACATCATAATCATGGACATTATGATGCCGGTAATGGACGGAATTCAGGCCATTCGTAATATTCGAAGGCTTGACAGGGCAGACGCGGGCGTGATTCCTATCATCGCCATAACCGCCAACTCTTTTTCCGACTACGGAGAGGTCTTAAGAGAAGAAGGGGTAACCGACTGCATATCGAAACCGTTTTCCAGGCACACCCTTGAAGAAACGGTCAGGTCCCTGGTGGGAGATCTGCAGCGACCGGGTATTTAAATCCAAATGAGTAATTACAGTAAAGTTTCTGAATTTAAAGACGGAGTTAAAAAAGGGATACCGATAGGTGTAGGATACCTGGCGGTATCCTTTACATTTGGCATTTGGGCCGTGGAGGGAGGCATTCCGCTTCCTCTGGTGGTCTTTATTTCTTTGTCGAATCTTACAAGCGCCGGGCAGTTTGCGGGTACCGGGCTCATGCTGGGACTTGCGTCCTATTTTGAGATCGGACTGTCGGTATTTGTCATCAACATACGCTACATGCTCATGAGCCTTTCCCTTTCCCAGAAGCTTGACCGTTCCACCAAGGTCGGTCAGAAGCTGCTTTTCGGCTACGGAATAACGGACGAGGTGTTTGCCATAGCTTCCACCAGAGAGCGGGAGGTGACGGCCCACTACATGTACGGACTCATCCTGACGCCGGTTATCGGATGGACCTTAGGCACCTTTATGGGTGCGGCCGTGGGGATCATCCTTCCCGAAAGGCTGCAGGTGGCCATGGGTATCGGGCTCTATGCCATGTTTATCGCGATCATAGTGCCGCCTGCCAAGCATTCTCTTGCGATCCTTTGCACCATACTCATTTCCGTGGGTATTATGTGTCTTATAAAATACGTGCCCTTCATTAAGATCGGAGAGGGCTTTGCGCTCATCATTGCCACGGTGGCGGCTTCGGCTGTCATGGCGGTTTTGGCGCCCATAAAGGACAGGGAGGGCGATGCGCATGAATAAAGAAATGTATTACTTTGTTGCGGCGGTGGTGATGGCCCTGGTGTCCTATATTCCGAGAGCCCTTCCCATTACCCTTTTTACCAAGCAAATAAAGTCGCGGTTCATCAGATCCTTTCTTTATTACGTTCCCTATGCGGTACTGGGAGGACTGACTTTCCCGGGAATCTTTTACTGCACGGACAGTTTCTGGACGGCATTAGTGGGAACCCTTGTGGCGCTGATCGTTGCTTTCTTTGAAAAAAGTCTGGTGATCGTTGCGGCTGCGGCCGTTCTTTCGGTGTTTCTTTCGGGGCTGTTTTTATAGCCCCTTTTTCTATGCTTTCTTTTTAATGAACACTTGATAGAGTATATGTGTATATATTATAATCTATATATGGTAATTTCTGCCGAATCCTAACTTGCTTATTCAGTCATCGAATTCGGTTCGCATCGAGTTTCACAACCCAATATCAGGAAGGAGATTCCGAATGATACTTCAATTTGTCGGTGCCGATCATCAGGTAACGGGCAGCTGCCACTTTATAGAGGCGTGCGGCAAGAAATTTATCGTGGACTGCGGTATGGAGCAGGGAAACATTTCCTACGAAAGCAAAGGACTTCCCTGCAGTGAGGCGGAGCTGGACTTCGTTCTTCTGACCCATGCTCACGTGGACCACTCAGGTATGCTCCCCTACATCTATTCAAAGGGATTTCGCGGCAACATCTACACCACCTACGCAACCGAACAGCTTTGCTCCATCATGCTTCGCGACTGCGCGCACATCCAGATGCAGGAAGCTGAATGGAAGAACCGTAAAAAGAAGCGCAGTGACGCTCTTCAAGACGATTTTAAGCCTATCTACAACATGGAGGACGCCGACGGGGCCATCAAACATCTGGTGGGCTGTGCTTACGGCTCCATGGTTGAGATCACAGAGGGCATCACGGTTCGTTTCACGGACATCGGACACTTGCTCGGTTCCGCCAGCATAGAGATCTTCCTTAACGAAAACGGCATCAGAAAGACCGTGGTATTTTCGGGGGATATCGGAAACAAAGACCAGCCTCTTATCAAGGACCCTGCTTACACGGAGAAAGCCGACTATGTCATCATGGAAACCACCTACGGCGACAGACTCCATGAAAAAGCAAAAACCAATTCCGTGGAGGATTTTGCGGCCGTCATTCAGGAAACCCTTGACGGCGGCGGAAATGTGGTCATCCCGTCCTTTGCGGTGGGGCGTACTCAGGAGATCCTTTTCTTTATCAAGCAGATAAAGGAACGGGACCTGGTAAAGTACCATGATTTTCCGGTTTATATGGACTCGCCTTTGGCCGTTGACGCAACCGAGATCTTTCAGAAAAACATCATAGACTGCTTCGATGACGAAGCGATGGAATACATCAAAAAAGGCGATAATCCCCTTACATTCCCGGGGCTGAACCTTGCGATATCAAGTGAAGAATCAAAGGCCATCAACTTTGACGAAGAGCCCAAGGTCATCATTTCCGCATCGGGCATGTGTGAGGCCGGCCGTATCAGACATCACTTAAAGCATAACCTCTGGAGACCCGAGTGTACCGTGCTTTTTGTAGGTTATCAGGCTCAGGGTACTCTGGGACGCGCTTTGATCGAGGGCACGGAAGAGGTCAAGCTTTTCGGCGAATCCATAAGCGTCCGGGCAGCCATCACTTCCCTTCCCGGACTTTCCGGACACGCCGACAGAGACGGACTTGCGGAGTGGCTGGGAGCCTTCAAGGAAAAACCTTCGAAGGTATTTATGGTTCACGGCGACGACATGTCCTGTGAGGCCTTTACGGAATATGTCAACAAAGAAATGAAGATCCCGGCATATGCACCCTTCTCGGGTACCGTGGTGGATCTTGCCACCGGTGAGATCGTCAAAGAAGCCGCTCCCGAAAAGAAGAAGCCGAAGATCACATCCATTTCCGATGCCTTTGCGCGTCTTCTTGCTGCCGGACAGCGTTTGCTTGCCGTTATCCAGAAGAACAGAGATCATGCGAACAAGGATCTTGCGAAGTTTACGAGTCAGATCAATTCCCTTGCCGACAAGTGGGATCCGGATTCAGATCCCATTATCGAAAAGCCCAGAAAAGGCAAAAGAAAGAGAAAATGAAAGCCGGACGAAAATCCCTGAATTTTAAAATAACGGTTTATGTCATCGTGGCAGCGGTGGCATTGCTGATCCTGTTCTCCTATTACTTTTTTTACATGCGAAGGACCATGAGGCGCGAGATATACGATTCGCTCACCCGTGACGGAGCCTATGTCAGCGGAAGGGTCTCGGATGTGATCAATAACGTAATAGACACCGCCAAGGGACCGGGATACAATTCGGCACTTCAAAGAGCACTGTTTTCCGACGATGCGGGGGAGAAGCTTCAGAATATCTCAACTTCGAGAGAGCTTATCGCCACCGCCAGAGATCAGAACGAATATATCATGGACCTGTTTTATTATTCCGATACGGGGCATCTTTACACCGTATCGGAGTATTACGACAGATTCAGGAACAACATGAAACTTTACGGCTTTGATCGGGAGATCAATCTTGAACAGAGCTTTATTTCGGATGTCCCTTTAAAGGACAAATCCGCCACCTTCTATTTTCTTTATACTCCCATCTACAGGACTGCGGTGGGCATCGCACACAGGTCCAGAGAGCGGGGGATCTGCGCCATTCTGTTCGATTTCAGACCCATAGTCAGAAACTGCGAAGACATCATAGGTGCAAACGATTCCTGCTATTATGTCTTTAACAACGAGATAGTGAGCGAGATCCGCCCTGTTGACAGCGTGGCGTCCGAGAACCTGGTCCATTTAAAGGACGGGGACAAAGAATATGAATTCGGCGGTGTGCGTTACTTCGTTCACGTTTATTCCGACGAAAACGGGAAATATGTCAGTCTGGCGCCGGTCAGCCTGCTTGAAATGAAGAATATGACTCTGGATAAGACCTTTGTGGTGGTGGCAATATTTTTGCTGGTGCTTTTCGGCGTTTTCTTTTTCTTTATCGCCAGACTTGAATATTCCGCCAGAAGAGAGCAGGAGACCAGAGAAATGCTGCTTTCCGCCACGGTCGCACAGCAGGAAGCCGAAATGATGGCCTACAGAAGTCAGATAAATCCGCACTTTTTCTTTAACACCCTTGAGTGCGTGCGGTCAATGGCCCAGTATTACAATGCCGAAATGATAGAAGACATCGTCAGCGCCATGTCGAAAATGTTCAGATATTCCCTGTATTCGGACATGACGGTTTCTTTGTCCGCGGAGATCGATATGCTGGAGCAGTACTTCAGGATCACCAGCTACAGGTTCCCCGATAAATACGTTTTGAAACTGGAGATTGACGATTCCACGGCAGATTACAGGGTGCCTTCCATGATTTTGCAGCCCCTGGTTGAAAATTCCATAAAGCATGCGTTTGTCAACACTGTGGCCGGAAAGAAAAACATAGTCACGGTGCGTGCGGGCTTTACCGAAAACGGACTTTTGAAGTTGACGGTTAAGGATAACGGTTGCGGAATGAGCACGGAAGAACTGAATGCCCTCAGGACGAACGCCATGGACACCGGTGTGGAAACCGCCCGGAAAGACAGCATAGGAATCAAGAATATCTACGAAAGAATCAAACTTTTTGACGAAAGGAACGAAATGCAGTTTTACTCCGAACCCGGTGAATATACGAAAGTCGAACTGATCCTTTATCCCGCGAAAATCAAATCAACGTAACTGGGAATACTGTTCGGGGGTTACTCCGTACTTTGCTTTGAAGGTTTTGATAAAATAGCCCACATCGTCAAAGCCCACGCGGCTTGCCACACCTGAGACGCTTGCCCCCTTTTCTTTTAACAGGTCGGCGGCGCGGCAAAGGCGGACTCTCTTTAGAAAGCCCATGGCACTTGTTACGGTGTGGAGCCTAAAAAGCTCGAAAACATAGGATTTGGACAGGAAAAAGTGACCGCACACGTCCTCCATGGAAATCTTGTTTTCAAGATTGTCGAAGAGATATTCCTGGATTTTTGCGGTCTGTTCGTTATAGGAGAAAAAGAAGCAGCCTCGGAAGGATTTCCCTGCTTCTTTTATTTTTTCGGGAATCTCCTCGAAGGAAGAAAGGGCGGTGCTTAAGCCGATGCGGGTGCCCTTAAGCCTGTCTTCCAGTATGTAGGGATTGTCGCATTCGGAAAGAATATAGGCATAGTCAAAGCCACCCACCGATACGGGCGTAAGTCCGGGAAGATTTTTGATTTCCGAATCGGAAAGAAGAATGCGGGACCGGTCCGTAAATTTAAACGCCTTAAAGAATTTGATCACATCGGGGTTCTTAAGGGCCTTATCGCTTGAAAGATCGAAGTTTTTGATATCAAAGGATTCGGAAGCACTTGAAGAAAGGCGGGTGTAAAGAGCGGTGAGGGTGTTCTTTACTTCTGCTTTGTCCAAGGGTTTTATAAGATACTCCGAGACTTCCTGTTTCATGGCCTTTCTGGCAATTTCAAAGTCACGGTAAGCGCTGACTATCACAAAAGAAACGTGGGAATCGGCTTTTCTGATGCTTTCGATAAGCTTCATTCCGTCGATTCCGGGCATTCTTATATCCGTAAAAACAACATCGGGCTTAAGAACCTCGATGTTTGAAAGTGCTTCGGAGGAATCGGTGAACTTGCCGACCACGTCAAAACCGTACTCCGCCCAGTCCACTATGCCTGCCAAACCGCGGAGAGCCCAGATTTCGTCGTCCACCAGAACTGCCTTAAAGAGTCTCTTGTCATTTTCCATAAAAAAATCCCTCTTATTCCCCCAAAAACATCTGAATTTATTATATCATTTAACCCAAATGTGACAATCATAAATTTTTTGCCGTCATTATTACCATATTTTTTTCCAATCCGACCATAGTTTTGTTTCTTTTGCATCAATTCGCAATATGCTAAGTTATTTTCAGAAAGGGGAAGGAGACTGATTATGGCTAAGGCAAAAACTGTTGGGGGAAAACGAACATTCAAGAAGACCCTTCGCGAAATCGTTCGTTTCAGAGGCATATATCTGATAATGCTTCCCGCTATCATCTGGTATATTCTGTTTTCTTACGTGCCCATGGCGGGCCTGTCGCTGGCATTTAAAACTTACAAAGCAAAACTCGGTATCTGGGGAAGCCCTTTTGCCGGACTTACGCATTTCCAAAAGTTATTCAAGGATCCCAGATTTATCGATGCGGTAATAAGAACCCTTAAGATAAACGGCGGAAGACTTATTCTTACATTTCCCTTCGCAATCATACTTGCACTTTTGTTAAACGAACTCCGAATGGGAAAATTCAAGAAAATACTGCAGGTAACCTTTACGTTCCCGCACTTCCTTTCCTGGGTCATCATCGCAAGTATCTTAACAAACGTATTAAGCTATGACGGACTTGTAAACTCCGCCATTGAACTTATGGGAGGCAAGTACGTAAACTTCATCGGAAATTCAAAGCTGTTCGTACCGTTGGTTTACATAACTGAAGTATGGAAGGGTGCCGGCTGGAGCTCCATCATATACATGGCGGCCATTGCGGGTATAGATCAGGAGCAGTTTGAGGCGGCGGACATAGACGGAGCCTCCAGATGGCAGAAGGTCTGGCGTATCACCCTTCCTTCGATCCTGCCCACCATCACCATTATGTTCATACTTGCTGCCGGAAATGTGATGACCAAAGGTTTCGACCAGGTGTTCAACATGGACAACGCAGCTGTTCGTAAGGTTTCACAGACCCTGGACATGTACATTTACAATGTAACATTCAATGCGAAGAAAACGGACTTCGGTTATTCCACCGCATTAAGTTTCTTCAGATCGACCGTTAACTTGGGCTTCCTGGTTGTTGCCAATGCAATCACCAAGAAACTCGGCGGAAACGGACTTATGGGAGGTAGCGACTGATGAAGACAATCAGAAATTACCGGGCCAGATTTCAGGTTTCCGACGGAATAATCCTTGTGGTTCTTGTATTTTTTGCACTGCTGATCGTGCTTCCCTTCATAAACGTGCTTGCAATTTCCTTCACCACTCCGAAGGCATATGCGGACACACCGCTCCTTCTTTTTCCGAAGGTGTTTACATGGGAGAACTACGATACACTTTTTAAAGACGGACGTATCATGATAGGGTACCGCACATCGGGTAAGTTCCTCCTGATGGCCATGCCTATGAATATGTTCCTGACGACGACCATTGCCTACGGATTATCAAGAAACGGTTATCCCGGAAGAAAGTTTTTGTTAAGATTTGTAGTATTTACCATGCTTTTTTCGGGCGGTATCGTTCCTTTGTACTTAACCATCAAGTCCTATGGTCTTATTGGTTCCCTTTGGGGCGTTGCATTCAGTGAAGGTATCAACACCTTTTACATGATTATCATGCTTAACTTCTTCCAGTCTCTGCCGGAATCTTTGGTTGAATCCGCGAAACTTGACGGAGCGGGAGAGTACAGGATACTCTGGAAAATAGTGCTGCCCCTTTCAAAGCCGGTTATCGCCACCGTGTTCCTTTATTATCTGGTGGATCGGTGGAACGAGTGGTACAACGCCATGATCATGGTAAGAGATACGGCAAATACGCCTTTGCAGCTGGTGCTTCGTAACATAGTTCTTGATTCCCAGAATCTTGACAACATCGTTACGGAGTCGGTTGAACTTTTCACCTTCAGTGCGGGTATCAAAATGGGTGCGGTTGTGGTTACGGTAATCCCCGTAATGTGCATATATCCTTTCTTACAGAAATATTTCACCAAGGGCATAATGCTTGGTGCGGTAAAATAATGATAACCATACCATCCCGGGCGGTATAGTTATAGATTGGAACTTATTGTTCAAACATGAGGAGGTATTTATGAAAAAACTGTTTAAGCGGTCCGTTGCCGTTATTCTTGCTGCAATGATGACAATGTCCGTTGCCGCGTGCGGCAAAGGCAACAGCGCAAGCAACTCAGGTTCAGCCGGCGGTACGTCAAAGCCCGCAAGCAATGCAGGCTCAACTTCTGTTTCACAGTCTGTTGAAGCAAAAGAAAAAGATTACAGCGAACCCTACGTTTACAGCTATGCAAGTATCCAGATCACCGAGTCTACGGATTACAACTCACCCGATGATGCCATGACTCAGTACTGGGAGCAGAAGTACAACTTCAAGTGGGATATCAACTCCATTTCAAGCGACAAATGGGATCAGACCGTAAATACATGGGTATATGCGGAAGACCTTCCCGACGTTACCATTTATGACTATAAGCACCCTCAGATGATGGACTGGGTTGACCAGGGACTTTTGTTTGAATTCCCCGACGGATGGGAAGAAAGATGGCCCAACGTTGCAAAGGTTCAGCAGTATGCGGGACTTCAGCCTACCTTCAAGGAAATGACCGGAAAGACCTACTTCCTTGCAAGACCCAACTATGCAAACAACCTTCCCTGCACACCCGGTATCAACCCCACCAACATGATGGTTTATATCCGTAAGGACTGGGCTCAGGCAGTAGGTATCGAAATCAAGGATTACTACACCATCGACGAGATCATGGAATATGCCCGCAGAATAAAGGCACAGGATCCCGGCAAGGTTGGTAAGGACCTGATTCCCATGGGACTTTCTTCCGGCAACTGCTACAACGTATTTGTAAGCACCTGCAGCACCTACACATCAAACAACTACTATCTTTACAGAGACGGAAGCGAATTCAAGTGGGGTCTTGCGGACAAAGAAACTCTTGAAGGCCTTAAGATCTGGAGACAGGCTTTCGACGAAGGACTTCTTAACAAGGAATTCTATTCCTACTCAGGCTCCGAAGACGTTGAAGATTTCTACGTACGCGGCGTATCCGGACTTATGTGGTATCAGGGCGGTGCCCGTTACCAGCAGGACGTTGCCAACCGTATGAAGGATAACCTGGGACTTAACTATGATGACTGTGTAAAACAGATCTTCATCACCGCAAACGACGGAACCTATCACTCGGCGCCCAGAGGAAACTTCTGGGGAGTTATAATGTTCAACCCCAAGATGCCCATCGAAAAGTGGGAACGCTACATGGATATGCTTGACGAATCCTGTACCGCGGAAGGCCAGATCCTCATCCGTATGGGATTTGAAGGCGTTGACTGGAAGTATGATGATAAGGGCGAAATGGTATCCCTTCTCGAGGCAGGTAAGGATGCACGAAGCAAATATCCTTCGATCTACCCCGTATATCATCAGCTTTGCATGCTCTCCGACGACTTCGTTCTTATCAATCCCAACTACCCCAAGGAGTACAGGGATCTGACGATCAAGATGTACAAGCTTAAAGAAGAACTCGGAAAGAACGGCGGATGCCCTCCCATCGATTATGATATCTACCTTTACAGCTCCGATGCCACCGCAGCTCTTTCCTTCGAATACGAGAAGGATTTTGCGAACATCGTTGTTAACAAGGGCGATGTTGAAACCGAATGGAAGAACTGGCTTGACAGCTGGGCTTACCTGATGGATCCGGTTCTCAAAGAATTAAAGGAAAACATCAAATAGTTTATCTCTTCTGCGGCGGTGGCGAAAGTCACCGCCGTACCTTTGTCTTACGGAATTTTTAAGATCTTTCAGCCTTGAGGTTGAAAGAGAATGATGCTATACTCGTATAAAACGCGAGAAAGGAAAAGAAAATGAGCGTAGCAGACAGAATTTTTATCGATATGTGCAAGGACATTCTTGAAAACGGAACGAGTACCGAAGGGGAGAAGGTTCGTCCTCACTGGCCCGACGGAACCCCCGCATATACCGTTAAAAAATTCGGTGTGGTGAACCGTTACGATTTACGGGAAGAATTCCCCATTCTTACGCTCAGAAAAACGGCGCTCAAAAGCGCCACAGACGAAGTCCTTTGGATATGGCAGCAGAAGTCAAACAACATTCATGACCTTCACAGCCACATCTGGGATGAATGGGCAGATCCCGACGGTTCCATCGGGAAGGCTTACGGCTACCAGATGGGTGTTAAACATCAATACAAAGAAGGCATGATGGATCAGGTTGACAGGGTTCTTTACGATCTTAAGAACAACCCCTTCAGCCGCAGGATCCTTACAAACATCTATGTTCATCAGGATCTGCATGAGATGAATCTGTATCCTTGCGCCTATTCCATGACTTTCAACGTGACCCAGAGACCCGGGGAAGACAGGCTGACTTTAAATGCGATCTTAAATCAGCGCTCCCAGGATGTACTGGCGGCCAACAACTGGAATGTGGTCCAGTACGCGGTTCTGGTTCATATGATCGCCCAGGTAAGCAACATGAACGTGGGAGAGTTCGTGCATGTCATCGCCGACGCCCACATTTATGACAGGCATATTCCGCTCATAAAAGAGCTCATTGCCCGCGAACCTTTGCCCGCTCCCAAGTTTATCCTGAACCCCGAGGTTAAGGACTTTTATAAATTTACCAGAAACGACGTATCCCTTGAAGGCTACGAGACCCATGAACAGATTACAGGAATCGAGGTTGCCATCTGATGAACATGTATGTGACCGCGGATTCCAACTGGGGAATCTACAAGGGCGGACGTCCGCTTGTTTCGATTCCCGCAGAGCGCCGCTCAATGCTTGAGGACGTGGCGGGGAAGGTTATTGTTTACGGCATCGGCTTTATACCCGATTTGCCGGGGCAGCAGCCTGTAAAGGGCTGTACAAACATTGTTTTTACCGACGGAATCAAAAAGGATATCCGTGGAGCGGTTTCTTTTTCCGACTTAAAGAGCCTTCGGGCGGAACTTAAGAAATACCCCGACGAAGACATTTACGTGATAAACAACGAAAAGCTTTATCGCGAATTTTTGAAGGATACGGACGTGATCCACGTTACAAAACTGGAATACGCTTATTCGGCGGATTCTTTTTTTGAGGATCTTGACGCAGGCGCCGATTTTTCCATCGAAGCCGACAGCGACGAGCAATACTGCTTCAATATGGTTTACAGATTCCTTCGGTATGAAAGAAAGAAGGAGAAATGACTTTAGAAGAGATCAAGGAGAAATACCCTTACCTGTATGAGACCCACATGCACACCGCCGAATCCAGCAAATGTGCCAAGAGTCTCGCAAAGGACATGGTAAGGGCTTACAAGGAATACGGTTACACCGGCACCATGGTGACGGATCACAACTGGGGCGGAAACACCGCCGTTGACAAAACCCTTCCCTGGGAGGAATGGGTTGATAAATTCTTTGACGGCTACAGACACGCCAAGGAAGAAGGCGACAAGATCGGCCTTCAGGTATTTTTGGGATATGAGGCGACGCAGGGAAGCGGTCACGATTTTCTGATTTACGGATTTACCATCGACTGGATGAAGAAACATCCCGAGCTTCGCACCGCGGGTATTCCCGAACAGTACAGGATCATTCACGACATGGGCGGCATGGTGATCCAGGCACATCCCTACAGAGAAGCCGATTACGTTGATGAGGTGCTCACCTTTGAAAAATATGCGGACGGCATCGAAATGCTGAATGCGTCACATTCAAATCCCAAGAGCGGCAGACGCGATCACTGCATCTGGGACGAGAAAGCCATCAAACTTGCAAATGACAATAATCTCCCCGGAACCGCAGGTTCAGACCAGCACAACGTAGATCTTCTCGGCGGGGGAGTTGCGTTCCCGACTCCTTTAAAGGATGAAAGGGACTACATGAACAGGATCCTTAACAAAGAGGATTATGTGCTCACAAACGGCAGACAATGGTTCACAAAGGAAGGAAAACTGCTTCTTACATGCCAGGAATAAGAAAAAGAGCCCTTTGTCTCATACTTTCGCTCATTTTGATGTGTGCACTTCTATCGGGGTGCGAAAAGCGAAGATATGTGCTCACCACGGCCTTTGAAAAGAATGAACTGATGCGGATAAACGGCAAATCCTGTTATTTGCCGGAAATGATGCTGTATCTGACTACGGTACAGAACCGCTACAAAGAGGTCTACGGGCCCGAGATCTTCGAACGGACCGTGGACGGCGTCAGCATTGCGGACAGGCTGAAGGACATGGTGCTTGCGAAGGTTGCCCAGATCAAGGCCATGAACCTGATGGCGGAATCCTACGGTCTTAAGCTTACGGAGGAAGAAAACCGGCAGGTTTTTGAAAGGGCCGAGGCTTTTTACCAAACATTAAACGCCAAAGAACGTGAGACCATCGGAGTAAAGGCGGATGACATCCGGAAGTACTATACGGAATACGCACTGGCCGATAAGGTTTACGATCATGTTATAAAGGACATAAATCCCGAGATAAGCGATGACGAAGCAAGGATCGTCACGGTCTGGCATATACTTATCAAGACCTATTCTCTGGACGCGGAGGGAAACCGCGTAAAATACAGTGAAAGAGCCATGAAGGAAGCCTACGAAACGGCGAGGCTCGTTCATGAACTGGCGGTATCGGGAGAAGATTCCTTTGAATCCATCGCGGCAAAATACAGCGAGGACCCGGAATTGAGTTACACCTTCGGTCGCGGAGAAATGTCCGAAAAGATCGAAGAGGTTGCTTTTTCCCTGGATAAGGATGCCGTAAGCGATATAGTGGAAACGGAGTCCGGCTACCACATAATCAAGTGCGTCAGCGACTTTGATGTGGAAATGACCCAGGAAAACAAGATCGCGATCTTAAAGCAGCGGCGCGAAACAGCCTTTGACGAAACCTATGACGCTTTTGTGGAGGGACTTACCAAGACCTTAAACCGAAAGCTTTACGATTCCATCGAGCTTATCAGGGATGAGGAGGTAGTCACATCCGACTTCTTTGATGTGGAATTCTGATGGGCGGCCACTTATATACCGGAAGGCGCCGGCGGATTTAGAAAAAGTTTATAAATCGGGAAACCCTGTAAAACAGGGCATTTAAGACATATTATTAGCACTCGCATATTGTGAGTGCTAATTTTTCGTTGACTTTTGGCGAGCAGGGTTTATACTAGTTTTTGTTGAAAGAATCGGGGCGGGGCACTGTGCGCCCATTAGAAATTTTCCCGATCCGAAAGGAGTACAAAATGTCAAAACAGGGCAGTTTATCAATCAACAGCGAGAACATTTTTCCGATAATCAAAAAGTGGTTGTATTCGGACCATGACATATTCTACAGAGAGCTTATTTCCAACGGCTGCGATGCGATCACCAAACTCAAAAAGCTTGCCATGATGGGCGAATACGAGATGCCCGAAGGCTATAAGGGCAGGGTAGACGTAATCGTAAACGCCGAGGAAAAAACCCTTACCTTTAAGGATAACGGTCTCGGAATGACCGCAGAAGAAGTTGATGAATACATCAACCAGATCGCTTTTTCCGGAGCTACGGACTTTATCGCCAAGTACAAGGACAAGGCCAACGAGGACCAGATCATCGGTCATTTCGGTCTGGGCTTTTATTCGGCATTTATGGTTGCTAAGGAAGTTCACATCGATACCCTTTCTTACAAAAAAGATGCAAAACCCGTTCACTGGGAATGCGACGGTGGCACCGAATACGAGATGGGAGACGGTGACAAGACAGGTGTCGGTACAACCATTACTCTGTACTTAAATGACGATTGCCTGGAGTTCTGCAACGAATACAAAGCCAGAGAAGTAATCAAGAAGTACTGTTCCTTTATGCCTACGGAAATTTACCTTTCCAAGGCTCCCGATGCCGGCGAACAGACCATCAAATTGTCGGAGAAACTGGATACCGACGTGGTTAAGCAGGCCATTAAGGCAGAAAAAGAAGGGGAGGACGACAAGCTTGTAATAGTTAAGCGTCCCGAACTTTTAAACGAAACAAATCCCCTTTGGGCAAAGCATCCCAACGAGTGCACCCCCGAGGATTACAAGAAATTCTACAGAGATGTGTTTAACGATTACAAGGAGCCTCTGTTCTGGATCCACTTAAACATGGATTATCCCTTTAACTTAAAGGGTATCCTGTACTTCCCCAAGATCAACATGGAGTACGAATCCATCGAAGGCACCATCAAACTTTACAACAACCAGGTATTTATCGCCGACAACATCAAGGAAGTCATCCCCGAGTTCCTGATGCTCCTTAAGGGCGTTATCGACTGTCCCGACCTGCCCCTTAACGTATCCCGTTCCGCTCTTCAGAACGACGGTTTCGTTAACAAGATCTCGGAGTACATCACCAAGAAGGTTGCGGATAAGCTGTCCGGCATGTGCAAGACCGAAAAAGAAGAGTACGAGAAGTACTGGGAGGACATCAGCCCCTTCATCAAGTACGGCTGCTTAAAGGACGACAAATTCTGCGAAAAGATGACGGATTACATTCTTTTCAAGGATATTTACGGAAAGTACATGACCCTTCCCGAGTGTCTCGAGGTTAAACCCATCGACACCGATGAAGAGGGCGAAGAAAAGAAGGATACCGAGGATACCGCCACTTCGGAAGAAAAGACCGAAGATGCCGAAAAGACCGAAGAGCCCAAGGAAAAGGTCATCTACTATGTAACGGACGAAAAGCAGCAGGGCCAGTACATCAACATGTTCAAGCAGGCCAAGATGACCGCTGTCGTTCTTCGTCACAATATCGATCAGCCCTTCATTTCACAGCTTGAGAGAAAGAATGAGAACATCAAGTTCAAGAGGATCGACGCGGACGTTGAGGATTCTTTAAAGAACAAGACTTCCAAGAAGGCTCAGGAGGAACTTGACAAGCAGGCGGAAGAACTTAAGCCCGTCTTCACCAAGGCACTTAAGAATGACAAGCTCGCTCTTAAGGTTGAAAAGCTTAAGAACAAAAAGATCGCTTCGGTGCTTACTCTTTCGGAGGATTCACGCCGTATGCACGACATGATGAAGATGTACTCCATGCCCGGTATGGATGCATCCGTGTTTGCGGGTGACGGCGAGACACTGGTGCTTAATGCAAACCATCCTCTCGTTGAGTATATTTCGGCCCACAAGGACGAGGATGTTTCGATGTTTGCGGAGCAGCTTTACGATCTTGCAAAGATCCAGCAGGCGCCTCTCGAAGCCGAAGAAATGACCCGCTTCATCCAGAGAAGCAACGACATACTTCTTAAACTCACAGAGAAATAAAAAACTACGATTTATGTGTATAAATTCTCCCTTTTTTATGCTACAATTATTCTCGGTAAACTTTGTTTGCCAATAAGCATGTGGCGGATGTTTTATGAGGGACACTGTAGAGCGGATTTTAAGCGGAAAATTTGATTACGAAAAGGGCTCGTTGGATATTTCCTCGCCCAAAATCGAACTTTCCTTATGCCCGGGAGACGTATATACGGGCAGCTTCTTTGTGTCCGGTACGGGTAAGAAACTTACCGAGG
>Ga0129306_1002516_pt1 | contig 15956 bp, 14 predicted proteins | sample P827metagenome_FD_94438 | JGI IMG/M metagenome (GOLD analysis project Ga0129306, IMG submission 94438) | Capybara group fecal microbial communities from Wisconsin, USA - P827 metagenome | ecosystem: Host-associated > Mammals > Digestive system > Large intestine > Fecal | place: USA: Wisconsin...
CGAGGTTGTTCCGCGCGGACACGAGGTTAGGCGCAGCCTCAAGACGAAGGTGTCGGTTAACACGGGAATCGACCTCCTCGAGCCGGGGCATGTCATTGACGACTTCCCGAAGATGAAGCTGTACTTCGGCGCGAAGGAGGGCAACTGGCTGTACGATCTGGTCGTGCTTGACTATTCGCAGAAGGTGGACCGCATGATCACCGCCTCGAAGGCGCTCGTCGTGAGCGAGGGGAAGGACATCCGCCTCGACCTGTACCAGATGACCGTCGACCCGATCGACGAGGATCATCCGACAATGGCCCGCGCGAACCGCTTCCCCTACGTCGTGAAGGACGCGATAAAGGAAGTCAAGTACAACAAGAAGGACAAGGACCTGGACTTCGGCGAGATCACCGCGAAGATCGCGGCGCAGTCGAAGCTCGTGAAGACCATGCGCGCCGAGGGCAAGGTGAGGAGCGCGGAGAGGAAGTTCGTGAGGAAGGACCTCTCGAAGACGAAGACGGAGCTCTCGAAGCGCTTCGTGTTCGCGATGGCGTCGATATGCTTCGTCCTAGTCGGCGTTCCGCTCGGCATCAAGGCGCAGCGCAAGGAGAGCTCGATAGGCATGGCGATATCGCTCGCCATCTCGCTCGGATACTACATGGTCGTCATCCTCATGCTCTCGATGCAGAAGAACTATTCCATCCATCCCGAATTCCTCATATGGCTTCCGGTCGCGGCGTGCTTCGGAATCGCTGCGTATCTGATTCCGAGGAATCTGTAAGGCAAAGTTTCAAAAGTTCAAAAGCTCAGAGGTTCGAAAATCCATGAAGATTCATCCCACAGCGATAGTCGAAGACGGCGCGCAGCTCGGCGCGGACGTCGAGGTTGGACCCTACGCGCACATCGGGCGCGACGTGAAGATCGGCGACGGAACGGTCATCCGCCAGGGCGCGATCGTCGACGGACACACCACGATCGGCTCGATGTGCCAGATATTCCCGTACGCCTGCGTCGGAATGAAGACGCAGGACCTCAAGTACAAGGAGGGCTCCACGAGCTACGTCGAGATCGGTGATCGCACGGTGATCCGCGAGTTCGCGACGGTGCATCTCGGGACGGCCGACGGAGAGAAGACCATAATCGGGTCCGACTGCCTCTTCATGTGCTACTGCCATGCGGCGCACGGCGTGATACTCGGCAACCACGTGATCTGCTCCAACTCCGTGCAGCTCGCCGGCGACGTGCATCTCCAGGACTGGGCGATCGTAGGCGGATGCTCCGCCTCGCACCAGTTCTGCACGGTCGGCGCGCACGCGATGGTCGGCGGAATGTGCAAGATAAGGCAGGACTTCCCGCCCTACATGCTCGGCGACATGGTCGAGGGGGCGATGAAGGTCATCGGGCCGAACGTCGTCGGCCTCACGCGCCGCGGATTCTCCAAGGACGTCATCCACGCCCTCAAGGAGGCTCACCGCTTCCTGTACCGCGACGGACTCAACCGCTCCCAGGCGCTCGACCGCGTGGAGAACGACGTAGAGCAGTTCGACGAGATAAAGGCGCTCGTCGCGTTCTACCGCAACTCGCAGCGCGGCGTGAGCTGAGCGCCGGCGCGCGTCAGATGGAAACCAAGGGGAGAATGAAATGAAGATATTTATCGCGGCCGCCGTCTTGGCGGCGGCTTTCGCGGTTTTGGCAGGGACTGAAACACCTGTCGCCAAGGTCGGGTGCGAGTCCGTGTCCGTATCCGCGGGCTTTACCAACGCGGTCGTGAAGCTCCGCAACGACGGAGCGACCGGCGCTGTCGAGGCGGTGCAGATATACGTCTCCACGCCGAACTCCGGAAAAGGCGCGCCCAGCGGGGACGGAAGCGCTCTGGGTGACCGCTCCAGCTCTACCGCCGTCGACGCGAAGCCGAGGCTGCTGTTCTTCCGTTCGGAGCGCTGCCGCAGGTGCATCAGGCTTGAGAAGGAGCTTTTCTCGACCCAGAAATGGTTCGACTTCGCCGAGGGGCGCATCACGCTCGAGCGCGTAGACATGGGCGGAATCGACGAGCATCCGCTTGCCGCGCGCTATGGCGTCGACAGGAAGGGCACATTCGTGCTGACGAGTGCGGACGACGGTCGTGAGGCGGCGCGTCTCGAGGCGTGCGAAGACCCTGCCGCCGTCATTCCATGGCTTCGCGGCGCCATTGACTCTGGCGACTAGACGCCCTGGGCGCTGGCACGCCAGATGGATGGCGCGCGAGAATCGCAGCCCGCAGACGGCTGGAATATGGTATAATGCGGACATGAAGAAGTTCGCAGCATATTTTTCAGCATTCCTTCTGGCTGGATGCCTAGGCAGCGCGCCGAAGGCGCCTGCATACTGGACCATCGACGTAGAATCCGCCGAGAAGGCGACGTCAGTGGTGGTCTGCGCACCTTACGGCGGGCAGCGGCTCGCCGTTCTGCGCGGCAACGGTTCGATTGCTTTTGATCCGTGCAATTCATTCGCCGCCGCGCCTGCGGCGATTCTCAAGGACGCTCTGGTGGCGCGCGGCGGCAGCGGAGCGGTGACGGTGCGCAGGATAGCGCTCGACTGCCGCGAGGAGGGCAGGCGCGACGCGCTGGTTGAGCTTGACGTTGCGCTTGACGACAAGGTTGCAAGCGGCGCGGCGTCCGTTTCCGCCGCTGACGGAAACTACACCGCCGCGTTCACGCGCGCGTTCGCCCGGGCTCATGCCGAGGCAAGAAAGGGGCTTGCGTCCGGGAAATGAGGATCTTCGACGCAATCGGCCGTCGCGTCTGCGAAATGGCCTCGTCGGCGCATGACGACTTAGCCTTTCTGGGCGAGACTGCTGCGTGCGCGGCTTCCCTCGTGTTCCGTCCACGCGCGTTCAGGTTCCGCGACTGCGCGCTCGCGTTCGAGCGCGCGTCGTTCAATGCGCTTCCAGTTACGACGGGCATAGGCTTTCTGCTCGGACTCATCCTTGCGTTCCAGTCGGCCGCCGCGCTCAAGATGTTCGGCGTGGAGGTGTATGTCTCCGATCTTCTCGCGATAGGGCTTTTCCGCGAGCTTGGTCCGCTCGTCACGGCGATCGTCCTCGCGGGGCGCACGGGAAGCGCGTTCGCGGCGGAGATCGGAACGATGAAGGTGGACGAGGAGCTTGATGCGCTTACGACGATGGGGCTTCCGCCGGTGCGCTTCCTCGTTCTTCCGCGCGTCGTCGCCGCGGTTCTCGCGATGCCGGTGCTCACGATATTCGCGGAGCTCGCGGGACTCATCGGCGGCGCGCTCGTGCTCAAGATGATGGATGTTCCGACCGTGGTCTTCTGGCGGCATGCGGCGTCCGTCACGACAGTGTTTTCGATCTCCTTCGGACTCGTCAAGGGCGCGCTCTTCGGCGGGCTCGTCGGACTCATCGGATGCGGCGCCGGGATGCGCACGAAGTCGACTGCGGACGGAGTGGGCGTCGCGGCGACGTCGGCCGTGGTCGGCGGGATAGTGGCGATCGCCGTCGCAGATGGTCTTCTCGCATACCTGTGCTATCTCTGGAACCTGTAATTCATCACTCGTAATTCCCCATGTCCGAGCCAATAATAGAACTTGAACACGTCGACGCCGGGTATCCCGGCGCGGTGATACTGCACGACGTCTCGTTCGAGGTGAGGCGCGGGGAGATATTCATCCTCCTCGGCGGGTCGGGCTGCGGGAAGTCGACGGTGATGAAGCACATGATAGGGCTCAACCCCGTGCTCGCGGGTACGCTGCGCGTCGCGGGAGAGGAGTGGACGAGGAAGACGCGAGCGGGGCTGTGCCGCAAGATAGGCGTCATGTACCAGTCGGGGGCGCTCTTCGGATCGATGACGTGTCTCGAGAACGTGATGCTTCCTCTCGAGGAGTTCTCGCGCCTCGCCCGCGCGGAGCGTCGCGAGAAGGCGATGTCGCTTCTCGCCGACGTCGAGCTTGCGGACGCGGCGGACAAGATGCCGAGCGAGATTTCGGGCGGAATGCGCAAGCGCGTGGCGATTGCGCGGGCGATGGCGCTTGACCCCGAGATCGTGTTCCTCGACGAGCCGAGCGCGGGGCTTGATCCCATTACGTCGTCCGCGCTGGACGACCTCATCCTGAAGCTCCGCGCCGCGAAGGGGATGACGTTCGTAGTCGTGACGCACGAACTGCCGAGCATCTTCAAGATCGCGGACCGCGCGGCGATGTTCGACAAGGCCCGGCGCGGGATGATCGCGCTCGGAGATCCTCGCGAGCTCAGGGCGAGCAGCAAGGACGAATTCGTGAGAAAATTCTTCAACAGGGGTGAAACACATGGCTGATTCAATGCATGCAAACTACGGCAGGATCGGATTCGCCGTCGTCGCCGCTGCGGTGGCGATCATCGGCACGCTCGTCTACCTCGGCGGTGCCGGAGGTAACGACGACATCGTGTACGCGGAGATGTACTACGACAATCCAGTGACCGGGCTTTCGGTCGGAAGCGACGTCAACCTCCGCGGCGTCAAGGTCGGCGAGGTGAGGGAGATATCCTTCGTCGGATCCGAATACGAGGAGGCGGATCTGAAGGACATTCCGAAGATATACATACTGATGGCCTTCACGGCGCGCAAGATGCGCAGGGCGCAGGACGAGAACGCCGAGGAGCACCTGAGAGAGCTCATCACGAGGGGGCTTCACGCTACGGTCACATCGAGCGGCGTCACCGGACTTTCCAAGGTGGAGCTGAATTTCCCCCGCACCGCGGTCAGCGACCAGCAGATATCGTGGCGTCCGCGCCATGTCTGCATTCCCCCGGCCCCGTCCATGCTCGAGAGCTTCTCCGACGCCGTCGCGAAGTTCATGAACCAGCTCAACAGGATGGACTTCGTGGCCGCGTGGAGCAACATATCGACCGTCGCCGAGTCCGCCGCGCGCATAGCCGCGAACGTGGACGATCTGGTGGACAACGGTAAGTCCGGGATAGAGTCGATCGTCCGCGACATGGAAGGTGCGGCGACCGAGGTGAAGGAACTCGCAACGTCGCTCAGGGAGAATCCTTCCCTGCTGCTCCGCTCCGCCGACGCCGAGCCGCTGCCCGAGACGCGTCCCTAGCGCGGCGATAATTATCCGGCGCTGCCTGGCAGCGCCGTAGCTTTAAAGCTGGCAGTAGCGTCCCTTCAGGTGCGCTGCGCGCGGATTTGGTATAATATGCTGAATGACAGATTTTTCTAAACTACTGAATCCCGAACAGTGCGCGGCGGCTACGGCCGGCGACGGACCGCTGCTCGTCCTCGCGGCGGCCGGCACCGGTAAGACCCGCACGCTCGTCCATCGCGTCGCCTTCCTTGTCGAACAGGGCGTTCCAGCGGACAGGATACTGCTCCTCACCTTCACCAACCGCGCGGCGCGCGAGATGCTCGAAAGGGCGCAGAAGGTCGTCGGCCCGGCCGTGGCGTCCATATGGTCCGGCACGTTCCACTCGATCTGCGCGCGTCTCCTCAGGCGCTACGCAGGGGTCGTGGGACACACCCCGGGCTTCCGAATCCTCGACGAGGATGACCAGAAGAAGCTCATCGGCGACATCATCAAGGCGACGGTCGAGAACGTAAAGGACTTCCCGAAGAAGGAGGTCATCGCCAAGATAATCTCCGAGGCGGCGAACGAGTCGCGCACGGTGAAGTCCATCGCCGAGCGCTGGCAGACGAAGACTGCCGGGATAGACCCAGAGGCAATCGCGAAGATAGGCGACCTATATACCGAGCGCAAGCGCGAGCTCGACGCGATGGACTTCGACGACCTTCTCGTGAAGGGGCTCGAGCTCCTGAAGTCGAACGAGTCGGTGCGCGAGCATCTGCAGGAGAAGTTCCTGTACGTGCTTGTCGATGAATACCAGGACACGAACGGACTCCAGGCCGAGTTCACCGATATCCTCGCGCAGCGCCACCGCAACATAATGGCGGTGGGAGACGACTTCCAGTGCATCTACACGTGGCGCGGAGCCCAGATCGAGAACATCATGGAGTTTCCGAAGCGCTGGGAGGGATGCCGCGTCATAAAGCTCGAGCGCAACTACAGGTCCGTGAAGGGTGTTCTCGACGTCGCGAACGTCGTGATGAAGGACTCCCCAGGACAGTTCGAGAAGATGCTCCGCCCCGCGCGTTCCGACGCGGGCGAGAAGCCGTGGACGTACAAGGTGTACGACGGCAGGGCGCAGGCGAGCGAGATCCTCAGGCTTGCGCGCGAGGCTCACGAGCTCGGCTACCGCTGGAGCGACATAGCCGTCCTCTACAGAAGCCACTACCAGTCCATCGACGTGCAGATGACCCTGGCGCGGATGAAGATTCCGTTCCGCATCACCTCGGGCGTCGGCGTCTTCGAGCAGATACACGTGAAGGACGTTCTCTCGTACCTCAGGCTTCTCGTGAACCCGGCGGACGAGCTGAGCTTCCTCAGGTTCGCGACGCTCCTTCCGGGCGTCGGAGAGGTCGGGGCGAAGAAGCTGTGGACGAAGCTCGGGAAGTCGTTCGACCCGAAGAGCGCCGCCTCGCGCGACGCGTTCGGCGCTGCGCTCGGCGCGAAGGCGAAGGCGGCATGGCCAGCGCTCAAGAGGTGCTTCGAGTTCGCGGAAGGGCATCTTAAGGAGGACGAGATAGGCGAGCTCGTCGAGGATTTCGTCGACTACTACTACGAGGACTACCTCAACGAGGAGATGGAGCCCGAGGATGCCGCGGACCGGCTTGAGGACGTCCACGAACTCGCCGCGCAGATCGCGGGCCACGAGTCGGGGCTCGAGGGCTTCCTCGCCGACGTCGCGCTTCTCACCAACCTGGACGTGAGGCGCAACGACCCGGACGCGGACAAGGTGACGCTTTCGACGATACACCAGGCGAAGGGCATGGAATGGCCGGTCGTGTTCGTCCCGTGGTGCTCCGAGGGGATGTTCCCGAGCGCGAAGGCGGACGAAGACGGACGCCTCGCCGAGGAGCGCCGCCTGTTCTACGTCGTCGTCACGCGCGCGAAGGACAAGCTCTACCTCTTCTCTCCGTCGATGCGCAAGATGTCCGACGGCGGAATGTTCCCCGTCGAGCCGAGCATGTTCGTGAAGGAGATACCTCCGGCGCTCGTGCAGGCAAGGCGCGTTGCGAGCTATGACAACCAGTACCAGGCGCAGCGGCGTCCGTACGGAGGCGGCTACGGCGGCTATGGCGGCGGCGGCTATGGCGGCGGCTACGGACGCTCCAAGCAGCAGCCGACGTACAAGACGACATGGAGGCACTGACATGGGCGGAAAGGGCGGCTATACGATAAGGCAGGCGGAGCTGCGCGACGCGGAGCGCATCTATGCGCTCATAAGGCTCAACGACGACCAGCTCGTCCCGCGCTCGCTCGGCAACATCGTCGAGTCGATAGACCGCTTCTTCGTCGCGGAGGCGGACGGAGAGATGGCGGGCTGCGCGTCGTACCAGATACATCCCGAGATCGGCTCGCCGGAGTCGGCGACGGTCGAAATCGTCTCCGTCGCCGTGAAGCGCATATTCCGCCGGCGCGGAATCGGCCGCGCGCTCATTGAGGCCGTGTCCGCGCGCGTCGCGGCGTTCCATCCGCGCGAGACCGTCGTCCTCACGTTCGCTCCCGAGTTTTTCGGCTCCCTCGGATTCGTCGAGGTGCCGAAGACGAAGGTGATGCACAAGCTCTACACCGGCTGCATAAACTGCACCAAGCACACGGACCCGTTCACCTGTCCCGAAATCGCGATGGTGCGCGCCGTTCCAAAATAGCCCGAACGGGTGATGTGTGGGGCTGGCGCTATGTGCTATAATTGCCCCATGAAAGTTCCGTTTCTCGAAAAGGTAGGCTACAGCCTTGGCGACGGGGCCGCGAACCTCGTCTTCCAGCTGATGATGATGTTCCAGCTGATGTTCTACACGGACGTCCTGGGCATCGGCGCGGGCGCGGCGGGGTTGATACTCCTCGGCGCGCGCGTTTTCGACGCGTTCATAGATCCGCTCGCGGGCATACTCAGCGACCGCACGCAGACGAAATGGGGCAAGTACCGTCCGTGGGTCGTCGGCACGGCGATTCCGTTCGCCGTCGTGTTCGCGCTCTCCTACCTCTCGCCCGACTGGGGCGTGCGCGCGAAGACCGCGTGGGCCGCGGGAACGTACGCGCTTTTGATGGCGCTCTACAGCTTCAACAACACGCCGTATTCGTCGCTCGGGGGCGTGATGACGGACGACGGACGCGAGCGCACCTCCGTCGCGACGGTGCGTTTCGTGGCGGCCACGATAGCGACGATCGTCGTGCAGGTCGCGACTCTTCCGCTCGTCAAGCTCTTCGACGACCCGAAGACGGGCTGGGGCGTCACGGTCGGCATATATGCGGCGTTCGCAGCCGTGATGCTTGTCGCGAGCGGATGCATTGCGAAGGAGCGCATCGCGCCTCCGCCGACGCAGAAGAACTCCATCAGGGAGGACCTGAGGAGCGTCTTCGGCGACGTGCCGTGGCGCGCGATGTTCACGCTCACGCTCTTCCTCTTCGTGACGCTCGCGCTGTGGGGCAGCGCGTCGGCGTACTACTTCAAGTACAGCGTCCCCGAGGAGACGCTAGGCTTCTCGCTCTTCAACGGCGTCGGACAGGGCATAACGTTCGTTGCCGTCGTGACGCTTCCGGGCGTCCTCAGCGCGCGATTCGGCAAGAAGGAGACTTATTTCGTCTGCCTCGCGCTTACTGCGCTTTTCACGGCCGGATTCTACTTTGTCCCGCCGACGAGCAGGTGGGGCCTTCTTGCGCTTGGCGCCCTCAAGTCGCTCGCCTACGCGCCTACGATTCCGCTTCTTTGGGCGATGATGGGCGATGTCGCGGACCACAGCGAATGGAAGTCCGGCCGCCGCGCGACGGGCTTTGTCTTCGCCGGAATCGTCTTCGCGCTAAAGGCGGGGCTCGGACTCGGCGGGGCCGTCTGCGGATGGATCCTCGGCGCGGCGGGGTTCGATCCGTCCGCTGCGACGCAGCCGCCTGCCGCGCAGGAGGCGATACGCCTCAGCGTCTCGCTCATCCCGGCCGCCCTGTTCTCGGTCGGAGTTTTCGCGCTCGCGTTCTATCCGATTTCGAAGCGCGTCGAGAAGGAGATGCAGGTTGAACTGAACGCAAGGAGGTCAAAGTGAACGCACGTTATCTTTTCCCGGCAGACTACATGGCCGATCCCGCCGCGCACATCTGGGGCGGGCGTGTCTGGATATACCCGAGCCACGACCGCGAAAGCGGAATCCCCGAGCGCGACAACGGAGACCATTTCGACATGGTCGACTACCATGCGCTGTCGATCGAGCCGGATGCGGAAGGGCGGCTTGACCCCATGACCGGCAAGGTCGTCGACCATGGAGTCATCCTCGATCTCGCGGGCGTGCCGTGGGCGAAGCGGCAGCTCTGGGACAGCGACGTTGCGGAAAAGGACGGACGCTACTACCTCTACTTCTGCGCAAAGGACGCGGATGACGTCTTCCACATCGGCGTCGCGACGGCAGATCGCCCGCAGGGGCCTTTCGTGGCCGAGCCGGAGCCGATCGCTGGCAGCTATTCAATCGACCCGTGCTGCTTCAGGGATCCGCAGACAGGTGCGTACTACCTCGTCTTCGGCGGAATCTGGGGCGGACAGCTCCAGCGCTACCGCGGCAACAAGGCGGTCTATTCGGCGGCGGAGGACACGCTCCCCGACGGCACGCGGTGCGCGCTCGAGCCGGCGGACGAAGAGGGCGCGCTTTGTCCGAAGATCGCGCGTCTTTCCGACGACATGCTCTCGTTCGCCGAGCCGCCGAGGGACCTCGTGATCGTCGATGAAGAAGGCGTGCCGCTCAGGTCCGGCGACCATGCGAGACGCTTTTTCGAGGCGAGCTGGCTCTACTTCAAGGACGGGAAGTACCACTTCGCGTATTCGACGGGCGACACGCATCTCATATGCGACGCGGTTTCGGACACGGTGGAGGGTCCGTTCCGCTACAGCCGCGTGCTGCTCGAGCCGCAGGTGGGATGGACGACCCACCACTGCGTGACCGAAGTCGACGGGCGGTGGTATCTTTTCCACCACGACAGTGCGCCGTCTGGTGGCCGCACATGGCTGCGCTCGCTCAAGGTCAAGCCGCTCTGACGCCCCGTATGGCCAGAAGGGTCAGAAAGGGCAGTTGACCCGTGACGGCACATTTTGATATACTACTACCTAATTTCGGAGACTCAGTGGGTCGATCCGCTGGGGCTGTGTTGATTTTTGACAGGAGGTTGAGAGATGGCTATGAACAATCAGCTGCTGGCGGTTGTCCAGCACATAGAGAACGAGCGTGGCGTGAGCCGCGAGATCGTCCTGCAGGCTATTGAGCAGGCGATAAGCCAGGCTGCGCGCAAAAACCGCGACGTAACCAACGACCTTCGCGTCGTAATTGACCGAAAGGACCTCTCCCTCCACGTTTTCGACACGCTTGTCGCGTCGGATGAGGATACGGGCCCGGGCTTCATCTCCATCGCCCGCGCCACGCGCGCCAACCACGGCAACCCCGTGAAGGAAGGGCAGACAATCGAGATTGAGATGCCCGCGTCGCGTCTCGGCCGCATCGCGGCGCAGACCTCCCGCCAGATGATCATGCAGAAGATTCGCGAGGCCGAGCGCACCAACACCTTCTCTGAATACAAGGACCGCGTCGGCGACATCGTCTCCGGCACGGTTTCAGCCGTCGTCCACCGCGATACCTATGTGACAGTGGGGAAGGTCGAGATGATCATTCCCGCAAAGGAGCGCATCCCGACCGAGGACTACCAGGTCGGCGATCCCATTCGCGCCATCATCCTGCGCGTCGACCCCGATCCCAAGGGCCCCAGCGTGATCCTCTCCCGCGCCAGCGGCAAGTTCGTCGAGGCGCTGTTCCGACTCGAGGTCAGCGAGATTGCGGACGGAGTGGTCGAGATCATGGGCGTCAGCCGCGATCCCGGCTTCCGCGCGAAGCTCGCGGTCAGGACCTCCAACGAGAACGTGGACCCCGTCGGCGCGTGCGTCGGCCAGCGCGGCAGCCGCGTGAGGACGATCGTCAACGAGCTCTCCGGCGAGAAGATCGACATTGTGCGCTGGAACGAGGACATCCGCCAGTACGTCGCGCAGGCGCTCGCGCCGGCGAAGCTGGAGTCCATAGAGGTCGACCCTGTTGCGCCGAACACGGTGCATGTCGTCGTTGCGGCGGACCAGTATTCGCTCGCGATCGGCAAGCGCGGACAGAACGTGCGCCTCACGACGAAGCTCACGGGCTGGCACATTGAGGTCCGCAAGTCGATGGCAACAGCCTCGTTCGAGGACCAGAAGGCGGAGGCCATCAAGGATCTCGCCGAGACGCTTTCCGTCTCCACCGCAATCGCCACGCAGATGGCGGACGCGGGCTTCCTGTCCGTCGACGGCATCGCCGATGAGGATGAGGCGACATTCATTTCGTCGACGGGTTTGGACGAGGTGACGGCGAAGGGCATCTACGCCGCCGCCAGGGCTGTAGCCGAGCTTACGGCCGCCGAGTCGTCTGATGAAGGCGAGGAGGCATAAGGCAGATGAGAATTTATGAACTAGCGAAGGAGGCCGGCGTTACAAGCGTCGAAGTCCTCAAGGCGGCCGAGGAGTCCGACATTGAGGTCTCGAGCGCCATCAGCACTGTTGACGACGGCGAGGCGGAGACGCTGAGGTCGGCGCTTAAGAAGGCCGCGAAGGGCGACCACGAGGGTGTGCGCGCCACGAAGCGCAATCTTGCGGCGGAGCTGAACGCGAAGTTCTTCGCGGAGCAGAAGGCGAAGCTCGAGAAGCATCTGGCGATTGCAAAGGCTGCCGCTGAGGGCGGCGAGTTCGAGATCGAGCCGCCGGAGGTTGTCGAAGAGCCCGTGAAGCCGACGAAGGCCGAGGCGAAGGCGGAGGAGAAGCCGGAACAGGCTCCGGCCGATGCTCCCGCCCCTGCGCCTGCCGCAAAGGCCGAGGCCCCGAAGGCCGCGCCCGCGAAGGCTCCGGCGCCTGTCCCCGCTCCGAAGCCGGTCAAGGTCGTCAGCGCGGCGAAGACAGGGCTTACGTCCACGGGGTTCCGTCCGCTGCAGCATTCGGCCCCCGCCCGCACGATTTCCATTTCCGTAGCCGTCGCTCCCAAGCCGAAGCCCCCGAAACCCGCAAAGGTGGACGATTTCGAGGACGAGCGCGGGCGCAAGGGCAAGAAGGGCCGCGACGCGCAGAAGGCGTTCGAGAAGCAGCGCGGCGGCAACATGTCCCGCGTCGCGCAGGGGATTTCGCCCCAGGCGAGCCGCATCTCCGTCAACGAGGATGCGAAGGAGATCTCGATCCGCGGCGCCGTTGTCGTAAAGGACCTCGCGGCGAAGCTCAACATCAAGCCGAACAGGCTCATCGCGGACCTCATGAGCCTCAAGATCCTCGCGTCCATCAACCAGCGCGTCGAGCCTGACGTCGCGACGAAGGTTGCGGAGAAGTACGGCTTCAAGGTCACGATCGAGCATGCGCGCGACAAGGCGGCCGCGAAGCCAGTCCTCAAGGCGATCGATGCGGACGACCTCATTCCGGAGGATCCGCCCGAGACGCTGAAGCCCCGCGCGCCGGTCATCACTTTCCTCGGACACGTCGACCACGGCAAGACGACGCTCATGGACTGGATCCGCAAGGAGCGCGTCGCCGCAGGCGAGGCCGGCGGCATCACCCAGCAGATCAGCGCCTACCAGGTCGAGGTCGCCGGCAGGAAGATCACCTTCCTCGACACGCCCGGCCATGCCGCGTTCAGCGCGATGCGTGCGCGCGGTGCGCAGATCACCGACATCGCTGTCCTCATCGTTGCGGCTGACGACGGAATCATGCCGCAGACGGAGGAGTGCATCAAGGTCTGCCGCCAGGCGGGCGTCCAGATCATGGTCGCCATCACGAAGTGCGACAAGCCCACGGCAAACGTGGACCGCGTGAAGCAGCAGCTTCAGAAGCGCGGCCTCACGCCAGAGGACTGGGGCGGAGACATCATCTGCTGCCCCGTCTCCGGCGTTACCGGAGAGGGCGTCGACGCGCTTCTCGAGAACATCTTGGTTCAGGCCGAGGTTCTTGAGCTTCAGGCCAACCCGAACCGCCGCGCGAACGGATTCGTCATCGAGGCGGAGCTTCAGCAGGGCCTCGGTCCGTGCGCGACGCTTCTCGTCACGGGCGGAACGCTCAAGGTCGGCGACGCGATTCTCATCGGCGAGCACTTCGGTAAGGTCCGCGCGCTCATCGATGACCGCGGTCGCCGCATCAAGGAGGCGCCTCCGGCGACTCCCGTCAAGTGCACGGGCCTTTCCGGCGTTCCCGAGGCGGGCGCGGAGTTCCGCGTCATGCTCGACGAGAAGCGCGCTCGCACGCTCGCGGAGCAGACCGCTCAGGAGCGCAAGGAGCAGGAGCTTTCGTCCTCCAAGGCGACGACGCTCGACGCTCTCATGAGCCGCATGGCGGCCGAGGGCAAGCGCGAGCTCAACGTCATCGTGAAGTCCGAGAACCAGGGAACCCTCGAGGCCGTCGTCGCGGCTCTCCAGGAGATCAAGTCCGAGAAGGTGGGCCTCAACGTCATCGGAACCGGCACGGGCAATGTGTCGCTCACGGATGTCAAGTCCGCCGCCGCCGGCAAGGCGATAATCGTCGGCTTCGACATCTCGAACGACTCCGGCGTTCAGCAGCAGGCGCGCCACGACGGCGTGAGGATCAACTCCTTCCGCATCATCTACGAGCTCATCGACCACGTCAAGAACTCGATGCTCGACCTTCTCCCTCCCGAATACAAGGAGGCGATCAAGGGCCACGCCGAGATCAAGGCGATCTACGACATCGGCAAGCTCGGCAAGATCGCCGGCTCGCAGATGCTCGACGGCTCGCTCGTCGCGAAGGAGAAGTTCCGCATCCTCAGGAACCGCCAGCAGGTCTGGGACGGAAAGGTCCAGACGCTCCGCCACTTCAAGGACGAGGTCGCGCAGGTCACCGGCCAGCAGGAGTGCGGCGTTTGCTTCGCCGGCTACGAGGACTTCCAGGTCGGCGACGTCATCGAGTGCTACGTGCTCGAGGAACTTCCGCGCAGCCTGTAACGTCCGCCGCCTATGCGCGCGGATGGAACCGCCTGTGGAGCTCGCCGAACCGGCGGGCGTCCACATGCGTGTAGATCTGGGTCGTGCCGATGTCGGCGTGTCCGAGAAGTTCCTGTATCGCCCTTATGTCCGCTCCGTGTTGCAGCATATGCGACGCGAAGCAGTGCCGCAGGACGTGCGGGGAGATGCGCGACTGGTCGATTCCGACTGCTGCGGCGCGCTCGCGGATCATCTTGAACACGGCCTGACGAGTGAAGGGCTTCTTCAGGCGCGTCACGAAGACGGTTGTCACGGACGGGTCGCCTTTTGTGAACACGTCGCGAGCGGACTCGAAGTACGCGGTAAGCGCGCGGCCTGCCGCATGGCCGATCGGTACGACGCGCTCCTTCGAACCCTTGCCGAGGACACGCAGCAGCTCGCCGTCCGCGATTATGTCGTCCGTCGAGAGCGCGCACAGCTCGGAGACGCGGAGTCCGCATCCGTACATGACTTCAAGCATCGCGCGGTCGCGCAGTTCTCTCGGCTCCTTCCCCGCGACGGCGTCGAGCATCTTGAACGTCTCCTCTTCGGACAGCACCTTGGGGAGTGCCTTCGCCTTCTTCGGCGCGTCGATGAGTTCGGCGGGGTTCTTGCGGATGTAGCGCCTCTCCTTGAGGAACTTCAGCCACATCCTTATCGCGGCCATGCGGCGGGCGCGGGTGGTGGATTTCTTCCCGCCCGCGCGCTCCTCGCCGAGGTAGGAGTCGATGTCTTCGCGCGTCACGTCGCCAGACTCCGTCTTTCCTCGTTTCTTCAGGAACTCCGAGAAAAAGCGAAGGTCGCGTCCGTACGCGGCGCACGTGTTCTCCGCCATCGACCGCTCGAACCTGAGCGAGCCGAGAAACGCGTCTATGTCAGAGTCGATCAATGAAGTCCTCGATGAGTGCGCGCATCTTCGGTTTGGCGGCTTCGCCTGCGGCGATCACCTCGGTGTGCTCGAGCGGCCTCAGCGCGATGCCGGCGGCGAGGTTCGACACGAGCGAGAGGCCGGCGAGCTTCATTCCGCACGCCTTGGCGAAGACCGCTTCGGGGACGGTTGACATTCCGACGACGTCGGCCCCTTGCGCCTTGTAGGCGCGTATCTCGGCCGGGGTCTCGTATGCGGGCCCGACGTTGAAGGCGTAGGTTCCGTCCATCACGCGGAGCGAGAGCTTGTTCGCCCCTGCGTGGAGGAGTTCCGCAAGGCGCCTGTTGTAGACCTCCGACATGTCGGGGAAGCGTTCGCCCCAGACCGGGACGTGTGCGCCGACGAGCGGGTTGGCGTTGATGAGGTTGATGTGGTCGCGGATGATCACGAAGTCACCGGGGCGCAGCGCGGGGTTGATTCCGCCCGACGCGTTCGTGAGGAGGATGGTTCCGCATCCCATGCGCCTGAGCATCTCGATTGGCAGAACGACGGGTTCCCAGCCGACGCCCTCGTAGAAGTGGCGGCGTCCGCACCACGCGGCGACGAGTTTGCCGTTGCGCATGTACAGGACAAACTCGCCGGCGTGACCCTTGACCGTCGACGCGCCGAGGCCTGGTATGTCGGCGTAGGACGCGCGGAACACCACCTCGTCCATCTCGAGGGCCTCGCCCCATCCGGAGCCGAGGAGTATGCCGAGGTCCGGCGGACGCGAGAAGCAGATGTCCGGGAAGTAAGCTGCTGACTGGTCGAAGAATGAGAAGTTCATGTCGTTCACCTCTTTTTCGTTGTTATGCATACATTATATCAAATCAGGCGATTAACGGCATCCCCCCGCTCCGGGCATTCGTCGGGGCAGCGCCCGAACCGTCAATTGGTGGCAACCCGCCGACATGGCTCTGCGACCGTCAATTCTACACACCGCTTGTCGCTTACGCTTAGAAGTCCA
>Ga0129306_1002517_pt1 | contig 15956 bp, 14 predicted proteins | sample P827metagenome_FD_94438 | JGI IMG/M metagenome (GOLD analysis project Ga0129306, IMG submission 94438) | Capybara group fecal microbial communities from Wisconsin, USA - P827 metagenome | ecosystem: Host-associated > Mammals > Digestive system > Large intestine > Fecal | place: USA: Wisconsin...
AACTCTATCAAAAGCAACAAAAAATGGCAGAAAACTGCCATTTTTCAAGGAATTTTTTGATGTTTATATAAATAAAATATGGTTACGAGATAGGTTATTTGGCTAGGGTCTGAACAGTAACTAGAACTTGCAAGGCAGAAGCTTAAGTCTCAGGACTTAATGATAGCCAAGCTCAAAGAACAAAGCGTGCTCACCAAAGACATAAATATCGAAATCGGCGGATATCCTACCGCAAGAGACTTGTCAGTGTTCTCAAGACAGTTTGTAAGCATGTCGCGAGCCGGTGTTTCGATTCTTGAATGCTTAAAGCTGTTGATAGAGCAGACGGAGAATAAGCAGCTAAAGAAAGCGCTGATAGGCGTCAGAGCCAACGTTGAAAAGGGTGAGACTTTATCGGAATCCTTAAAAGCATTTCCGAAGGTATTCCCGGAACTTATGGTCAACATGGTAGCCGCAGGCGAGGCATCAGGTCAGATGGATGTTTCATTCGAAAGAATGGCTTCACAGTTTGAAAAAACGGCCAAAATCAAGGCAATGATCAAGAAAGCCATGATTTACCCTGTTGTGGTAATGATAGTTGCGATAATCGTGGTAGTAGTAATGCTCACGGTGGTTATACCAAGGTACACTTCGATGTTTCAGGAACTTGGAACTGAGCTTCCGGGTATTACCAAAGCTGTAATGGCTATGAGCGATTTTCTGAAAGCCAATTGGCTGATTATCGTTCCGATTTTGATTGGCGTGATTATAGGACTTAAAGCATGGAGCACTACATATACAGGTAAGCATTTCTTCCACATGCTTAAGCTTAAACTTCCGGTTATTAAGAACCTCGAAGTTAAGAAGGCTTCATCACTTATGGCACGCACATTATCAACTCTTATGGCAGCCGGTGTTCCGATGTCTGAGGCAGTGGAGATGACTGCCAATACCATGGACAATGTTTATTTCAAAGAAGCCATGGAGAAATGTCACGATGACATTACGATAGGTCAGCCACTTTCAAGACCGCTTGAAGAATGCGGACAATTTCCGCCGATGGTATACCACATGGCAAGAATCGGTGAAGAATCCGGTAATATCGAAGATATGCTTACCAAGACCGCAGATTATTACGACGAAGAAGTCGAGATGGCAGTGCAGTCTATGATGGCAGCACTCGAGCCGATGATTATTATACTTCTTGCGGCTATTGTAGGTACACTTATAGCAGCGTGTCTTGCACCTATGCTTACAATGTACAATGCACTTAACAGTTTGTAACGAATTAACCGCTTTCGCAGGGAGAGCGATTAAGATAAATATTTATCTACTAAAAAGGAGATATGAAAATGAAAGAAAGAAAATTAAACAACAAAGGTTTTTCACTTGTAGAGCTTATTATCGTAATTGCCATCATGGTAATTCTCGTAGTTGTAATTGCTCCTCAGTACTTAAAGTTTGTTAACAATTCAAAGGTTTCTGCTGATGTTCAGACCGCACAGGCAATCGAGACGGCTGTTGATGCTGCAATTGCAAACAATCAGAAAGCATTTTCTGCAGAAAACACTATTGATTGGGATAAGGTAGATGGAATTTCCAGCAATCCTTTATCTAAGTTTGGTGGCACATTTAAAGTTTATGGAAAGAATGAAACTGGTGTTTCAAAAATAACGCTTGATTACAATTCAAAAGAGTATGAATGCTTCCCTAACCCTGAAAGAGACGAAGAAGGCAAGGCTAAAGGAATCAACCTTGATACTGATAAGGGTGGACTTAGACAGAAATAATATATTCAGGAGTAACTAATGCCCGTAGAACTCATCATCCCAATCTATATTTTCGTATTCCTCTTCGGAATTGTAATAGGTTCGTTTCTTAACGTATGCATGATACGTATTCCGAAGCACGAGACCATCGTGACGGAAGGAAGCCATTGTATGAAGTGTGGATACCACCTAAGGTGGTATGACCTTATACCTTTGTTTTCCTACTTGTTCTTACGGGGTAAATGCAGGAAGTGCGGGGAGAAAATCTCCCCGCAGTATCCTGTGGTTGAATTCATAAACGGCGCGGCATACGTGCTCGTATTTGTAGTAAAAGGCATAACAATAGAATCCCTGCTTCTTTGCCTTTTGTTTTCGGCACTATTCACACTCAGTGTCATTGATTTTAAGACTTATGAAATACCCGTCGGCTTTAACATATTTATAGCCGTACTCGGGTTAGTGAGACTTTTTACCGATTTATCGAACTGGAAGGATTACTTAATCGGAGCAGTCTCCGTATCATTGTTTTTACTCATTCTTTTGCTTGTATCTAAGGGGCGTGCAATCGGAGGAGGAGACGTTAAGCTTATGGCGGCCGCAGGGCTGTTCTTAGGCTGGAAGTGCGCAATCCTTGCATTTATGGTCGGTTGCATATTGGGAGCCTGCATACATTTAATTCGCATGAAGGTGAGTAAGGAAGGAAGCGTTCTTGCAATGGGACCTTACCTTTCGGTCGGGATTTTTATCGCGGCATTATGGGGAGCAAATATCATTACCTGGTATCTCGGTTTTTTCGCATTTTAGCCGGGTAAAAGGAGAATTATGTCAAAAGTATTGAGTATTGAGGTAGGAAACTCTCTTACCAAGATAGTTGAAATGGACTATAAGTCCAAGAACCCCAAGGTGTATAAGTGTATCAACATTCCTACACCCGATGAGGTATTCGACGACGGTTACATATCAGACAGCAAGGAATATGCGGGAACCTTAAGACAGGCTCTTACAGACAATAAGATTAAGACCCGTCAGGCAGTATGTACCATCACGTGTTCGAAGATTGCGAACCGTGAGATTATGCTCCCTAACGTAAAGCTTAATCAGGTGGACAATCTTATCAGGGCCAATGCAAGCGAATATTTCCCTGTTGATTTGTCACAGTATGAACTTGGTTACATCGTGCTCGGACGCGAGAATGCCGACACTGAAGCCGCCAAGTTAAAAGTCATGCTTCTTGCATGCGAGAAAGAACTTATTCAGGGCTACGACACGTTATTTGAACAGGCAGGCCTTAAACTCGTCGGAGTTGACTATGCCGGCAACAGCGTAGTTCAGATTATGAAAAAAGAAGTCACCGAGGAAACCGAAATGGTAATCAAGGTGGAAGAGCAGTCTACCATCGCTTCCATCATTCGCTCCGGTGAACTTATGATGCAGCGTAACTTAGGCTACGGCATCGACAATACCGTACAGACCATGATGAGTTACCACCTCTTTAATGAGGACAGTTACGGCAAATGTATCGACTTACTCAAAGAACACAATTGTATTTATCCCACACTTTCGGGCGAAGACGAAGAGACTCTTAAGTTAAAAGAGACTCTCGACAAAGGCGACCGCAAAGCAATGACCGACATGACCGAGGCTCTCGGCCCCTTAGTCGGCAACGTGGGAAGAGTACTTGATTTATATAATTCCAAGAACGTAGAGCATCCTATCACCAAGGTTTCTATGATAGGTTTGGGCTCTCAGATTGCAGGACTCGACAAACTCTTTACCAATGAACTCGGAGTGACCACTGAGTCCGTAAACTCGGTTAAATCCGTAACTTTCGCCCTTAATGCGCAGGTTAAGGATACAGGCGAGTATCTTACCGCCATGGGCGCTTCCATAAGCCCTGTAGGCTTTATAGAGGATCAAAAGAAAGCAGATGCCAAGAAGACTAATTACTTAAGTCTTTCCATCCTGTGCCTTCTCCTCATAGGAGTGCTGATTGCGGCTCTATACATTATGGCCAGAAAGCCTTACGAAGACGAAGTTATTCAGAACGTATCCCTTAAGGCTATGGAGAAGAAGTATGAGCCCGCATTGAAGGTCAAAGAAGAGTGCGAGAACGTAAGCGCACTCTATGAAGAGGTTAAGAAGCTTGCAGGCTTAACAGACAGCAACAACGACGGTTTGATTGCTTTCCTTACCGAACTTGAGGCTAAGTTCCCTGCGGATGCGTCAATAGAGTCCTTCCAGTCAGATAATTCGATGGCGACATTTACAGTCAAGGTTCCTACCATGACCGAAGCAGCCTCACTTATTGATACAGTACGAGGATTTGAAAGCCTTTTCGATGTTAAGGTAAGCTCCATTTCCAGAGAATCAGAGGATGAGGATGCATCAATAAAGCACGAGAAAAAGGTGCCCGAATCTGATTTCGAAGAAGAATCCGTGGACGGAACGTTTTATAGATTCAATCTTGAATGCATTTACTATGCAAACGGCGCAACTGAGACCAATCAATAACTTTGCCGACGGGAGATACAGTTATGGCTTCAAAAAAGAAGTTTAACGTACAGAGTTTAAACAATCAAAAAGTATTTTTATATATCGTACTTGCGGGACTTATCGGGTTCCTTGCTTTTTACATGTTCGTATATCAAAAACTTCAGGAAAAGACACAGGCTCTTCATTCGGAGAACGTCAATCTGCGTACGAGAGTGGAGGAACTTAAGGAAGTTTACGACAACATGGACGGCTACAAGCTTATGATTGACGCGATGGATAAAGATATCCATGAAAAGCTTTCAATCTTTCCTGCAGATGCGAGAGAAGAAGATGCACTTGTTACTGCAGTTGACACCTTAAATAAGGCATATGTCAGGTACACCACGATCAACATAGGTGCCAAAGAAGACGTCTACGAGATACCCGAAGAAACGGTCAAAACCGCCGGCCTTGCCGACTATGATGACAAGATTCTGGTTCAGAAGAGGACCGTCGCTTACGTTAACGACACAGACTATATCAATTTAAAGACCATAGTCGAAACCGTTCTTGCGTATGGCGGAGTTAAGAAGATTAACAACATCATTTACTCTAAGAATGACGGTGAAGGCGATAGCTATCTTACCGGTACCATCGAGGTGACAGATTTTATAGCGGAAGGCACAGGAGCAGAGTACACCGCTCCCGACTTAAAGGATTATGAAGCCGGACTTTACGATTTGTTCGGCATAGTTAAGAATCCCAATAGATAATAAAGGTTTGTTTGTCCATGAAGAAAAAGTGCGGCAAAAAAATGAATAACGAAGGCTTCAGCCTTGTGGAAGTGCTGGTGGCCGTGATAATACTTGCGCTTGTTGCAGGGCCTGTTCTCATGGCCTTTGTAATGAGCGCGCGCTTTAATGCCAGAGCGAGAGAGTCCCAGCGAGTAGGCGTAGTGGCTGAAAGCGTGATGGAAGAGTTTAAAGGCTTAAGTATTAAGCAGGCGCGTAACGGAATAGCGGGATATTCGCTCAGAAGTGATAACCCTGCGGCGTATGAGTTTGCCAAGACGGTTTCCATTGATGATGTCAATTACGATGTTAAGATTACGGCAACTCCCTTAAGAGACAAGGAAGCGATAAATAAGCACGGTGCGGATACTTCACTCGACAGGGTGGTTAAGATGAACGAGATGAATCCGTATTATGACTACGTATTCACTCAAAATATGTATCAGGACAAGTCCGTATACGACCAGATACTTAACAACGTATTCACATATCTTGAGGAGCATCATAATTTTACGTCGGTATACCCCGGAAAGAGTGCAGCTGATCTCTTGAAAAGTAAGATTGATGTGGATCGTGAGGTAAAGCTTGAAATATACGGTGACAACGATGCCCAGCATGTAAAGGTTTCTTACACTTATACCTATGCTGTCACCGATTACCCCATAACCGGTCATCCGAGCGCAAGCAAGAGCGATTTTTCGCCGATAGTTATTGATAATACCGATGATGCTATTAGGATTAAGGATTACAAGGATTTAAGAAGTGTATATTTGTTTTATTCACCGGGATACAGTAACAGTCTTGCCCAAAACGTATGTCAGATTATAAACGATAAGGTTACGGTTGTGAATAATATAACCGGTCGTAACATAGAAGCGTACGTTGTTAAGCAGGCTAATCCGCTTTATGAGAATCTTACGACATTAGACAACGGTTATTTTCCGACTGTTACAGCATCTGCAGATGTGACTCTTCACAGTTATGTTACAGTTTGGGATACTTTTGACGGTTTTGCATCGTATACTACGCCCAACGATAGCCTTATGTATACTTTAAAAGTTGAAGTGTTTGATGCCGGTGCCGAAGCGCTTAATTTCCCGGCGGAGCAATCTTTATATGTACTTGACGGAACCATAAATTCCAAGGAGAGCGATGACTGAATTTAAAGCCAAATGCAAACTGAATAATAAAGGTTCGGCCATCGTAACCGTGCTTATAGTAATAATATTTATAAGCATTATGGCTACAACGGTTTTGTATCTTGCGGGCAGAAACGTCAAGATGAAAGCCACTGACAGACATACGAAAGAGAGCTTTTACGAGACTGAGAAGTCTATGGAAGAGATTAAGGCCGGCCTTATAAGAATAGCTTCGGAAAGCTACGAAGAAGCTTATGCTGAGGTCCTTAAGTCTTATGCGGAATATGATGCTACGGCCAGAAAGAACATTTTCATTACTAAGTTCATGGATGTGTGCGAAACGAAACTCGGTATGGCGGCTGCGGCAGGCGGAGTAGCTTCTTTTGTCAGCGATACTACTGTGAGTGTTGATAACGGTTCTTACGATGGAAGTAAGAAAGCCAATGGAGTGCTTAAACTGACGGGTGTAACCGTGACAGATACCATGAATGATTACACGACGGTGATTCGCACAGATTTTGCCATTGTAGCTCCTTCGGAAATAGAATTTAATGTCGGATTTGATACTTCCGTGCCCGATTCGCCGGAAGAAGTGAAGACTTTTAACGCAAGCGACTGCGTAATATATGTTAACTGGGAAAAACGTTGATGAATAATAAAAACAAAGGTTATTCGTTAATTGAATTAATAGTTGTGATTGCCATACTTGGAATACTTGCGACGGCTTCAATCATTGGACTTAGCATGATAAACGGTAAGCCTGCGGATCAGTGTGCTTCCGCTTTGAGGATTTCTCTTACCAATCATCGCCTTTCCACTATGGGCAAAAACAGCGCATCTATGGTCGTTTATATCGATTCGGACGGGTATGTCTGGATAAAGGAGACGTTAAATTCGACCGAAACTTTTACAAAAATCGGAGCCAAAGGAGTAAAAATCGAAGTCTTCTATGATGGAGGGACAAGTAGCGAACTTACTCCGGGAGGCGCGGGCCTTACGATAAGCTTTAACAGATATAACGGAAGTTTTGATGTCGGAAGCAATATCGACAAGGTAAGAATCAGTAAGGCCACACACACATTTGATTTAATCTTTTATGATTTGACGGGGAAGGTTTTACTTGAGAGGGTCACAGGTCCGTGAGGTAAACGCTTATGACACTTATTGAGAGATTGAGGAACAAGAAACTGAATAACAAGGGTGTATCTCTTGTAGAGGTAATCTGCGCTGTAGGCATACTTTCTTTGGTCGGTACTGCGGTTGTAGGAATGATGCTTGTATCGACAAGATCATATCAGAGAGGCGTGCTTGAGATAGAAGTGCAGCAGGAGGCTCAGTTTGCGGCCAACCTCATAGGAGACCTGCTTAAAGATGCCAAGGAAGTTATTCCTGCGGAGAATCCGGGCGACCCTTTAGTAATCAAGAAAGATGGCTTATCAGGACCTGAAGTGTATGAGATTACACATGATGATTCCGACAATACCATCTGGCTTAAGTTAAACAGTAATGCACCCCAGCTTCTGGCGGAGCGTGTGGATACTTTGCCTGCGGTCACTCCTGTGGGCGGTAACACTTATACCGTTGATATGAACCTTACAAGGTCGGATGCGGTCAATACTTTCGAGGTTACAAACTCCAATAACGCAAGAAATCAGGCTCCCGATGAAACCGTTCTTTCTACGGACGTATCGGCTACCATATTGGCACCTTCGGAAATGGTGCTTGAGCCTAACCTTAACAAGACTATCGAGTATGCCGTTACAGGAATTCCCAATAAGAGTGTGACATGGAGCATCACGAGTGCGCATTCTTCACAGACGAAAATTGTCGGCGATGAAATACAGATTGCGGGCGACGAAACACATGAAGTACTGACTGTTTTAGGTGAAACTGATACAAAACGGGCGAATGGAAGCCCTGCCGGCAGTACAGTAATTTTGGTATACATCAGACGCGTGACAGGATTCTCGATGTCTTCAGAACTATTAACCGGAACCGACGGTAATGCAGGAGCCAAGTACAAGATAAGTGTTACACTTACCGGTATTAATATGCAAAAGAAGCCCACAATAGAAACGGACTATATAAGTCCTTACAAGATTAAGTGGGACGGACATTACTACGTTAACGGAGCAGAAATCAGCGATACGTGGTCGTATTATTCGCTTACGGTAAACGAAGGTGAGGCGCCCGACCAGAATTATGCGATTGTTCAGCTTAATTCGAATATGAATGGGGGTTCAAAGTTTGTTCTTTCTGTATCGGCTCAGCATCCCAAGGGATATGACGGTTCAGTTAAGACCAACAAGTCAGGACTTTCCTATACACCTTCTTTTTCCGACAACTTTATACTTGAAGGACATATTTACGATCTTTATCCCGGAAATTTCTACAGAGCTTCCGAGCAGGCACAGGGAAGCGTTGATGAGTGGACGGTTAAAAGGCTTGTCGCAGAGTCAAACGGCATAAGCGACCCCAATCAGCTGACGGTATTTAAGGAAGTAAGATACAAGGTCAGAGGAACCAACAACTGGACATCATGGATTCCCATGAGCGAGGGCGGTAATGCCATCAGAATTCAGGAAGATTCGTGGATGTTTGCCTGCGATAAGGATTATGATATCGAGATAAGATTCGGTGCAAGAACATGGGACGGACGTAAGTATTATCCCACCAATCTCGGTGAATCCGGATATACCATCAGGACAGGTCTTGAACACACTAAGTTAAGATTTGATGTTTCGAGCAACAGATTCAATCAGACCGCGATTTACGGTGTGGGACCCGAGTCCAATCCGATAAGAATGTCTGCGGGAACCAACTTAAGCTTCAATGTCAACAGTCAGGAAGCCAACAAGCAGGCAGAGACCGGTATCAGATGGGAGCGTTTTAACAAGAGTCTGATTATCAAGATTCAGAAAAGAAGCGGTTCGGGATGGGTTGATGTTCCTATCAAGTACCGTAATGACGGAGGTAACGTTGAGGTGAAAAGCAGCTGCGACAGCGGCAGAAACCTTGCGGAAATGACGAGAACCGGCAATTACTTCACTTTCTACAATAAGGGCACATACAGAATCCTTGTCGGAATCGGAAGTGAGATGGGCGGCGATCAGGTTAAGCTTCTTGTATACAATGAAAGCGGAAGATACTTCGAGACCAGACCCAATAACAATTACTATTTGTGGAATGAGGCTACGGGCGAAGGAATATTCTACGTAAAAGTTGAATAGTGTTAATTGCGGCTTGGTATTATGCATAGTACCAAGCCCTTTTAATACTCTTTCTTTGGCGCAAAAGCAATTGACATGAAAGGCCGTGAAAGGTATACTTGTTACGGTTTGTAATCAGTAAATATTTATAGTTTGAGAGGAATAGATAAATGGCTAAGAAACCTGCAGTTTTATTGATACTTGACGGTTACGGTCTTAACGATAAGACCGAAGGCAATGCAGTAGCACTTGCCAAGACACCCGTTATGGACAGACTTATGAAGGAATATCCTTTTGTTAAGGGTAATGCATCCGGCATGGCAGTAGGTCTTCCCGACGGTCAGATGGGTAACTCCGAGGTTGGTCACCTTAACATGGGTGCAGGCCGCATCGTATATCAGGAGCTTACTCGTATTACCAAGGAGATTCAGGACGGAACCTTCTTTGAGAACGAAGCTTTACTTAAGGCTGTTAACAACTGTAAGAAGAATAACAGCTCACTTCATATGTACGGACTTTTGTCCGACGGCGGTGTACATTCACACAACACTCACTTATACGGACTTTTGGAGCTTGCCAAGAGAAACGGACTTGAGAAGGTTTATGTACATGCATTCTTAGACGGACGTGACACTCCTCCCGCAAGCGGTAAGGATTACGTTGCTCAGCTTGAGGAAGAGATGAAGAAGATTGGCGTAGGTGAAGTTGCTACAGTAAGCGGTCGTTACTACGCTATGGACAGAGACAATAACTACGACAGAGTAGAAGTTGCATATAAGGCTCTTACCAAGGGTGAAGGCGTAGAGGCTGACAGCGCTACAGGCGGTATCCAGGCTTCTTATGACGAAGGCGTTACAGACGAGTTCGTTAAGCCCATGGTAGTTAAGAAGAACGGTGCTCCCGTAGCTACCATTAAGGACGGAGATTCCATCATTTTCTTTAACTTCCGTCCCGACCGTGCACGTGAGATTACCAGAGCATTCTGCGATGATGATTTCAAGGGATTTGAGAGAGGCAAGAGACTTGATGTAACTTATGTATGCTTCTCAGATTACGATCCTACCATTCAGAACAAGGACGTTGCTTTCCACAAGATTTCCGTTACCAATACTTTCGGTGAGTGGCTTGCAGCCAAGGGCATGAAGCAGGCTCGTATCGCAGAGACCGAGAAGTACGCTCATGTAACCTTCTTCTTTAACGGCGGCGTTGAGACCCCCAATAAGGACGAAGATCGTATCCTTGTTAACTCACCCAAGTATATTCCCACATACGACAAGAAGCCTCGTATGAGCGCTTACACCGTATGTGATAAGCTTAGCGAAGCAATTTCCAAGAAGAACGAAGACGGTTCCGCATTCTACGACGTAATCATCTGTAACTTTGCTAACCCCGACATGGTAGGCCACACAGGTGTGCTTAATTCCGCAATCGAGGCTATTGAAGTAATCGATAAGTGCGTAGGCGAAGTTGTAGAGCTTATTAAGGAGCACGACGGTGTAATGTTCATCTGTGCCGACCACGGTAACGCAGAGCAGCTTGTTGATTATGAAACAGGCGAGCCCTTCACCGCTCATACCACCAACCCTGTTCCTTTCATCCTTGTTAACTACGATCCCGCTTACACATTAAGAGAGGGCGGATGCCTTGCTGACATCGTTCCCACCCTTATCGAGTGCATGGGCGAGACCCAGCCTGCAGAGATGACAGGTAAGAGCTTGCTTATCAAAAAGTAATGCTTGATTTAGTAAGATTTGTGTGGTAACATACATAATGCTTGGCATTGGAAGATAATCTTCTTTTGCCGAATGAGCCGTATTTGGAGGTGTACTAAATGGCTGCATTGAGAATTGTTGTAACAATAGTATTTATAGTGGTTTCTTTAGCACTTTTGGTTGTTGTACTTATGCAGGAAGGTAAGTCTGCTGGACTTGGCGCTATTTCAGGCGCAGCTGAGACATACTGGGGCAAGGCTAAGGGTAAGAGCATGGAAGGCATGCTTCAGAAGGTTACCAAGATCCTTGCAACTTTATTCATCGTACTTGCTGCAATTCTTAACATCGGAAAGTTTTAAGGATTAAACATTTTAGGCCACTCGATAGATTCGGGTGGTCTTTTTTTGTATAATGGTGATATGGAAGAAAGTAAGAGAGATAAGAGAAAGAAATTAATAACTGAATTATTCAAAGACGATTTATACTCGCCCATGAAGCGCAAGGAACTTGCCATATTTATGCAGGTTACAGAGGATAATCGTTCGGAATTTGATTCGATAATAGATGAGCTCTTGAATGAAGGTGTTATCGAGCAGACCAAGCGCGGCAAGCTGGTGCTTAGGGATGTTAAGGCGTCTGATAGCGCCGCTAGGGCTGACAAGGGAGCTCGGAAAGCTGCCGGTGCATCTTCTTTGTCCTATACCGATACGTATATCGGTAATGCGAGAGGCTTTGGATTCGTGGAAGTAGAGGGGCTTGGCGAGGATTTGTTTGTATCCGAAGGGGATTCTTTGAACGCATGTCACGGTGACACTGTGCGCGTTGAGATTCTTAACGGCGGCAGAAAGCGCGGCGCGAGACTCGAGGCCAGGGTTGTCGAGGTTGTAGCACGTAGCAACGACGCTATCGTAGGTACGTATCAGGCGTCCAAGAACTATGGATTTGTAGTTACGGACAATTCCAAGTTTTCAAGCGACATATTCATTGCCAAAGAAAACTCCATGGGAGCCGTGGACGGTCACAAGGTCATGGTCGAGATTAAGGACTACGGTGACGCAAGACACAATCCCGAGGGTAAGATAGTACGTATTATCGGTCATGCCAACGATCCCGGAGTGGATATTCTGTCGATTGCGCTTGCTTTTGGCATAGAGAGTGAGTTTCCTGAGAAGGTCCTTAATCAGGCTGAGTCTATGAACAAGCCCGTGAGTGAGGCCGATATGCTCGGTCGAAGCGATTATCGTGATATGGTCATGGTGACGATTGACGGCGAGGACTCTAAGGACCTCGACGATGCCGTAAGCCTTTCCATGGATGGCGAGGATTATGTGCTCGGCGTTCATATAGCGGACGTTGCAAATTATGTGCAGGAGAGCTCTGCGCTTGACAGAGAGGCCATTAAGCGTGGCACGAGTGTGTATCTTGCGGACAGAGTTATTCCTATGCTTCCGCATGCTCTCAGTAACGGTATTTGCTCGCTTAACGAAGGCGAGGACAGGCTTGCTTTGTCATGCATTATGAAGATTGATAAGAGCGGGCGTGTTAAGGATTATTCGATAGAAGAATCTGTGGTGAATATTAATCACAGAATGACTTATACAGCGGTTAAGGCCATTATTGAGGACAATGACGCGGAGACGATAGATAAGTATTCCGACGTTGCGCCCATGCTTATGAAGATGCAGGAGTTATCGCTTATTCTCAGGGCTAAGCGTGAGAAGCGCGGTGCGGTGGACTTTGATTTCCCCGAGACCAAGCTTGTGCTGGATAAAGAAGGTGTGCCTATAGAGATTAAGCCTTATGACAGGAATGAAGCCACCAAGCTTATAGAAAGCTTCATGCTTGCGGCCAATGAAACCGTTGCAGAGCATTTCTACTGGCAGGAGATTCCTTTCCTTTACCGTATTCATGAAAATCCGGACGAGGAGAAGATTAAAAAGCTTTGTACGTTCATCAAGAACTTCGGATATTATATTAAGTCCGCTGGTGAGGATGTGCATCCTAAGGAATTCCAGAAGTTGCTCCATCGCGTTGAGGGTACCAAGGAAGAGCCTTTGATTGCGCGATTAACACTTCGTTCCATGCAGCAGGCCAAGTATTCGACGGATTGTCTTGGACACTTTGGTCTTGCGTGCGAGTATTATACGCACTTTACATCGCCCATAAGACGTTATCCCGACCTTCAGATTCACAGAATCATTAAGGACAGTCTTCGTAACCGTCTTAACGACCGTAAGAAGGAGCATTACGCCTCGATATTACCTGAGGTGGCTGTTTCTACCAGCCGTGCCGAGAGACGTGCTGACGAGGCCGAGAGAGAGACTGTTAAGCTTAAGAAGGCACAGTATATGTCTTCACGCATCGGTGAGATATATGAGGGTGTAATCAGCGGTGTCACCAACTGGGGCATCTATGTGGAGCTTGAGAATACTGTTGAGGGTCTTGTGCATGTATCGTCGCTTCGTGGATATTATCGCTTCGACGAGGCCAATTATGAATTGGTCGGTGAGGATACCGGAATTGTATACAGACTCGGTGAGCGTGTGAAGGTTATGGTTCATGATGTGGACCTAGCGCTTCGTACCGTAGACTTCATCATTGCCGACTTCGAAGAGGGCAGCAAGACGCATGATTTTTACAGGAACGGAAGAAAGTTAAAATAATAAAAATTTTAACTGTGAGTTTATTTACTTTTTGTCTTTAACATACTAAGATAGTCTATGTTGAAAAGAGGTGAGTTGAGTGGCTAAGTCAGAGCCTCGTAAGCTTGTATGCAATAATAAGAAAGCTTACCATGATTATTTCATAGAGGAGAAATTCGAGGCGGGATTGGAACTCTTCGGTACGGAGGTTAAGTCGCTCAGACTCGGTAAATGTTCTGTCAAGGAATCTTTTATAAGGATTGACAAGGGCGAGGTATACGCCTACGGAATGCATATAACTCCTTACGAAATGGGTAACATATTCAATAAAGACCCGCTTCGTCCCAAGAAGTTATTGCTCCATAAAAGCGAGATACTAAAGCTTCTTACCAAGATATCCGAAAAAGGATATACACTGGTACCCCTTGAAGTCTACTTCAAGGACGGTCGCGCCAAGATGGAGTTCGGCCTTTGCAAAGGTAAGAAACTCTACGACAAGCGCGAAGATACTGCCAAGAAAGATTTAAGACGTGAGCTCGAGAGAGACTTCAAGGTCAAGAATCTTTAAATAAATCACGGGGCAGTCAAGGTTTCGACGGGGATTTTGAAGCCGGAGAAGCGAGCCGCATGGTGATGCGTTAAATGGCCAAATTAAAATTAAACGCTAACGAAAATTTAGCATACGCTGCCTAATGACAGCAGTCGGCTCTAGTGCACTCACACTCTGGAATCCCGGCTTCGACTATGTGAGAAACGACACGTGCAAAGCTTTGAGCACGCGGGCGTATTATGAAGCTACCAAGACCCTTAGGGTGCATGCTCTCGACCGGTTGCGGGAATCTTAAATAACATGCTACGCTCGTAGAAGGACGGGGGATAGGTTTTCGGACATGGGTTCGACTCCCATCTGCTCCATACAAAAGAAGGGTCTGTAGGGACCCTTCTTTTTTTGTGGCAGATGGTGGTCTCATTTTTGCATGAGCAGATGTGAATTTGCGCTAAAAGATGCTATAATTTAAATTACAGTAACTAAATATTTGGGGGAGGTTACAGCATGGAACATGAGGTTACAAAAGTTCAGAAACTCTTAAACGAGCAAGGGTTAATAAGCGAGCCCGGCTGGGCGCGATCGGAAGTGTGGGAGTATAACAGAGAAAATATCAAAGCGCCTTGGTATCGTAAGAAAGAATGGGACTATTACTTGTTTAATACCGAGGATTTTGCTATTGCTTTTACCATATCCGATCTTGGGTATATCGGTATGCTCAGCGCTTCTTTTATCGACCTCAAAGAGGGTTGGGAGAAGACAGATTCCGAGCTTGAAGTATTCACAAGAGGCAAGCGTTACGGCCTCGGAACAACGACCAAGGATGCGGGAGCTTCTTGCAGCACAAAGCGCCTTGATATGGCTTTTGACAATGCCGAGGGCGGACGCACCATATCCATGGAGTTTAGAAATTTCTGCAAGGAAGGCATAACCTTCAACGCTGAACTTTTCGTTAAAGAACCCGATATGGAAGCGGTATATATAGCAACTCCTTGGAAAGAGAAGCCTACAGCATTTTATTACAATTGCAAAAGAAACTGCCTAGAAGCAACGGGCGTAGTGAAGCTTGGTGACAAGACCTATGAAATCAAGGAAGGCACTTGCTTTGGCGTGCTTGACTGGGGCCGCGGAGTGTGGACTTACGACAACACGTGGTACTGGGGAACCGGTAGCGGGCTTGTAAACGGTGAACTGTTCGGATTCAATTTAGGATACGGATTCTCCGACAGATCGAGCGCTTCCGAGAACGGATTTTACTATAAGGGTAAGATTAATAAGCTCGAAGAGGTAGAGTTTGTAATTCCCACGGATGAAGCCGGTAACAGAAAGTATCTTGAACCCTGGACGGTTAATTCGGCGGATGGGCGCCTGAAAGCTTCTTTTGCACCCATACTCGATCGTTCAAACTTTATGGATTTTAAGGTTATCATCAGCGACCAGCATCAGGTATTCGGGCGATTAAGCGGTACCGTTACGATGGATGATGGCGAGACCGTGAATTTCAAGGACTTTATTTGCGCTCTTGAAGTGGTAAGAAATAAATATTAAGGACAGATGTAACAATGACTGAGAAACTTTATGACAATGACGCTTACGCAAGTAAGTTTACCGCGACCGTATTAAGCTGCGAGGAGGACAAGAAAGGCTTTAAGGTCGTGCTTGATAAGACTTTATTTTTCCCCGAGGAAGGCGGGCA
>Ga0129306_1002519_pt1 | contig 15936 bp, 16 predicted proteins | sample P827metagenome_FD_94438 | JGI IMG/M metagenome (GOLD analysis project Ga0129306, IMG submission 94438) | Capybara group fecal microbial communities from Wisconsin, USA - P827 metagenome | ecosystem: Host-associated > Mammals > Digestive system > Large intestine > Fecal | place: USA: Wisconsin...
GTCCCCCGCCGTCCGACGGCTGCCATTTTGGCGGCGGCCCCAAGGGGCCGCCCTACGGGCGGGGCGTCCAGAGGCCGCCCCCTACGAAGCCATATTGTAAACCGTGCGTAGGGGGCGGCGTCCTCGACGCCCCCTAATACATCCATAAACTAAAATTTATTTTCTGGTATTGACATAATCGTCCTTTCGTTGTATGGTTAATTACACAAGTAATGAACCAGTAAACTTTAGGAGGTGAGCGCGTGCGCGGCACACTGAATGACCAATCACTGATCTATCTGCAGATCGCTCAGATGCTGGAGGACGACATCCTCCGGGGCGTCTATCGGGAGGAGGAACAGGTCCCTTCCACTAACGAGCTGGCCCGGGGCTACAACATCAATCCGGCCACGGCAGCCAAGGGCATCAATCTGCTGGTGGCCGACGGCGTCCTCTATAAGAAACGGGGCATCGGCATGTTCGTGGCCTCGGGCGCGGAGGAGACCGTGAGAAGAAAACGGAAGGCCGCCTTTTACGACGGCTTTGTCAGACCGATGGTAAAGGAGGGGGCCTCCCTGGCTCTCTCAGAAGAGGAGCTGCTGGCCATGGTCCAGCAGGCCGTCAAGGAAGGAGAAGAGAAATGAACACAGCTGTTTTATCGGCCCGGGGAGTTTATAAGTCCTACGGGAAAAAAGAGGTGCTCCACAACCTGGACTTGACCATTGAGCCGGGGAAAATCTACGGCCTCATCGGCCGCAACGGGGCGGGCAAGACCACCCTGCTGGGCATTCTCACCGCCCAGAACACTCTGGATCAAGGTGAGGTCACCTATGACGGCCAGACCGTGTGGGAGAACCAGAGGGCGCTGGACAACATCTGCTTCTCCCGGGAGCTGCAGCCCACCCTGTTCTCCGGCCAGAACAATCTGAAGGTCAAGCACTACCTGAAGTCGGCTGCCATCTACTATCCCAACTGGGACCAGGAGTATGCCGACCGGCTGTTGGACGAATTCAAGCTGGAACCCAAGAAGAAGATCTGCCAGCTGTCCAAGGGCCAGATGTCCATGGTGACCATCCTCATCGCACTGGCCAGCCGGGCTCCCATCACCATTTTGGACGAACCGGCGGCGGGGCTGGACGTGGTGATGCGGGAGCGGTTCTACCAGCTGCTGCTGGAGGACTATACCCAGACGAATCGTACCTTTATCGTATCCACCCACATCATCGAGGAGGCCGCCTCTGTCTTTGAGCAAGTCATCATCCTGGACGAGGGAAAGATCATCGAAAACTGCCCCACCGAGGAGCTCATCGACCAGTTCCGCTATGTCTCCGGCCGGGAGGACGTGGTGGACGAGGTGTGCCGGGGGCTGGAGGTGCTGTCCACCCACCAGATGGGCCGGCACAAGACCGCCGCCGTCCGGGGCGGCGGGGTCAAGCTGGACGCGGCGCTCTCCGCCGACGTGGACGTGTCCCCCATGAACCTGCAAAACGTCTTTGTGGCTCTCTGCGGCCACGGAGACGCCCAGTAAGGGGGCGGCGGTATGGTCAAGTCCTTCAAATACCTGCTCCAGTTTGCCTGGATCAACCTGGGCGCCATCCTGGGCTTCGCGGCCATCGTCATCGCCGGAGCTTATCTCACCGGAGTGCCCCAGGGGGCGAACAACCTGTTCCGCACCTACTTTGACACCTTCCCCCTGCTGACCCTCATCATGCTGTTTCTCTTTTCCTACGCCCTTTGTACCAGCAATCTGAATCTGGCCCTGTCCTTCGGGGCGCGCCGGCGGGACTTCTTTTTCGCCATTCAGGGGGTCCTGCTGCTGTACGCCGGGGTGTGCTGGGCCCTCCAGGCGGTCATGTCCGCCATCCCCGACCTATTCGGCTGGACCAGCGTGGACCGCTGGAGCTTTCTCATGTCCCTGGGCGGTCTGACCAATTGGCAGTATCCCCTGGCCTGTCTGGCCATCATGACGCTGGGCTGCCTGTGCGGGCTTCTCTATGTCCGTTCCAAAGGTTGGGGCGTCTTGGTCATGGTCGTCACTATTTTAGGTGGGATCGCCGCCACTATGGTACTGCTAATCTTCTCGGATTCCCAGCCCGGCACCCCCGGAGCCCTGACAGCCACCATTCTCACCTGTGGGTCGGTGGGGGTGATTGCGGTATGCGAGCTTCTGATCTGGCGGACGGTCCACCGTTTTGTTGTGAGGTGAGTACGATGCTGAAAAAACTGATTCGGCTCAACGCCGACGACCTGCTGCTGTGCGGGGGCGTGATCGGTGGGGCATTCCTGCTCCTCCACATCATCACCGCAGTGGCAGTGCGCTTGTCCGGGGAGGGGAGCAGCCTTCTGCTCTCCGGTATCCTGCTGCCCATTACGGCTGGCATCCTGATTCTGTTCGTATCAGCGTCCCATGTTGCGGTCACCTTTGACCAAGCCCTCCGCTTTGGCCAGACCCGGTGTCGGGCCCTGGGGCTGTCCCTTGGGGTCGCCGGGTTCGAGGCCCTGTTTGCCATGGGGCTGGCCGTCCTGCTTGCCTGGTTGGAGCGGCTCTTTGCCCCTCACCTCTGGCTCTGGCTGTCCGGCCGGAAGTATATCGTGATGGACGAGATTCCCCCCATTCCGGTAACCGGCTGGTCTGCCGGAGAGGCCGCCCTCCGGGCCCAGCAGCTGTTCATCGAAGACTTCACACTGGACTGGTGGTGGTTCCTTCTCATTGCCCTGGGCTGCATGGCGTTGGGGATCATCATCGGTGCCATGATCCAGCGGTTCGGCGGCAAATCCCTGTGGGTGTTCTGGGAAGTCTGGATGTTGGTCTGCTTCTCCCCCCAGCTGCTGCCCTGGAAACAGTATACCATTGTAGACTGGCTGTTCCCCCTGCTGGGGCTCATGACCCTGGGGGCTCTGGCCTGGTCCGTCTGGTCCCTGCTCCACGCGGTGGTGAAAAGCTAAAAAAGAAACACCTCCGCCGGCTGTGCCGGCGGAGGTGTTTCCGCTTTCTGCTGTAAATTGTTGCTTATACCGCCTCGAAGATCGCCTTCATACCCTTGAAGGTCATATAGCAGTCCAGCTTGGCCACCGTTTCGAAGGGAGAGTGCATGGACAGGACGGGAACACCGGCGTCCAGGGTGTCGATGTTCCGCTCGGCCATATAGGCGGCCACGGTGCCGCCGCCGCCGGCGTCCACCTTGCCCAGCTCAGCCATCTGCCACGCCACGTTGGCGTTGTCCAGCACCCGGCGGACATAGGCCACCAGCTCGGCGGAGGCGTCGGAGGCCCCGGACTTGCCCCGGGCCCCGGTGTACTTGCACAGGCCCATACCGTAGTTGATCAAGGCGCTGTTGCGCTTCTCATAGACCTCGGCAAAGTTGGGATCGTAGGCCGCCGTCACGTCGGCAGACAGGCAGAAGGACTTCTCATAGCAGACCCGGGGCAGCACGCCCTGGCCCGCGCACAGGTCGGCCATGAAGGTGTCGAAGGCGGCGGACTTCATGCCGGACACGCCCTCGGAGCCGATCTCCTCCTTGTCGGCCAGCATGCACACGGCGGTGCGCTCGGGGGTGCCCAGCTGGAGGAGGGCGGCCAGAGCGGCGTAGGCGCACACCCGGTCGTCGTGGCCGTAGGCGCCGATGAGGGAGCGGTCAAAGCCGATGTCGCAGGACCGGAAGGCGGGGACGGCACACAGCTCAGCGGAGATGAAGTCCTCCTCCACAATGCCGTATTTCCGGTTCAGCAGCTCCAGAACGGCGATCTTCACCCGGTCGCTGCCCTCGTCGTCGGCCAGGGGGCGGCTGCCCACCAGGATGTTCAGATTCTCAGCGGGGATGGCCTCGCCCAGGGGCTTTTTGGACTGCTCCGCACCCAGGTGGGGCAGCAGGTCGTCAATGGTGAACAGGGGGTCCCCCTCCCCGTTGCCCACAGACACCCGGATATTTTGGCCGCTCTTCAGGGCTACCACACCGTGGAGCTCCAGGGGGATGGTCACCCACTGGTACTTGCGGATGCCGCCGTAGTAGTGGGTCTTGAAAAAGGCCATCTCCTCGGTCTCATACAGGGGATTCTGCTTCAGGTCCAGCCGGGGAGAGTCGATATGGGCCGCCCCGATGTTGACGCCCTGGTCCAGCCCCTTCCGGCCCATGACCGCCAGCATAATGGCCTTTCCGCGGTTGGAACAGTACACCTTATCTCCGGACTTCAGTTCCATCCCCCGGGTGTAGGGGCGGAAGCCGGCGGCTTCGGCCAGGGCGATGGTGCGGTCCACGCACTCCCGCTCGGTCTTGCCCGCGTCCAAAAACTGCTTGTAGCCGGTGCAGTAGTCCTCCATGGCCTCCAGCTCCCCGGGCAGCAGACGGTCGTAGCCGTTCTTCTTGTCGTAGACCAGGGCCTTCCGCAGCTGCTCGCCCCGGGTCAGTTTTTTATCCTCCATTGAAAAAACCTCCTTATGACAGACTATCTTAACGTCGGTATGCAATATTTTCTCAAACAGCGCTTCAGCCCGGGCGGCGAATTCCTCCTGGGATGCGCAGTCGTTGACCAGAGTATAGCCGCACTTTCCCACATAATATTCGTCCCGCTTCTGGGCGGCCACCCGGGCGCGGGCATAGTCCTCCGGAATGCCCTCCCGGGCCATGATGCGGCGGATACGGATCTCGGGCGGGGCGGTGATGGCCAGGGTGGCGTCGCACAGGTCCGCCATCCCGCTCTCGAACAGACGGATGGCGTCGATGGCGGCGGCAGGACATCCCGACCGTTCCGCCTGTTCCAGCCGTCCCCGGATCTCCGCCTGGATATAGCGGTGGGTGATGGCATTCAGATCGTTCATAGCCTTGGGGTCCGCAAAAACAATGGTCCCCAGCTTTTTCCGGTCAAAATGGCCCATTCCGTCGGTCAGAGGGCCGAAACGATCCTCCAGCTCCCGCCGTAAAGTCTGATCCCTTGCCAGCAGCTGGTGGTACACGGCGTCGGCGTCGATAACGGCGCCCCCCAGCTTCTCCAGTTCGTTCAGGGCCGTGGTCTTGCCCGCCCCGGTGGGGCCGGTAATGCCGATGATGATCATCCCTGCTCCACACCCTTTCGCCGTCCAAACCAGAATCCAAGAGAAAACAAGATCACAAGCATGACCGCCGTGACCGGCGTCCCCCAAAGGATGATTGACAGATCTGAGATGGTATTATCCACCATGGTAAAACGAACCACCAAGGAAATCACGCCGGGCACCAGACCAATCAAATATTGGGCAAAGACCGCAAGGATGGTATTTCTGCCTTCATCGGGCAGGCATCCAAACTGCCAGATGGCACAAAGCACGATGATAAGTACGCCCCAATGTCCCACCAGCATGGAAGTAAACCACTTTCGGCCATCCCGGCCGCAGCAATACCCGATCCAGAGCCACGACACGGCCATTGCCCAGGGGATCAGCATAAACAGGAGGGAGCCAACGATGGGAATGGAAACGGAATGGACATAAAGGGATCCAAAGACGATGGGAATCAGACCGATCCAGGGGAAATATCCTGTTTTTTTCATTTTTATTCCTCTCTCAAACCATTGTTTTGCTCATAACAAACATGGAAACGCTTCATGGCTTCGAATTTATACTTCGATAATATGGAATCCCGCCGCCTTGTTCAGCCGGTTCGTAATGGCAAGGCCAATTCCTTTACTGTCCGGACACTGGGCCCAGATGGCTGGGACGTCGGTGTGGTCGAAGGAACGCAGGGCGTCGAAGATATGGCGGGCCTGCTCCTCCTTGTCCCCGGCGGGGCCCAGGTCCATGACGGGCCTCGCCGCGGCCCGGCCCGTGAACAGGGACATATACTCGTCAAAGCAGATGATCCCGTCGCGCTCCCCCGCGTGGGCAGCGATATAGGCGGCGCTCCGGGCGGGGTCGCCGGTCACCACCGTCACCGGGGCCTTAGGCGCGTAGTGGCGGTATTTCATGCCGGGAGCCTTGGGCTTCTCCCCCGCCCCCAGAAGACGGGTCACCGCCGGGTCCACCGCCACCTCACCCAGAACGGAGCGCAGCTGCTCCAGGGTAATGCCGCCGGGCCGCAGCAGCCGGGGCGGCGCGCAGGTCAGGTCGATGATGGTGGACTCCACCCCCACGGAGCAGGGGCCCCCGTCCACGATGGCGTCGATCTTTCCATCCATATCCTCCAGCATATGCCGTGCAGTGGTGGGGCTGGGCCGGCCCGAGGTATTCCCCGAGGGGGCGGCCACCGGCACGTCCGCCAGCCGGATGATCTCACGGCAGACCGGGTGGGCGGGGCACCGCATCCCCACCGTGTCCAGCCCGGCGGTGACCGCGTCGGGCACCAGGTCCTTCCGGGGCAGGATCATGGTCATGGGACCGGGCCAGAAGGCTTCCGCCAGAGCCCACGCCGCCGCCGGGATATTTTGGCAGTACCGCTCCAGCCAGGAGGCCTCGGGGATATGCAGGATCAGGGGGTTGTCCTGGGGACGGCCCTTGGCTTCAAAAATACGGGCCACCGCCTGGGCATCCAAGCCGTTGGCCCCCAGACCGTACACCGTCTCGGTGGGGATGCCCACCAGTCCGCCCGCCCGCAGGATGGCAGCTGCCTGATCCCCATCTTTTTCTGTCAGATATTTTGTCTCCATGGTGAAAACTTCCATTCTATTTATGGTCCTGCCTCATATCCGCCCGACGGACAGAGAACAACAGATGCGGCATGTCCATGCCGTAGTAATGCTTGGTAAACAGCCCACGGACCTCCATGCCGTTGCGCCGGGCCACCGCCTGGGAAGGCAGGTTGTTGACACGGACGATGGAGCAGACCTCCTCAAAGCCCAGGGTGTCAAAGGCGTAGTCCCGGCAGGCCCGGGCCGCCTCGGTGGCGTAACCCTTGTGCCAGGCGGCTTTTTCCAGCAGATATCCCACCTCGGGCGCCCGCGTTCCGTCTCCCAGGAGCTGCCACGTAATGCCGCACTGGCCTATCATGTCTCCGGTGGACTTCTCCACCATTGCCCACAGTCCAAAGCCGTCCCGGCGGTATCTCTCCTGCTGGCGGCGCAGCCAGTCCCAGGCCTCCTGAGTATCAAAGGCATGCTCATAGGCGTACATGACCGCCGGGTCCCGGAGCATCCGGCACAGGGCGGAAAAATCCCCGTCCTCCATCTCACGCAGGAGCAGGCGCTCTGTGCGTAAAATCTCCTTACCCACGGCTCAGGACCAATTCCGCCAGCTTGTCCGGGTCGCTCACAATATAGTCGGCCCCCTCGGCCTCCAGTTCTCCCCGGGTACGGAACCCCCACAGGACACCGCAGCTGGTGAGGCCGCCGTTTTTGGCCGTCTGGATATCCACATTGCTGTCCCCCACGAAAAGGGTGTCCTCCGCCGCGGCGCCCATCCGCTCCATCAACCGGTGAAGCAGGGTGGGATCGGGCTTGGTGGGCAGGTCGGGCAGAGCTCCCTGGACCACGGGAAACACCCCGGGGTAATAGCGCTCCACCACCGGGCCGGCCATCTGGTCGGCCTTGTTGCTGAGGACGGCCATGGAGACTCCAGCCGCCTTCAGCCGGGCCAGGGTCTGGGGCATCCCGGCGTAGGGAGCGGTCTTGTCCGCCTTGTGGGCGTCGTAGTAGGGCATGAACTCGTCCAGGATCATTTGGACCCGCTCCGGTGTGCGCCAGTCCTCCGGGGCAAACCGCCCCGCCAGCTTGGTCATGCCGTTGCCCACAAAGTGTTTGTACTCTTCCACCGTATGGGTGGGCCAGCCGTGGTTCCGGCACACCCAATTCCCCGCATCGGCCAAATCGTCGATGGTGTTGAGCAGGGTGCCGTCCAGGTCAAAAATCACATATTTGTACACAGTTACGCCTCCAAAACAGCCGGGAGCGGTTATTTACTCGTAGATGCCGATCTCCATGCCGCCGATCTCCACCTTAGTGTCCCGGGGGAAGCCGGCGCGCTGGAGATAGGCCTTCACCGCCATCTGGGCGTACTTGGGGTTGATGGTCTCGTCCTCCAGATCCAGGTCCAGGCGGTTCTCCTCGCCGCCGCAGACCATGCCGTGCTCGTCCAGCACCTCGTTCAGCTCACCTACGATATCCGCCAGAGTCTTGCCCTCGGGGATAGAGTTGTAGTGAATAAAAAGGTCCATTTTGATTTCTCCTTCAACAATATTTCTGATTCACGCTCCGCCTGCTGGCGGCGCGCTGGGTACAACGGCTCAGACGCTTTCTTTCAGCCGCTGGGCCTGGTCGTCGGCCGCCAGGGCGTCGATGATCTCGTCCAGCTCGCCGTTCATCACGCTGTCGATCTTGTACAGGGTCAGGCCGATCCGGTGGTCGGTGACCCGGCCCTGGGGAAAATTATAGGTTCGGATGCGCTCGTTCCGCATACCGGAGCCCACCTGGCTGCGCCGCTGGTCGGTATACTCGCTGGAGATTTTCTCCTGCTCCGCCTCATACAGCCGGGAGGCCAGGATACGCATGGCCTTGTCCCGGTTCTGGAACTGGCTGCGCTCCTGCTGGCACTCCACCACGGTACCCGTTGGCCTGTGGATCAGCCGGACGGCGGAGGAGGTCTTGTTGACGTGCTGCCCCCCCGCCCCGGAGGAGCGGAACACCTGCATCTCAATATCCGCCGGGTTCAGGCGGACGTCCACCGCCTCCATTTCGGGCAGGACGGCCACCGTGGCGGTGGAGGTATGGATGCGGCCCCCGGACTCGGTCTCCGGCACCCGCTGGACCCGGTGGACGCCGCTTTCAAACTTCAGACGGGACCAGGCCCCGTCTCCTTCAATTGTAAAGGAAATCTCCTTTATCCCGCCCAGTTCCGTTTCGCTGACGGAATCAACCTCTGTGCGCCAGCCCTTGGACTCGGCATACATGGAGTACATGCGGTACAGAGTGTGGGCAAAAAGAGCCGCCTCCTCTCCCCCTACCCCGGCCCGGACCTCCACGATGACGTTCTTGTCGTCGTTTGGGTCCCGGGGCAGCAGCAGGATCTGCAGTTCCCGTTCCAGTCGGGGCAGATCGTCCAGGGCCTGCTGATATTCCTCCTGGGCCAGTTCCTTCATCTCCGGGTCGGCAAGGAGCTCCTGGGCCTGGTCCCGGGACGCGAGGGTGCGTTGGTAGGTCCGAAAGGTCTCCACCAGGGGCTGGAGCTGGGTCTGCTCCTTGTTTAGTTTTGCCACCAGGTCCGGATCGCCGTAGGTCTCCGGCGCGGCCAGGCGGGCCTGGATCTGGCTGTATTTGGCCTCAATGGCGGTAAGCTTGTCCAGCATAGGGACCTCCTGTGTTAAGGTGGGTATACGGTAAATTTTAGTTTACCGTTTCATGTAGGGTGAGGGCTTGGTAGGGCGGGGGCTTATCCCTCCCCCTTTTGGCCTTCGGCCATTTCCCCCCCGACGGTGGGAATCGTCCCCCGCCGTCCGACGGCTGCCATTTTGGCGGCGGCACCAAGGGGCCGCCCTACGGGCGGGGCGTCCAGAGGCCGCCCCCTACGAAGCCATATTGTAAACCGTGCGTAGGGGGCGGCGTCCCCGACGCCCCATAATACATTCATAAACTAAAATTTATCGGTCAAACAGAAAGGATTTCGCCAGGGCCAGCGGCTCCCGTACATACATTTTCAGCCGGGATGGGATATGGCTGGTGGGCGCGGCCAGGGTGGACAGAGTACAGTCACCCTCCCAGACCCGGCCAAACAGCATCCGGACCCGGGTCAGGTGGAACCCGTTGGACACCACCAGCACCTGTCCCATTTGGTCTTCATAGCCTGTCTCTTTCAACAGTTCAAAGGTGCAGGCCAAGTTTTGGAAGGTATTGTGGGACTCTTCCTCCAAAAGGAGCTGCTCCGCCGAGACGCCCTGCTCCATCAGGTAATCAGCCATGGCCCTGGCTTCGGTGGAGGGCTCGTCGGGCCCCCGGCCTCCGGAGACCACGATTAGGATGTCCGGGTGGTCCTCCCAATAGTCCAGAGCCTCGTCCAAACGGTCCTGAAGCAGGATGGAAGGTCCCCAGGGCTTGATCTGACAGCCCAGAATGACCATGACCTGGGGATCGCCCTGGATATGGTCGTGAGAACCGTACAGCACCGCGCCGAACAGGGCGCCGAAGGCCAACACTCCCGCCAGCAACAGGGCAATGAGGACCTTGAGCCATCCCGGATGCCGGCGGCCCTTATAGCTGGCTACCTCAGTCTTGGTTTTCATCCCCTCGCCTCCTCCAGCTGGGCGGACAGGAACTCCCAGGCCCCGTACAGCTTTAAGATCTCCTCCTCCAGGGCCTCCCGCCGCTCATACAGCTCCTGGAGCTTCAGATAGTCGGAAGCAGCATCCTCGATTTGGAGCGACAGGTCGTACATCTGCTCCTCTGCCTTGGCCACCGCCCGCTCGGCGGCGTTGACCTGTTTTTCCAGCTCCTTGGTTCCGCCGGGGCGCTTGGGCTTCTCCTTCTTCGGTTCCTGGGCAGCCGTCTCCTTGACCGGAGCGGCGGCCAGCTGCTTCTGCCGCTGCTTGGCCGCTTGGTACTCCTGGTAAGTGCCCTTGAAGTCGGTGATATGGCCGTCCTCCAGCATCCAGATCCGGGTGGCGAACCGGTCGATGAAGTACCGGTCATGGGAGACGAAGAGAAGATTTCCCTCGTACTCCTCCACCGCCTCCTCGATCCACTCCCGGCTCTGGATATCCAGATGGTTGGTGGGCTCGTCCAGGATCAGCAGGTTGATCTTGGAGTCCATGAGCATACACAGCCGCAGCCGGGACTGCTCGCCGCCGGACAGGGCGGAGACGGGCTTGAACACATCCTCCCCCCGGAATTTGAAGGAGGCCAGCCGGTTCCGCGCGGTCTGTGGGGTGCAGTCCAGAGCATAGAGCATGGTGTCCACCAGATTGCGCTCCGGGTGGTCGAAATGGATGATCTGGGGCAGGTAGCCGATACGCACCGTGGGGCCCAGCCGCAGTTTGCCCCCGTCGGGGGACTCCTCCCCCATGAGGATCTTGATAAGGGTGGACTTGCCGGTTCCGTTGTCCCCCAGCAGGGCGATGCGCTCGCCCCCCTCCACCTCAAGGTTCACTCCGGAGAACAGGGTGCGGTCCCCAAAGGACTTTTCCAGGTTCTTGACGGTGAGCACCTCGTCTCCCCGGAACTCCCGCTCTCCAAAGCGCACCTCCATCTTCCGCTCCCTGGTGGGACGGTCGGTGGTACGCATCCGCTCGATGCGCTTTTCCATGGACTTGGCACGGCGGAAGGTCTTGTCCATGCCGGAGTAGGCCCAGGTCCGCAGCTGCTCCACGGATTTTTCCAGCTGCTCGATCTTGGCCTGCTCCTTTTCGTACTGTTTCAGCTTCTCCTCATACCGCCGCTCCTTCTCCACAGCGTAGAACGAGTAGTTGCCGGCATAGAACTCCGCCCTGCCATTCTGGATCTCGATGACCCGGCCCACCACCTTATCCAGGAAATAGCGGTCATGGGAGACGGTGAGGACGGTGCCCTTGAACTTCTCCAGATACTCCTCCAGCCACTCGGTGGCCCGCAGGTCCAGGTGGTTGGTGGGCTCGTCCAGCAGGAGGATATCGGTGTCCTCCAGGATGAGACGGCCCAGGTTCACCCGGGTCTTCTCGCCGCCGGACAGCTTGTCAAAGGGGCGCTGCCGCATTTCCTGAGAAATGGACAGGCCGTTGCATACCTTGTTTTTATTGGTATCGGTCTCATAACCGCCCCCGGTCTGGAAGGCGGCGGCCAGCTTGTCGTACCGGGCCATGAGGGCGGGTTCCTCCCCCATCCGCTCCGCCAGACGGCCCATCTCCTCCTCCATCTCCCGCAGGGGGGCAAAGGCGGTGTCCAGCACGTCCTCCACCGTGTAACCTTCGGGGTACACGGGGATCTGAGAGATCAGCCCCAGCCGTTTGCCCGGGGCGATGACCACCTCTCCTTCGTCATAGTCCATGACGCCGGTGAGGATGCGAAGCAGGGTGGTCTTGCCGCAGCCGTTGGGGCCCAGCAATCCCACCCGCTCTCCGGTGTCCACCTGAAAGGTGAGCCCGTCTAAAATTTTGGTTCCAACCTCGAACTCCTTGACCAGGTTGGATACGGAAATGTCGATCATTGCTTGTCTCCCGGTTCTCTGGTGTGATATGATGAAGCGGGACCGGAGGGTCCCACATTCTAAATGAGCTTGATTTGGAGGACGCGCCATGGAAGCGATCCGTTGGGAAAACCATACTTTATATCTGTTGGACCAGACCCGCCTGCCCGCCGAAGAGGACTGGCTGGCGTACACCGACCCCCAGGCGGTGGCACAGGCCATCCGGACCATGGTGGTCCGGGGCGCTCCCGCCATCGGCGTGGCGGCGGCCTACGCCATGGTGCTGGCCGCCCGTCAAAGCGCGGGCCGACCCGATGTCGACGCCTGCATGGTCCGTGCCAGAGAGCTTCTGGCCGCCAGCCGGCCCACGGCGGTCAACCTGTTCTGGGCTTTGGACCGGATGGAGCGCTGCGGACTGGCCTGCGGCAACGACCCCGGCCGGATGGAGGAAGAGGCCATCGCCATTCACCGGGAGGACGTTCAGATGAACGCCGCCATGGGCCGGGCCGGGGCGGAGCTGGTGCCCGAAGGGGCCCGCATCCTCACCCACTGCAACGCGGGGGCTCTGGCCACCGGGGGCTTCGGCACTGCTCTGGGGGTCATCCGGGCAGCCCACGCCCAAGGCAAGGTTTCCATGGTCTACGCCGACGAGACCCGCCCCCTGCTCCAGGGCGCCCGGCTCACCGCATACGAGCTGGTCCGGGACCGCGTCCCGGTGACGCTTATCTGCGACGACATGGCCGGCGCTCTCATGTCTCAGGGCAAGGTGGACCTGGTGGTGGTGGGCTGCGACCGGATGGCCGCCAACGGGGACTTCGCCAACAAGATCGGCACTTACGCTCTGGCGGTGCTGGCCCGCTACCACAATATTCCCTTTTACACCGCCCTGCCTTCCTCCACCATCGACATGGCCATTCCGGACGGCAGCCACATCCCGGTGGAACAGCGGGACGGCGGGGAAGTCCTTGGCTTCGGCGGGGTCCGGACCGGCCCGCTGGGGGCCCGGATCTGGAACCCGGCCTTCGACGTGACGCCCCACCAGTTGCTCTCCGGCATCATCACCGAGCGGGGTGTGCTGCGCCCGCCCTTTGCCGCCGGCCTGTCTAACTGGTTTCAAGATCTGTAAAGCAATTTTATTTGTCACTTTTTCAGGCAGCTGCCGCGGAAATTCCACGACGGTGCGCAGGGTGTGGCCTCCGGTCACGCCCTGATTATTATGCCTCCTGGGTGTGCTCCACAAGGTAGGCGGTCAGCTCCTCCAGCTTCATGCCCCGGGAGGCCTTCACCAGGATGGTGCTGTCCGGCTTGATGATCCGGTCCAGAACTGCCTTGGCGGCCTCCTTGTCGGCGCAGTGGCATACCATGGGGACGCCGGCATCCCGGGCGCCCTGGGCCATATGCTCCGACATCTCGCCCACAGCCACCAGACAGTTGATCCCGGCCTTGCCCAGATACTCCCCCACGCCGCTGTGGAGGGCGGGGGCAAAGGGCCCCAGCTCCAGCATGTCGCCCAGCACCGCCGCTTTCCATGCGCTGTGGCTGTCGGCCAGCACGCTGACCGCCGCCCGCATGGACTGGGGGTTGGCGTTATAGGTGTCGTCCAGGATGGTGACGCCGCCGCCCCGGCGGAGAATATTCATCCGCATCCGGGTCGGCACGAAGCGGGTCAGGCCCTGCTCGATCTGGTCAGGAGTCAGGCCGAACCACTCCCCTACCGCCGCGGCGATGAGCGCGGGATAGATCATGTGCTCTCCCAGGGCGGGGATCTTCACATCCCGGTCCATGTGGGGGGTGGTCAGGCGGCAGTGGATGTGGCTCACGCCGTCACCGCCCGTGACCTGGGCCCGGTACTCCAACCCCTCATCCCGGCCGCAGAACACCGTCTCCACCGGCGTGTTCCCCCGGAGGGTGGACAGCATGGGGTCGTCTCCGTTGAGGACCAGCAGGCCGTCCTCCTTGATGTGGGGCAGCAGCTCACACTTGGCCTTGAAGATATTCTCCCGGCTGCCCAGCCGCTCGATATGGGCGTCTCCGATGTTGGTGATGACGCCCACGTCGGGCTTCACCGTGCCGGCCAGGTAGTCGATCTCCCCAAACCGGTCCATCCCCATCTCCAGAACGGCGATCTCATAGCTGCGATCCAGCCGCAGCAGGGTCAGGGGCAGACCCACGTTGTTGTTGAAGTTGCCTTCGGTCTTGAGCACCTTGTACTTGGTGCCCAGGACGGCGGCGATCATGTCCTTGGCCGTGGTCTTGCCCACGCTGCCGGTGACAGCCACGAAGGGGATCTGGAACCGCTCCTTGTACCAGGCCGCCAGATCCCGCAGGGCCCGCTGGGTGTTGCCCACCTTCACATAGAATTTGTCCGGGCGGTAGCTCTCCCGCTCCCGGGCGGTGAGGCAGCCCACAGCTCCCCCCTCCAGGGCGGAGTTGATATAGGCGTGGCCGTCAAAGCGCTCGCCCACCAGGGGGATGAACAGGGCCCCCTCATGGATGTTCCGGCTGTCGGTATCCACCCGCAGAATGGGGGTCTCCAGGTCAGTATCGTTGCCCAGCAGTTTTCCGTTGACCGCCGTCAGCAGCTGGGCCAGTGTGATGCTCTCCATGGACTTAAAGTCCTCCCTTCCGGGCTTCCAAAGATTTCCGGATAATAATTTCACACAAAGTACCGTAGTCGATGCCCACGGCCGCCGCTTCCTGGGGAACCAGACTGGTGGGGGTCATGCCGGGCAGGGTGTTGATCTCCAGGAAATAGGGGGTTCCGTCTTCGGTGACGATGAAGTCGGCCCGGGCATAGACCGCCAGCCCGATGGTCTGGAACACAGCCAAAGCGGCCTGTCCCAGCCGCTCCTCCCACTCCGCCGGGATCTCCGCCGGGCACACATCCAGGGCGGCGCCGGGCTGGTACTTGTTCTCGTAGTCGTAAAAGCCCTCCTTGGGGATGATCTCAATGGAGGGCAGCGTCTTTCCGTCCAGGACGGCCACCTGGATCTCCCTGCCTTCAATGTACTGCTCCAGCACGGTGCGTCCCCCCAGCTGGATACTCTCGGCCAGGGCGCGGCGCAGCTCCTCCCGGGTGCGGGCGATGTAGACGCCGATGGAGGAACCGCTGGCGATGGGCTTCACCACCACAGGCAGCTCCGTCCGCTCCGTCAGCTCCTCCAGTCTCTCCGGGGTGACGGTCACCGTCTCCCACCGGGGCGTAGTCACCTGGTCCGCTACCAGGCGTTTCGTCAGGTCCTTATCCATGGCGATGGCGGAGCCCAGACAGCCCGAGCCGGTATAAGGCACGCCCAGCAGATCCAAGGCGGCCTGGATACGGCCGTCCTCGCCGCAGGTCCCGTGGAGGGCCAGGTAGGCCACATCGGCGCTCTGGCACAGCTCCAGCACCCCGGGGCCGATGGCCGAGGGGCTTTGATCCTTCCGGCTGGCCCGGACCTGGGCCAGGTCGGGGGCCTGACGGCTCACCCGCTTAAAGGAGTCGGGAATCGGCGCGTCATAGAGCTCCTCCGGAGCGCCCTCAAAGCCCTCCAGTCCAAAGAACAGATCCACCAGAGCCACCTGGTGCCCCCGGTCCCGCAGAGCCTGACACACCATGGAGCCAGAAGAGAGGGAGACGTTTCGCTCCGGGCTGAGTCCCCCGGCCAATACCACGATTTTCATATTGTTACACACCTCATTTGGTCCAATTAGGCATACCTATCACATTTTATACGCTAATCGTATATTTTAGCACAGGATCTGCAAATACTCAAGGAGTCCGGACAATTTTCCTGGACGAAAAAGTTGTAGGTGTTACGATGATGTGTGACAAAAGGAAAAAAGAATAGCGAATAGGGTTGGCCTGTGGTACGGTTGAGTTGTCCAGCAAAACCGAAAGGCAGGTGCCACCCTATTCGCTATGAATA
>Ga0129306_1002521_pt1 | contig 15922 bp, 18 predicted proteins | sample P827metagenome_FD_94438 | JGI IMG/M metagenome (GOLD analysis project Ga0129306, IMG submission 94438) | Capybara group fecal microbial communities from Wisconsin, USA - P827 metagenome | ecosystem: Host-associated > Mammals > Digestive system > Large intestine > Fecal | place: USA: Wisconsin...
TGACGATGATGATTATTATTGTGTATTTAAAATAAGAGATATTTATGGTAATGAATATTATACAAAATTATTTAGTTTAAAATAGAATAGGAGAGTAAAATATGTTTTGTAAAAATTGTGGTAGTGCACTTCCTGAAGGCACAAAATTCTGTCCAAAGTGTGGGGCAGCAGTAGAAAATAAAGTAGAAGAAGTAAAAGAAGAAAAGGTTGAAGCAGTTGCTGAAGAAGTAAAAGTTGAAGAAGCAGCACCTATCGTTGAACCAGTTGTAGCACCTGCTGCTGAGCCAGCTACAACACCTGCTGCTGAGCCAGCTACAACACCAGTAGCACCAGTAGCACCAACAGCACCTGTTCAAAGTACAGTTAAACCAGCTAAGAGTAATAAAGGTTTAATAATAGCATTAATCGCAGTATTTGGTGTATTAATACTAGGTTTAATTATATTTATTTTAATAACATTATTTGGAGGTATTAAGGGATCAAATACAAATACACCAGTAGAACCAACTACTGAAGTTGTAACACCAAAAGAACCAACACCAACACCTGATCCAACACCAACTCCAACAACATCTGGTAAAACCATAAATGTAAATGGAGTAACATTTACTATATCTGATAGTTATATTACAGATACAGTAAATGGGGCAACTGTAATATATGATGCTGAAAAGAAATCAGCTGTAGGATTTATTCAAGTATTTAATGGTTCACTAAATAGTATAGTTTCAACAAAAGCTTTAGAATCATCATTAGAAAGCCAAGGTTATACAGCTATTAGTTCTAGTTCAGAAACTGAAGATGGAGTTGAAGCTTATATGGTTAAATTCTATTATAATGGAGTAACTCATTTCTATTCAGCTATATCACTAGATAATGATTCAACTTTAATTGCTGAATTTATGATTAATCCATCTACTTATATGTCAGCTTCTGATGTTCTTAAGAAATATACATCAATAATTAAAACTGCTGAAGGAAGTTCAATTGAATCATATAGTAGTAATGGAGAATTAAAATTTGCTCCAGAAGTAAAATTTGAATAAAAAAAAATCACTTATAAAAGTGATTTTTTTATTTGGCTAAACCTGCATATTTAGGTATGTTTTTAAAGTCTTTTATAACATATATAGAAACATATTTATCCATTAGTGTAACTACAAGACTTTCTTTATACTTTGGTAGTTTTACTGGATTTAATAAAGATAAAGGAAACATGTGTGTTACTATAGCATTTTCTATTCTTTTATTAAGAAATTTCTTAAAATATTTTTTTGAATTTTCTAATGCTTCTATAGGATGATAAAATGCATGCATTTCTCTTATTTTTTCTTTTTTCTTATTAATAATTCTATCTCTATATTTTGAATCTAATATTTGCATTTCAATATTATCTTGCCATGCTCTTGTATAAAAGTCATGAAGTAATCCTGCAATGGCACAGTTATATGAGTTAATACCATGTTTAATAGCAAATTTATAAGAATTAAATGATACTTTTATTAAATGTGTCCAAAGACTTTCATTCTCATGATGAAGAAATAATCTTCTTTTTTGAAATTCTTTGTTTTTTAGAATTTTTCTAACTATTTTATACCAAGATTTGTAGTATTCATCATGTTTATAAACATCTAATATTTCTACTTGATCTATTGAACTATATCTATATCTCATAACTCGCCTCCTGACTTTTTTAGTACATCTATAATAACATGAAACACTATAAAAATCAAATTTAAAAGAGTAACTATTCGTTACTCTTTATATCCATTATTACTGGAAGTATAATAGGTTTTCTACCAGTTTTGTCTATAATATAAGTATTAACTTCATTTATTATATTAGATTTTAAATCATTGAAACTTTCTTTCTTATTCTTTAATTCTTTAATTAATACTTCTGTAGCTTTATTTTCTATTTGTTTAATTAAAGCTTCGTTTTCATTAACTAATATAAATCCACGAGTAGCAATATTTACTTTACCAAGTAATAATCTTCTTTTTAAATCTACATTACATACTAGTACTAATATACCATCTCTAGACATTATTTTTCTATCTTTAATAACGACAGATCCAACATCACCAATTCTATTACCATCTACATAAACATCGTAGCAAGGGAATGCTTTATCTCTTTTAACTACGCCATTTAACATAGAAAGTACTTCACCATTTTGCATAATGAAAGTATTTTCTCTTGGAACATCACATGAGACAGCTAAGTCAGTGTGTTCTCTAAGCATTCTATATTCACCGTGTATTGGCATAACATATTTTGGTTTTAATAATCTTATCATTAACTTTAATTCTTCTTGATTACCATGTCCTGATGAATGAATATCATTAAGCATAGTATTTGTATATGTCTTAACTCCTTTTAGCGCTAATAAGTTAAGAGTATTCGCAACTGATTCTCCATTACCTGGAATAGGTGATGAACTAAATATTACTGTATCAGTTGGTAATAATTTAATTTGTCTATGAGTTCCATTTGCTATTCTAGAAAGAGCGGCAAGTGGTTCACCTTGAGAACCTGTACATAATAAACATACTTCTTCTGGTCTTAATTTATTTGCTTCTTCTGGAGTAATAATGATACTTGTGTCTTCTATATATCCAGATTGTATGGCAATTTCAATTTGTGTTTCCATACTTCTACCAAATAAAACTACTTTTCTATGATTTCTTTTCGCAGTTTCAATAATATGTTTTAATCTATATACGTTAGATGCGAAAGTCGCAACTATTATTCTACCTGTTTGTCTTCTAAATAAATCTCCTAAAGCACTATCTACTTTTGATTCAGAAAGAGAAACTCCTTCTTTTTCAGCATTAGTACTCTCGTTCATTAATAGAGTAACACCTTTTTCACCAATTCTAGCCATTTTTTGTAAGTTAGCCATAGGTCCAACAGGTGTTAAGTCAAATTTATAATCTCCTGATTCTACTATCGTTCCATTAGGTGTATGAACAACTATTTCATAACTATCTGGAATAGAGTGAGTAGTTGATATAAATTCAACTTCTATATTTTTAAATTTAAAATAACTATCTTCATCATATACAACTATATTATCGTATCTTAAATTTCTCTCAGATATTTTCTTTTTAATTAAATTTGCAGCTTGATTTGGCGCATAAATAACTGGAATATTAACTGATTGTATTAAGAAAGGTATAGAACCTATATGGTCTTCATGACCATGCGTAATAAATAAAGCCTTAATTTTATCTTCATTTTCTTTAAGAAATGTATAATCTGGAATTACATAGTCTATACCAAGTAAGTCTGATTCTGGAAATAAAACACCGCTATCAATTATAATAAGTTCATTTCCATGCATTATACAATACATATTTTTTCCAACTTCGCCAAGTCCACCAAGCGCAAACACTTTTGTGTCTATTTTACTATTAAATTTCATTTATTTCTCCTTTCAATTTTTTCAAGTAGTTTGCGGGTTAACACACAAGATTATACTCTTTTTTTTACTCATTTGCAACTGTCTTCCAAAAATTTGACAAAAAATGGTAGTTGTGGTAGAATAGCGGGCATTCATTAAAAAAAGGGGGACTTTATATGAAAAAAAAGGAACAAGATATTATTAATGAAATAGTTAATTTAAATCCTAGTATTGAATTTGGTTATTCTGAAGATGGTATTGGAATACCTAAATCAGTAAATGGTCTTTTCTTACCTGATGGTTTTTACTATGATGAAGAAAATAACATAACAAATGGTAATATTACAATCAATACTTATGAAGTTCAAGATGAAATCGATGAAGATGATGAAGAACTTTATAGTACTTTTGATCCATTTGGCGGTGAAGATGAAGAAGATGTTAAAGATAAAGATGATTCATTCTATGAAGAATTTAAACCAGTAGAAGAAGATTATGAATATGATGATGAATATGATGACGAATATGATGAAGATGATTCATATGAAATTGGTTTTGGTAGTAAAGCTAAGAACTTCTTTAATAGTACAATAGGTTATGCATTCCATAAGATTGGAAGATTCTTTAAACGTGGTAATGAAGAAGATGTTGATGCTTTTGGAGCTGATTATAGCGAAGAAACAGCTGAAGAAAAGAAAAAAGAGGAAAAAGAATCAAAAGTTTCTCCATTTGAAGAAATCAAAGATAACTCTAATGAAGAATCTGAAGAATTCGATGATATAAATGCAGCAGATGATTATAAAATAAGTTTCGTAGGTCGTATTAGACAATTCTATAATAGAACATTAGGTTATACATTCCATAAAATTGGAAGATTCTTTAAGAATTTATCTGGAAAGAATGCTGCTGTTATAGATGCTGATGATGACGACGAAGAAGAAGTTGTAGTTGATCAAGAAAATATTAATGATAAGAAAAAAGCATTATTAAAATCAAATAGAGAATTAATTAGAGAAATTAATAAATTATTTAATGATAATCCTAACATTGATTTTACTGAACAAAAAGATAAATTAAATAAATTAAGAGTAGATTTAAATGGATGTTTAGATAATGATAAAATCGATGAATTACTTATTATTAATGATAAATTAAAAGGTTTAAGATTAGAAGTAATTAGTATTATTGGTGAAAATAATTTTAATAATAAAAATGCTAAAAAACAATCAGCACAACCAGTACAACCAGTACAACCAGTACAACCTGTACAACCAGTGCAACCTGTACAACCAGTACAACCAGTACAACCAGTACAACCAGCACAACCAGTACAACCAGTACAACCAGTACAACAAATGAATCCTATGTTTCAACATATATTTAATGATATGTTAGTAGCTGATATTAGAAAAGAAATGGAAAGATTAACTTCAGTTATTAAACATAATGAAGATAATGTTAAATATTATGAAGGTAGAATTAAGGAAACTTCAAAAATAATTAAAACTTCTAAATTAAATGATCATGAATTAAGATTATATAATGAAGTTAAATCTGAATATGAAAGACAATTAGAAGAATCTAAAAAAGCCTTAGAAGCTTCTAGAAAAGATTTAAAAGATTATAGTAATGGTAAAGTAGATTTCTATTTAAGTACTAGAGATATGATAGTAAATTACTCTAGAGTTGATGTTTTAAGAGTTTATAATACTATGAATAATATTGATGGTTCTAAGAAAATTGATTCGTTTAAGGATTCAATCAAAGAATTAGAAAATGAAGCTAATGAATTAGATTATAATTTAAGAACTGGTAAATATTATATAGGTTTTAGTGGAACTCATGAAGAAAAAATGGATTATGTTAAGAGAGCTCAAGATAGATATAAATCTATCCAAGAAAAAATAGCTAGTCTTAAAAATTGTACTTCTAAAGTTCAAGAAGAAATAGAAGTTGGAAAAGCAGAAATTGCTAGTTTAGAAGAACCTGTTAATCCATTTAATAGAGTTAAACAACCATATCAAAAGGCTGAAAGATTAAGTAAAAAAGCATATTTTGAAAGAGTTAATGAATTTCATAACGCTTCAAAATCTTTATAATAAAAAATAAGAGATGAAAATCTCTTATTTTTTTTTTGAAAATATAATAAAAATATGATATTATATTTATATAATAGAGGGATGCATATATGAGAAGAATTATTAAAAGAGGATTAAGAGCAAGACTTTCAGATTTTATTTCTAATAGAATTAATGAATGGCGTAATAATTACGTTAAAATTGATGAAGATTTTGAAGATATAGATTTTGATGACATAGAGTTTACTGATGCTTCAGTCTCTGATCCTATTGAAACTCCAGCATCTCATTCTACTGAAAACCAAACTTCTCAATCTGCTGAAACTACAGAACCTATAAAAAATAAAACTACTTTAAAAGATATAATGGATAAAGGATATTCTATAGAACAAATAAGAGCTATAGAAGATAAATTATTATTGTTTAATGAAAATTATGATGATCCAAGATTCCAAGAAGAATTAAGTAAAATAACACCAGAAAAAGTACAAGATGTTAAGCCTAGTGAAGAACCTATTGAAGAACATGTTGAAGAACATATAGTTGAAAGTGAAGGCAAGAAACCTAAAACTCCAGAAGAAGTACAAGAGGCTTATTATCAAGCTTGTGAAGAAATGATAAATGAAGTTAAGAAAATACAAGATGATATTGCTAATAAAGAAAGAATTATTAGAGAAGATGAAGCTAATTCTAAAAAGTTTGAAGAAATGTATAATAGACCTGATGATATTTATAAAGGTAGAATAGAATTTACTAAAAAACAAATAGAAGAATTAAAAGTAATTTTAGCTAATTATTTAAGAGAAGAAATAGATTATTATGTTGATGGAAAACCATATAAGAAAGTTACTAGAAAACAAGCTATTGATTTTTATAATAATCATTTAGATACTATTAATAGACAAAAAGAATATCAAGAAAAAGAAGCTAGAAAGAAAGAAGAAGTTAAAATACCTGATTTAGAGAAAGAATTAAGGGATATAGAATATAATTTGACTATTGGTACTTATTATAGAGAAAGCCCTGAAAAAGCCAAAGAAATGGCTGCTAGAAGAGATGAATTATATTCACAAATAAAAGGCATTAAAGAAAGTGCTAAAAAAGAAGATACTAGTAATAATAATTCTGTAAAACCTGATATTGAAAAGAAAGAAGAACCAAAAAAAGATGATAATAAGACACAAAGTGAATTATCATTAGAAGATATTATTTCAAGAACAGAACAAATAAATTTACAAATGCAAGCAATTATTGGAAGAATTAAATCACTTAGTGAAGAACTTGGTAAACTAACAGAAACAGTTGATAAGATGAGAGATCCACTAGATGAATTAAGAGGAATAAGAACAAGAATGGATAGTTTAGTTACTAGTGAAAAAGTATTACCTAAACCTGATGAAAATAATAAACTAGAGAATTCTCCAAAAACTAAATTAGAAGAACTAAAAGAAATGAGAAGATATGTAGAATCTCTTTCTAATAGCAATAAAACTGCTACTATTTCACCACTTACTGAAGAAGATGAAGATTTTGGTGAACAAGCAGTTGCTAGACATATATAAAAAATAGTGGAAAAAAAATAAAAAATAATATATAATAAAGAATAGTTAAGAAAAGGGAGATGTATTATGGCAGAAACTAAAAAGAAAAAAGTTACAAAACCTGCTACTAAAAAAGCCTCAGTTAAAAAGTCTGCTGCTAAAAAGGTTACTAAGAAAGAAACAACTAAAGTAGTAAAAAAAGAAGTTAAAAAACCAGTAGAAGTTAGTGCTGAACAAGCTAAACAAGAAACAGTTAAATTAACTAATGAAGCTAAATTTAGTGTTTGGGTTGATGTATTAATATTAGTATTTATAGTTTTAATGTTTGCAGTTATTTTATATGGTTATATAATTGCTAGATAAAAGAGAGTAATCTCTTTTTTTTTATTTAGTTTTAAGGTATAATTATATTGGTGAAGATTATGGGATTATTTGATAAATTAAGAGAAAGATTTACTAAAAAAGAAGTTTTTAAAGATGAAAAACAAAAAGATAGATATGATAAAGGTCTTGAAAAAACTAGAAAAGAATTTAGTGATAAATTAAATAAATTAAATAAAAAGTATCAAAAAGTAAATAGTGAGTATTTTGAAGAATTAGAAGAAATGCTTATTATGAGTGATATAGGTGTTAATACTGTTATAAATTTTATGGATAGATTAGTTGATAGATGTAAGAAAGAAAAAATAGATGATCCAGAAATATTAAAAGAAATAATAGTAGATGAATTATTTATTATATATGTTAATAATGAAGTATTAGTTAATAAAATTAATTATAATGAAAATGGTCCTACAGTTATATTATTTATAGGTGTTAATGGAGTTGGAAAGACTACAACTATAGCTAAAATAGCTAAACAAGAAAAAGATAAGAATAAGAAAGTATTACTTGCCGCAGGAGATACATTTAGAGCGGGTGCTATTGAACAATTACAAGAATGGGGCAATAGACTTGGTATTGATGTAGTATCTGGAGAAGAGAATTCTGATCCTTCATCTGTTGTATATAAAGCATGTGATAAGGCTTTAGAAGGTAATTATGATATATTGTTAATAGATACTGCTGGAAGACTTCAAAATAAAGTTAATTTAATGAATGAGCTTGAAAAAATGAATAAAGTAATAGGTACTAAAATAGAAAATGGTCCACATGAAACATTACTTGTTATAGATGCTACTACAGGACAAAATGGTATTAGTCAAGCTAAATCATTTAAAGAAATAACAAATATAACAGGTATAGTTTTAACTAAATTAGATGGTACTGCTAAAGGTGGTATTGTTCTTGCTATTAAAGAAGAAGTTAATATTCCAGTTAAGTTTATTGGACTTGGTGAAAAAAGTGAAGATTTAGAAGTATTTGATATAGAAAAATATATATATGGTTTATTTAAGGAAATGATATAGTATGGAAGATAGAGAAAGATTAATATTATTATTTGATTATTACGAAAACTTATTAACAGATGCTCAAAAGAGTTATTTTAGAGATTATTATTTTGATAATTTATCTTTAGCGGAAGTATCTGAAAATAATAATGTAAGTAGAAATGCTGTATCAAAAGATTTAAAATTAACTATAGAAAAATTAAATAGTTATGAAGAAAAATTAGGTCTTATGAAAAAAGATAAGAGTTTAAGAAAATTAGTTGATAAGATAAGTGATACTAATTTAAAAGAAGAAATAATAAAATTACTAGATGAGTAGGTGAGATAATGTTTGAAGAATTAGGAGATAGACTTGATAAAGCAGTTAGTAAGATAAAAGGTTATGGAACATTAACAGAAGATAATATTAGTGACGTATTAAGAGAAGTTAGAATTGCTTTATTAGAGGCTGATGTTAACTATAAAGTAGTTAAAGAATTTACAAATAAAGTTAAAGAAAAAGCATTAGGTGAAGAAGTTAAAAAGAGTTTAAAACCTGATGAAGTTTTTTTAAAAATATTAAAAGATGAATTATTAGAGTTATTAGGTACTGAAATAGTTCCTATAGAAACTAAGAAGAATCCATGTTTATTAATGCTTGCGGGTCTTCAAGGATCAGGAAAAACTACTACTATTGGGAAACTTGCTAATTTACTTAGAAAAAAGTATGGTAAAAAACCTTTAATAGTAGCGTGTGATATTTATAGACCTGCTGCTATAGATCAATTAAAAACTATTGGAAAAAGTCTTAATATACCTGTTTTTGAAGAGGGTGTGACTAATCCAGTAAAGATAGTAAAAGATGCTGTAGAATACGCTAAAAATGAGGGATTAGACTATATTTTAGTGGATACTGCTGGTAGACTTCAAATTGATGAAAAATTAATGGACGAATTAATAAATATTAATAATGAAGTTAAGATGGATGAAGTATTATTAGTATTAGATGCTATGATAGGTCAAGATGCTATTAATGTTATAACTGGATTTAATGAAAAATTACCATTAACAGGTGTAATCTTAACAAAGATGGATGGAGATACTAGAGGAGGAGTTGCTCTTTCTGCTAGATATTTAACTAATGTTCCTATTAAATTTATTGGTACTTCAGAAAAATTAGATGGTCTAGAAGAATTTAATTCAGAAAGAATGGTTCAAAGAATTCTAGGCATGGGTGATATGATGGGCTTAATAGAAAAAGCTGAATCTATCATGAATGAAGAAGAAGCTGAAGATACATTTAAGAAGATGAAAAAAGGTAAATATGATTTAGAAGACTTTTTAAAACAATTCAAACAAATAAAAAAATTAGGACCACTAGAAAATGTTATTAAAATGATTCCAGGTGCTAAAAAAATGGGATTAACAGATGTACATATAGATCCAAAAGAAATATCTAGATTAGAAGCAATAGTTCTATCTATGACACCAAAAGAAAGAAGAGATCCAAGTATAATAAAAGCATCTAGAAAAGAAAGAATAGCTAAAGGTTGTGGACAAAATGTTCAAGCAGTAAATAAGTTATTAACTCAATTTGAACAATCTAAAAAAATGATGAAAATGATGAGTAGTGGAAATATGAAATTACCATTCTAAGGAGGAAATATGGATAACGAAAAAGCAAAAATAACTAGTCTTGGTAATATACAAGAGCAAAAGCAAGAAGGTGCATTTAGTTTTGGAGATGAAACTCCTACTAAAGCAGTTCAATCTACACCAACAAACTTTAGATTTGGTGATGGAGAAGTAGCAAGAAGTATTCAAGATGGAGTAAATTATAATGAAGATAATATTGATTATCCTAACAATGGAAAACCTATATCTAAGGAAGAATTAGATGAATTATTAAAAAGAGCTACTCCAGTAGATGTAGATGCTGAAGTAAAGAAAAAAGGACCTAGATTATAATACTAAACAATAATAATAAATCCTCATATCTTATATTAGATAGGAGGATTTTTATGTTCAATAAATGTTGTAATCAAAAACCATGTACATGTAGTGTAGTCTATGAGCCACCAATTCAAAATTGCATACAAAATGATTATGTACATGAAATAAAACATATTGTTCCAATTAATACAAACATAATAAATAATCAAATATATAAACATACTTATGTACCTGAATATACATGCCAAGAAGAAACAATAGTAACTAATCTAAATAGTTGTAATAATTAATATTTGATTTAAAAATAAAAAGAGATATTAGTCTCTTTTTAAATTTATTAAAATACTTTATTTATTTTATAATTTATGGTACAATTAACTATGTTAATAGGAGAATTGTTTATGAGTAAAGATTTAGAAACTACTGTTAATAAACTAGCAGATTATACTGTTTTTATTAGTAAATATGGCTCTGTTCCTAATGAACAAATAGTTGATAATTTGTTTAAAAGCAAAAAAGCACTAAAAGAAGATAATCTTGATGACATAGATATATTAAGAGCTATTTGTAATAATGGTTTAAACTATGAAAAAGATGGTAAAACATATTTTAATGGTTTAACAACAGCATTATTTAAATCTGTTAAAAATGTTATTTATTTTACTGAAGATGAAGGAACTACTTTACCTACTATAGAAGAAGAAGTAGTTTATGAATATGGTAAATTATTTAGCACTCCAGAAAATGATAGTGAAGGATATAGAATGTTATTTACTGGTGAAGGTTCTAAATTATATGATAGATTAATTGGTTATGGTTTATCTAGTGAAGAAATAAGTAATTTTTCTGATATTATAGATGAATCAGTATTCCAAAAAGACAATTCAAGAATTAGCGAATTTAAAAGTACTATTAGTACTATAAAAAGTGTTAAACAAGAAGTAGATAAAAAAGCTACAGTAACTAAATTATCTGATTCTAAAATAAAATTATTAGAAGCTAAAAAAGATATAATTACTACTAAAAAAGCTACAGTAACTGAGTTACCAGTAGAATCTAGTAAAAAAATGGTTGCATAAAGATTAAGTTAGTTATATAATACGTTGTAGTTAAAGGGAGATTATTATGAATTATTCAATTGATAAAATGTTAAATATTATTCCATCTAAATATCAATTAGTTTATATAGCATCTAAAAGAGCAGAAGCTATGGATGAAACTAAATTCTATCAAATGGAAGAAAAAGAATATAAAGGTGTTAAAAATTTAGATAGAGCACTTGAAGAAATTCAAAAGAACTTAATACATATTAAAGAAGACTAATTTTAGTCTTCTTTATTATATGGAGGCATAATGAAAGTTATTAAATATAAAAAAATAAAAAATAAATATAGAGTATATTTTGATAATGATATATCGTTAGATTTATTTGAAGATATTATTTTAAAACATGAACTATTACTAAAAAAAGATATAGATGATAAAAAATTAAAACAAATAGAATTAGATAATCTAAAAGAAGAAATATATGATAAAGCATTAAGTTATATAAATATTAAAATGCGCTCTAGAAAAGAAATAAGTCAATATCTTAAAAAGAAAGACTATTCTAATAATGATATTAATGAAACTATAAAAAGATTAGAAAAAAATAACTTAATTAATGATAATATATATGCTAAGGCATATGTATCAGATAAATTTAATCTATCTAGTGAAGGACCATTAAAAATAAAAAATGGGTTAATTAATGGTGGAATAGATGAAAATTTAGCTTCTAAATACGTAAATGAATTAAAAGAAGAAGATATAATAGATAAATTAGATAGATTAGTAGATAAAAAAATAAAAACTATAAAAAATTATAGTGGTAATGTTTTAAGACTTAAAATAACTTCATACTTTTATAATTTAGGATATTATAAAAGTACTATTGATAAAGTATTAGATAATAAAAACTTAAATAATAATGATAATGGTATAAAAGAATATAATAAATTATTAAATAAGTATTCTAAAAAATATTCTGGTTATGAACTTGAAAGTTTTATTAGAAATAAATTATATCAAAAAGGATTTGATTTAGACGAAATAAAAAAGAATATCGATTGATATTCTTTTTATTGTTGATTACTATTTGTAGCACTTTCTTTGGCTTTCTTTATATAATTGTTATATATTTTCTTTAATGATGAATCTTTAAATTTTAAACCATAATTTTTTCTAACTTCATCTAGTGCAGTAATTGATAAAGTTGGATCATTAGCTTTCTTTTCAGCAACTAATTTTTCTAATATAGTAGCTTTACTATCTTCTAGAGATGCTTTTTCTTTTTCGCCAGTTTTTAATATTATATGATAACCATATGTAGTCTTAACTGGAGTTTTAGTATATTCATTAACTTTTAAACTAAATGCTGCGTTTTCAAATTCTTGAACCATTTGACCTTTATTAAAGTATCCTAAATCTCCGCCATTAGCTTTAGAACCAGTATCGTCTGAATTTTCTTTAGCTAACTTAGCAAAATCTTCACCTTTATCTAATTTCTTAATAATATCTTTAGCTTTCTTTAAAGCTTCTTCATCAGTTAATCCTTCAGTATCTGTTTCACCCTTAACTTTTATTAAGATATGTTTAGCAGATATATCACCAACTATTTCACTATCATAATATTTTTTAATTTCTTTATCAGTTATATTTTCTTTAATATAATCAGTAATAGCATTTGTTCTTTGAAGATTTAATCTTAATTCATCTTTAAATGCATTAGCATTTTCATAACCATATGATTGTAATGTAGTTTCAAATGAATCTCCATATTGTGATGCATAATAATCATATTGTTCTTTTACTTGTTCTTCAATTTCTTTATCATCTTTATAAATTACACTGAATATTTTTTTATCAATGTCATTAATAATAATATTTTCTGCATATTTTTCTTTTAATTCATCATATAAGTTATTAGCAGTTATCTTTTCACCATTAACTTCAATAGCTACTTCTTCGCCATTTTTAAGTTTAGCACTTTTACATCCTGTAGTTATAAATATAACGCTTAATAATAGTGCTATTCCAAATAAAATTTTACCTTTTTTCATAATACCCTCCTAAATTTACGCACAATACTATAATAACAAAATAACTAAATAAAAACAATAATTAATCACAATTTTAATATTTTTCCATATTATATTTTAGAACAAGATAAAAAGGAGGATGAAAAATGAATTATCAATGTGGTTCAGGTGCTGGAATTGTTCTAGTACTATTTATCTTATTAGTAATAGTAATAGGTGCTTATATCTAAAGGAGGTAAATCTATGAATTCTAATTCTTGCTCACAAACAAAAAAAGGCGGTAGCGGATACGTAACTATAATAGTTTTATATATATTATTATCTATTATATTATGTTCTGTTATATGCTAAAAAAAAGTTCTTAATAGAACTTTTTTATTTTAACAATTCATATACTTCTTCTATAGATAATTTTTTCTTATCTTCATAATATGGAATTATATGTAAATGATAATGTTTTACTTCTTGAAGAGATCCATAGTTATTAACAAATTTTATTCCACTTGGATTTAATTTATCTTCAATTATATTTTTTATATCTTTTGCTACTTTCATTATATGATTTAATGTATCTAAATCTATATCATCAAAATCTTTAAAATGCTTTTTAGGAATTATTAATGTATGTCCAGGACTATTTGGATTTATATCTAAAAATACTCTTACTATATCATCTTCATATATAGTTTTAGAAGGAATACTTCCATTTCCTATTTTACAAAACAAACAATTTTCCATAATATATTCATCTCCTAATATGATTTTAACAAATTTTGTGCTAAAATAATAGTGGTTTTCAAAAAGAAAGTAATATTATATTATGGAGGTGAAATTATGGATTTAAAAAAGGATTTTAATATCTTAAATGAAATTGTTTATTTAGATAATGGTGCCAATACATTTATACCTAAATGTGCTATTGAAAAAATGAATGATTATTATACTAATTATTCTGCTAATATACATAGAGGCGATTATAAAATAAGTTTAAAAGCTTCTAAAGAATATGATGAAACAAGAGAATTAATAAAAGATTTTATAAATGCTAAAAGTTCTAAAGAAGTTATATTTACATCTGGTGCTACAGAAAGTTTAAATATGATTATATATGGTTATTTTATGAATAAGTTAAAAAAAGGTGATGAAGTATTAATTACTAAAGCAGAACATGCTGCTAATATATTACCTTGGTTTGATTTAGAAAATAAAATAGGTATAAAAGTTAATTATATTCCTCTTAATGAAGATTATACTTTTAGTATAGATAATTTAATTAATTCAATTACTCCTAATACTAAAGTAGTATCAATTGCTGAAATAACTAATGTTATTGGTGATACTAGAGATATTAAAAAAATATCTAAGATATGTCATGAAAAAGGTATTAAAGTAGTAGTAGATGCTTCACAAAGTGCAGGACATAAAAGAATAGATGTAATAGATGAAGATATAGATTTTTTAGGTTTTTCTGCTCATAAAATGCTTGGTCCTACAGGAGTAGGTATATTATATGGAAAAGAAGAATTATTAGAAGAATTAGATCCATTTAAAAAAGGTGGTGGAACTACTATATCATTTGATAATTCAAAAGAAATAGTATATAAAGATTTACCCTATAGATTAGAAGCTGGTACTCCTAATATAGCGGCAGTTTTAGGATTTGGAGAATCAATTAGATATATTAATAATATTGGTATAGATAATATAGAAAATCATATTAATGGCTTAAAAGAATACTTAGTTTCTAAGATTAAGGATAATAAAAATATAACTATTTATAATAAAGATGTTAAAGGCTCTACATTTGTATTTAATGTTAATGGAGTATTTTCTCAAGATACCGCAATTTATTTAGATAAATTTAATATTTGTGTAAGAGCGGGAGATCACTGTAATAAAAAATTAAAAGATGATATAGGTATAACTAATACTGTTAGAGTAAGTATATATTTATATAATACTAAAGAAGATATAGATAAATTAGTTGATAGTTTAAATAATGATAATATATTAGAAGAAAGTTTAGGTATTTAATATGGATGAACAATTAAAAAGAGATTTAATAATAGAAAATTATAGTAATCCAACTAATAAGGGTTTAACTAATGATCCTAGTTATTTAAAAGAAGATAAAAAGAATGATTCATGTATAGATCATTTTACTATAGAACTTAAACTTGAAGATAACATTATTAAAGATATTAGATTTGATGGAGAAGGATGTGCTATATCTACATCAAGTTTATCTATTTCTATATCTACTTTAATTAATAAGACTAAAGAAGAAGCATTATATATAATAGATAACTATAATAAAATGATTAAAGGTGAAGAATATGATTCAAAGTGTTTAGAAAATTTAAACATATATGATAATATTTCTAAACAACCAGCTAGAGTTAAGTGTGCGGTTATAGGAATCAGTGGAATAGAAGATATTTTAAAAAAATAAAATTATACGAAATTTATTAAAAACAAAGAAGAAAACAACAAA